>Ga0105091_10000276_pt1 | contig 21110 bp, 20 predicted proteins | sample PPLLak1March2015_FD_87022 | JGI IMG/M metagenome (GOLD analysis project Ga0105091, IMG submission 87022) | Freshwater sediment microbial communities from Prairie Pothole Lake near Jamestown, North Dakota, USA - PPLs Lake P7 Core (1) Depth... | ecosystem: Environmental > Aquatic > Freshwater >... | reverse complement strand
GCGGTCATCGTTGCGCTGGTCTATGGAAGATGTCGGAAGCTGCCGTTTTGGTCGACGCTGGATGCGTTGACGCCCCTCTTCGCAGTTTTCGCCCTCGGACAGGGGTTAGCGCACCTGGCCTCAGGCAGCGCTTTTGGCAAAGAGACAACTCTGCCCTGGGGGATGGAACTGTGGGGTGCAGTGCGGCATCCCAGCCAGGTCTACGAGAGTCTCGCCTCTCTCCTGATCCCGGGTCTGCTCTGGTTTCAAAAAACGGATACGCGCCCCGGCTTCCATTTTCTAAGCTTCACCGCGCTGACAAGCGCTGCGCGGCTCTACCTGGAGGCCTTCCGCGGTGACAGCACGCTCATCTTGGGCGGCTTCCGAGCCGCACAGATCGTTGCGTGGACTGTGCTAGCTCTATCTTTTTTCTTTTTGGAGCGGGAAAGCAGAAACCCTTACAACGATATGGTTACACGAAACGAAGGATAAATATATCACCAAGAACGCGCGAAATCAAAACCCCGGACGTAACCCTCTGCTCCCAGCTGATGGGAATGCAGGTGGAACGCGCCCGGGACTAGAATCCGCCACCGAGACGGATGCAGGCACAAGTTTAAGAATGAGGCGTTAGATTTGTAGCGGAGCAGCGCCCCTGCTGATATTGTCCAGGAATTCCTGACGAGTCGCCAGGTTCGCGCGAAACGCTCCGTGCATGGCAGAAGTGGTCATGCGGGCATCGTGTTTTTTCACGCCGCGCATCATCGAACAAAGATGAACGGCTTCGACTACCACCGCAACCCCCTGCGGCCTGAGTAAGTCCCGCAAGAAGTCCGCTATCTGACGGGTCATCCGTTCTTGCACCTGCAGACGCCGGGCATACATATCTACGATACGGGGGATCTTTGAGAGACCGATCACCTTGCCATCGGGAATATATGCAACGTGAACACGACCTATGAATGGCAGGATATGATGCTCACATAAACTATAGAATTCGATGTCACGCACCAGCACCATTTCATCATAGGTAATGTTGAACAATGCGCCATTGATCATGGCTACCGGGTCCACGTGATAGCCACTGAGCAACTCTGAATACATGCGTGCAACCCGCTTCGGGGTATATTTCAAACCCTCGCGCTCAGAATTCTCCCCAACTGCCCTCAACAATTGCAATATTGCATCTTCGAGAAGATCATTCTCGATCCCGTTTTGTTCGAGATCTTGTTCGCTCAAGTTATCATCAAAGTCAAACAATTCTTTCATGCTCTGCTCCAATAAAACTGGCCCAGCATTCTGCCAGGCCAGTTGGTTTCTGCGATATCTTATGCTAACCAACTTCCGGCTCAATCAAGCCGTAAGTTCCATCCCGTCGACGGTACAGTACTTTTACACGATTGGCATCGGCGTCGAAGAAAATAAAGAAATTATCGTGTCCCAACAGCTTCATTTGCTCCATCGCCTCAGCTTCATTCATGGGCACGAGTGCAAATTTTTTACGGCGAACGATCACAACTTCTTCATCTGCCTCTACTTCTGCCTCTGCTTCGGGTACGGGCGCAACCTCGGCAGCCGAGCGGCCATCGCCTCGACCACGATACCGTTTGCCTTTGTAGCGGTCGATCTGGCGTTGAATCTTATCCATGGCTGTATCAAACGCAGCAAATACATCATCGGCCCGTTCTTCAGATCTTAACAGCAAATTCTTTCCGCGCACGGTGATCTGAGCAATGTGTCGGTCAGATGCGCTGCGAGCCGACTTTTCGAATGACAGCTCAACCCGTGTTTCTTCGATGGCCGGGAGAAACCGGTCAAGCTTACTTGCTTTTTTCGTAATATAGTCATTGATTCGGTCGGTCACTTCCATATTGTGAACTTGAATATCCAATTCTGGTGACATAGAACCTCCTCAGGGTAATAAGATAAACGCCCAACAATGGGCGATAAACACTACACGATTTTTAGACCATGATGGGGTAAGGCGCGTGCGATGGTGAGCGCATATACTTCTCTGGCACCAGAGGCATAAAGCGCCTCAGCCGCGGACGATAAAGTTGCTCCCGTTGTAGAGACGTCGTCCAACAGCAGTATGTTTCGTCCGCTTGCTTTCTCACTGTAGGCGTGAAAGGCGCTTCTTACATTTTCCTGGCGCTCGCCGGCCGACAAACCCACCTGGGATCTCGTTTCGCGTGCGCGAACCAATGCCGCAGGTCGATAATCCAACCCCAGCTGAATGGAAAGCGGAATAGCAACCATCGCCACTTGATTATACCCTCGTTCCCTGAGACGTTTTTTACCCAAGGGAATCGGGATTAATGTGTCAACCGGCCACTCTAATTGTCGAATGAAAGCCGACATCTGATTTGATAGCGCTTCCCCCATGCCAATGTCACGGCGATACTTCAAACGATGCAAGGCTGCTTGTACCGGGTTTTCAAAGACGGCCCAAGAACGGAGCAGTTTAAAGGCAGGGGCCTTTTGTTGGCAACGCGGGCATAAACCTGAATTGACCTGTGGCAAGCCGCAAGCCTCACAAATGGGACCAGCTATACCTTGAACTTTATTCTGGCAGTCTGGACACCAGCGCGTACCCGGGCTGCCACATCCCCCGCAAGCAGGCGGAAACAACCAATCAAGCGCAACCCCCGAGCCGTGAAAAATCTGAAATTTCCATTTATTATTGATTGTCAAGCTAGAGTCCAATGGCGCCGCCACCAAATACGCCCATGATCTGGAATATTGCAGGCACCATTAAAATAATCATGATAGACGGGAAGATCAATAGAGCCATTGGAATCAACATCTTAATCGGCGCTTTATGGGCCGCCTCTTCTGCGCGTTGCCTGCGTTTCAGCCGCATCTGGTCAGACTGGATACGCAAGACTTTCGCCAAGCTCACACCTAGCATTTCGCTCTGAATTACCGCGGCAACGAAACTAGTCATCTCCGCGATACCCATGCGCTCAGACATGACGCGCAAAGCCTCACGCCGCGTTTTTCCAAGCTGTACTTCGCGAATAGCGCGAGCAAATCCAAGAGACAAGTGATTTTCCCATTTCTCGCTTACCTTCGCCATTGCCGCATCGAAACCTAAACCCGCCTCAACGCAAATCGTTAACAGATCTAGTGCATCCGGCATCGCTTTGCGAATTTCTGTCTGCCGGCTATTGATCTTACTTTGCAACCAAAGTTGAGGAAACGAAAAACCGAGGACAACAAAGAGCAAAACAACAAGGATTCTCGTCCCAAGCCCCCAGGTAGGAGGTGAAATGGCAAAAATTAATGTTAAGAAACCACCAAATAAAGCAGCCACCACAAAACGGGACGCTAAAAATGTCGAAGCATCCATACGTACGGGATTGCCCGCCAGTTCCATTTTCAGGTTGGTCTGTTCTAAGACTTTTTGAGGTGTAAACCGAGTTGAGAATTCTCCAATAGCCCGTAGGATTGGAACGAGGACACGCTCACTAAATGGTTGAGATAGCTCCAATTCCTCAAGCGAGACCACATCCCCGCGCTCTGTAAATTCTGCTAAGCGCGCCATTAGTGGATCCACATCGCTTTGAGAGGCAGTTACAGTACGCCTGCCTACGACGACGAGGACGATTGCCCCGACGACAAGCACAACGCCAATAATGACCCATATAAGTAGACCCATGACTAAACCTCGATATCCGCTATTTTCATCATGATGAAATAACCGGCTACGATCATAATGACAATCAACCCAATAGCCGCCCAGCCGCAAAGAGGTGACGGTCCTTCAAAAAAGGATAACAAATAATCAGGGTTCATAAACCAAAGGATAAGCGCCAAAGCCATCGGTATGATAGACAGGAGCGTTCCAGAGGCACGGACTTGAGCAGTCATAACACGAATTTCGCCTTTAATACGAACCCGCTCTCTAATCGTAAAGGAAATCGAATCCAAGATTTCAGAAAGATTACCACCCACTTCGCGTTGCACATTTATGGCTGTAACTACAAAATCCAGATCGTCACTGGGTATGCGCCGTAGCAAATTATCGAGCGCTGTTTCCATGGACACGCCTAGCTGCATTTCTTGCACAACACGTCGAAATTCGTCGCTGATTGGGGTAGGCAATTCCCTACTAATCGCTTCCATGGCTTGCATAGTCGAATATCCAGCCCTTAACCCATTAACCATCAAATTAAGCATATCACCAAGCTGGTCATTGAAGCGATTAAGCCGCTGACGCTGTTGACGTTTTACATAGAAACGAGGCGCAAATGCCCCAAGGACAGCACCAATCAAGAAAGAAACCGGGTGCCAGCCTCCAAGAAATCCAAATATCAGTGCTCCAAAAAATATAGCAATAAAATAGAGAGCGAAATATTCGGCAACTTTTAATTTCAAATCGGCGCGAGCGAGTTCTCTGGCAATCCGGTCACCAAATGAAGATCTTTCCACCCTCTTATTGACCCAGTCGGTGACCATAGAGCGCTCAGCCTCTCTAGATTCACCAGCTTTATCTTCACCCAGGTACCTGCCCAGGCGTCTCTCGACTAATGCGCGCTCGCTGTTCACAGATTCAATGACACCTACGATCAACAAGAGCACGGCCAGTCCACCGCCAATTAGCAAAATCCAGGTCATAGTATCCTACTTCTACAAAGGCTCTAGTAACGGCGCCTCTCTCCAACACCAAATATTGAAGGTGGCAAATTAATACCAGCTGCTTCGATTTTATCCATAAACTTAGGTCGCAAACCAGTTGGGCGTAACCGGCCGATAATTTTTCCAGCCTCTACGCCCGTTTGCTCGAAGGTAAATATATCGGTCATCGTAATGATATCACCTTCCATACCGCTTACCTCGGTAATAGTAACCACCTTGCGGGTACCATCTCGCATGCGTTCCTGCTGGACAATGAGATCAATAGCACTTGCCACCTGCTCACGAATAGCTCGCACGGGCAAATCCATCCCTGCCATGAGGCACATTGTCTCAATACGCGAAAGCGTATCGCGCGGAGAGTTTGCATGCGCGGTCGTCATGGAGCCATCATGGCCAGTATTCATCGCTTGCAGCATATCCAGTGTTTCGCCACCGCGGCATTCGCCTACAATAATCCGTTCAGGGCGCATACGAAGGGAGTTAATCACCAAGTCGCGAATTGTGATTTCACCACGGCCTTCAATGTTGGGCGGCCGGGATTCCAGTGTTACGACATGCTCCTGGCGCAACTGTAACTCTGCTGCATTTTCAATCGTGATAATACGCTCATCGTCCGGGATAAAACCAGACATAACGTTCAGCAAAGTGGTTTTACCTGAACCTGTACCACCGGAAATAATTATGTTTAATCGGGATTCCACACATGCTTTTAGGAACTGTAGAGCTTCCATCGTAATGGAGCCAAACTGCACCAGTTGCTCAACAGTGATGGGGTTTTTTGAAAACTTACGGATTGTCAGGACCGGTCCGACCAAGGATATTGGAGGAATCACTGCGTTTACACGGGACCCATCTTGTAAACGTGCATCTACATATGGACTGGATTCGTCAATACGTCGGCCAAGCGGTGCAACAATGCGGTCAATGATGCGTAAAACATGCTCGTTGTTTTCAAACGTAACTGGAACACGATGAAGCTTACCTTTACGTTCAATATAAATGTTCTTGGCTCCATTCACCATAATTTCAGTAATGGTGTCATCTTCCAATAATGGTTGAAGCGGACCTAAACCCAAAATCTCGGCTGCTATTTGTTCAAAAAGACGGGCTCGCTCAGGACGGGAGAGGACAATGTTTTCCTCCGAAAGAATCTGCTCGAACAATTCCTGGATTGTCCTCTTCACTTCATCGGTTCTGGTGATGTCCATGGATGGGTCAAGCTCTGCTAACAACTTGTTCTGAACGCGTGTCTTGAGATCAAAGTAGGATCCTGCCTGGGGAGAAGTGATGGGAGCATTGGTTCGTCTTGTTTGTAAAGACGACAGGCGCGAATTGTCTGAATTACCGCCGGTTTGTCCTGGCCCAGGCGATTTAGAGCCTGGTTCAGAACCTTGTCCTTGCTCAATACGTTTAAGTAATGACATGCTTTTCTCCTTACTCTAATTTTATATCACTTCACCGCTTCGGATTCACTTAATTCTGCAGCCGCTAAGACTTCACGTACACTTCCTGCTAATGACAATATACCACGAGCCGCTGGCTGTGACTTATTATCCAATACAAATGGCACGCCACGATTCACTGCGGGAACAACGACTCTTTCGTCCAGAGGAATGACCGCAGCCACCGGCTGTTTTAAATTATCACCAACCCTTTCCGGTGTGATTGCAATCCGCTTATCATAACGGTTCATGCAAAAAACAATCCGTTCACGACCAATTCCGATTGTATGAAGCAAATCCAAGAACAAGCGCGCGTTTTTAATCGACGGAATATCCTGTGTGGTCACCAGCACAATCGCATTGCTTTTGTCAATTGCTGTGAGAGTGATATCATTTAATGCTGGGGTCGTATCAATTACTACATAGGCATATAGCTGTCGTAAATAGTCAATCAACTGCGCGAATTGATCACCGGTTACCTTTTCTGCATACTCTGGTCGTGACGGGGCAGCCAAAACATGAACGCCCGACGGAATATGTTTGATCATTACCCCTTCGACGATTTCTGGATCCAGTTCGTTTACTCGGGTTGCAAGGTCGATAATCGTATTTTTTCCTTGTTCATTGATGAATACTGCGACATCACCAAATTGGAAATTTGCGTCAACAAGTGTAGTACGCGTGTCCTCGTTATGTAAAGTTAGAGCCAGATTTACCGCAATCGTTGTACAGCCAGTCCCCCCTTTTGGGCTATATATAGTGACCACTTTTCCTTGCGTTATAGAAAAACCACCACCTGCGGGTGCTCCCGGCATGGAGGGCACTGAACGAGCCTGCGCATTTTTTGTACGGTCATGCTGAGCCATTTCACCGGCTCGACGAATTGCAGATATCAGCTCGTCTGCCATTGGCGGTTTGGTTAAGAAGTCACGTGCGCCAGCAAGCATAGCGCGACGCATATAGTTTTGGTCACCCTGAACAGACAGAATGATGACCTGTACATGCGGCTGACTGCGAAGAATGGCCTCAGTTGCGGATATGCCATCCATATCAGGCATATTAATATCCATCAGAACAACATCGGGATCTAGCTCCTTCGCAAATTCAATCCCTTCTTTGCCTGATTTTGCCGCACCAATAACTTCGATATCCGACTCAAATTGTAGAAGCTTGCGAACATTTTCGCGAGTTTCGGCAATATCATCTACAATGATGACGCGAACTTTTTGGCCTGCTGCCATTCAGTCTCACCTCTAATATCTACCTGTATTATTCCTGTGGTACTGGTGCTGCTTCCGTAGGGGTCGCAAGGGATGGAACAGATAACGTATCGATCCGCGGCTGTATTGTGTAGGGCAACTTTGCAGGCACTGGAATATTATATTGACTCAAAAGGAATTGCAGAGTTGCCGCTTCGGTTGCTACTCGAGAATCATCCAAGACATTTCTCAAAGACATAGTGAGTTTCGCGCCGCCATACACCAGATAAGACAAGGTAACAGAGTCTTGAGGAGTCACGATCAGGGTGAGAATATCAGGAATTTCCTGTGGTTGAGCGACCTGAGCAGTATCTGGTTCAGTTTGCTCAGGTGGGGTAACCTGTGTCTGTGGCAAGTCAAAGGTACCCAATTTCAACACAGCGACATTTTGTAAGATCATCTGGCAAACCAAGCGCGGACGCTGGTGATCCTCGGAAGGCACCACATAGATGCCTTGCTGGAATGCAGATTCGACCTCTGTACGACCTTGTACACCAACAGAATTTGTTACGCTCAGTGTAACACCTGTGGCTGTAACACTGCTCTCGCCAGCTTGATTGGTTACCTCTGTATTTGGAGCAACCAATAAAGCAACTTCATTTGGCAACTCAGTCTGGAAGGAGGGATCAACATCTATAAATAGAAAGCACGCATTCACGTCAACGTGAGCGCCATCTCGTACTCCAAATGCAACCGACTCCAGGCGAGAAGTTGGTATTGACACCGCCGTCATACCCTGTGGAATTTGGGAAGCCCACTCCGGCCCGCCAGCAGCCACGGTCCCATCGGAGACCATCGATCGAGTGATGACGACACCCTGATCAATAGGGTATCTTGCTACCTTGCCCACCAACTCTGATCTTTGATCAGCTGTGAACATGACAGAGACTACACTTTCCTGAGGGATACTAATGGTCGAAAGAACATCATCAGTAATTTGTTCCCCTTGAGGAATATTTTGCCCGGCAATAAATACCTGAACAGTCGCTGCCTGTTGCTGCGGTGCAGTCGGTGCTCCTGGAATCAGGAATTGACGGAAAACTAGCGCTACAACCGCCAACCCTATGATCAGTATTAAGGCCAAAAAAATGAAAATTCGTCCGCGACGCATATTAACTCCTCTCTAGAACTGAAATATCGGAACAAATTTATCACATCGATTATACAGGAAAAATATCAATATCATAATTGGTTATTTAGTAAGGCCCTGTTCGATACAGAACCCAGAAAATGATCGTTAAACGACCCCACAATTACTTTCGCGCGGGCAAAGAGAACAAAATACGCGTTCCTTTACCTGTTGCACTGTCCACTTCAAAGTTCCCGCCTAACATTTCGGTACGCTCACGGATTAACTTTAATCCCAGGTTTTGTCCCTGAACAGAGTCGATATCGAATCCTTTACCATTATCGTCAACACCAACACGGATTAGATCATCCGTTATATCTACATTGATCTTAATGAGCGTTGCCTGACTATGGCGAGCAGCATTCCCGAGCAATTCTTGTATAGCACGAAACACCATGACTTCCAGATATGACTCCAAACGGCGTTCTGTTCCGCTGATCGTTACATTTATTTCCAGCCCGGTCTGCTCCTTAAATGTGTCTGCATAACGGCGAATTGTAGGGATCAATCCAAGATCATCCAGCATCATCGGACGCAGTTCAAAAATGAAATTTCTAACCTTTTGAAAGGTCCCCATCGCCGATACCTTTAGATTGCCTAACTCATCCCTGGCCTGGATTGGATCAACATCCAGTAAGCGCATAGCAATCTCGGTCTGCAAAATAAAGTTCGAAAGCGCTTGCGCTGGGCCATCGTGCATCTGACGAGAAAGACGCTGGCGTTCAGCTTCTTGAGCATTGATCAACATTTCTACGCTAGCGAGCGGACCCTTTCCACCAGCTGACTGCGAGGAAGGTGTAGCCATTCCTCCTCCCCCGCCATCTTGCATCTTTTCCAACGCTAACTTATAGCGCTCAAAATGTGCCCTATCGCTTTGTAACTTCTCTAACTGGCCACGCATGACGAATAAACGTTGCTGAGCATCCAAAGCTGAGTCGTATGCCATACGGATCTCTTCTAAGGGCGTTTCACCAAGTTGGTTTTGGACCTGCTGTAAATGCGCTGTGATAGCAGCATTCCGCTGTGTCAACTTCGATACTTCCCCCTGGCTTTGTTCAATCATAAGTGTGGTCTCACGCAAAGCGCGCTGGGTTTCTTGCAACTCAGCTTTCAAATCGAATGCCGAGCCATGATCTTGCTCCTGATTGCCATCCACTTCTGACATCATACCAATATTACTCCTGTGGTTTGTTCGTATCCATGTCGTGTAACTTTACCCAGCCACGTTTTAACGCATAGACGACAGCCTGCGTCCGATCTTCGACGCCAAATTTTCTTAAAATCGAGGTAACATGGTTTTTTACTGTTTGATGACTGATCCCCAAAAGGCCGGCAATTTCCTTATTGCTCATACCTCGCACCACACAAGATAAGACTTCCATTTCACGATCTGAAAGCGGGTGGAACGGGCTTCCCGGTTCGCTATAGGAGCGACGAGCACCCTCCATTTGACTCTCCAGCCATTCATCCAGCTCGCGTCGGGTAAACACATTGCCAGCGATCACAAATTTACCGTTAGCAACCTCACGGATGACGCTTACCAGGCCTTGTGGTTGGATATCTTTAGCACAATACGCAGCTGCACCAGCGTGAGCAGCATGGATTGCCTGCTCAATATCGTCGTATCCTGTTAGTAAGAGAATCCGAGTAGGCAATTTTTCCTGGTTTACCTGGTGGGTGATCTGTTGACCGTTCATTTCTGGAAGGTTTACATCCAAAACAGCTATGTCTGGTTCCAGATCACGGATTAACTCAAGGGCATGCTTGCCATCGGCCGCCTGCCCGATAACGCGAAATCCTTGTTCCAGAGCGAGCGCATCTGCAACTCCCTGCCGAAACAGCGGATGGTCATCAACGACGAGTAAAGTGATATCTTTCATTCTTATCCCGACCCCTGATTAAGTGTGATTTATAAAAGTATAGCACATGAGTCCCGTTACGGCTATTGATTGCAATTCAACGCCAATGAAAGACAATCATGTTTTCTCCGCCCAATTCAGGTCCAATGCCCTCTGTGATAAATACAGGTTCCGCCTGTTTACTGAGCAGCGGATAGAAATCTGGAAATGCGATCAAGTATTTTGCACCCTGCCGATCCAAAAACTCGGCCAATCTCTGCTCATCCCGAATGAACGGAACAACCTCAGGCGATACCAACCCGGCCAGATCGATCAAATCGTGTTTATCATAGTATCCTAACGCGCCGATATCGTGAGCAGCGATCAGGTCATCCTGCGGTACATTCCCAACCACCCATTTTGCGGTTGCGACCATTTCGCTCTCGATCAAAGCCACATCCTGGGCATATGTATTCGCTCCCACCAACCAGAACATAAAACACAACCCCCCAACCAGGAAACTCCAACCTGCGTTCGCAATCCAGTGATAGCGCCCAAATGTCTTCGACCTCGAAAACTCCAGGAGCGCTGCCAGGCCCCACAAGAAAAATATTGGCATAGCCGGCATGATATAACGCCCGTGCTGATAAACAGGTAATCGCTGGATATACAAGAACAAATAACCGGCAAACCAAACCATGCCGGCCAATGTACCCCACTCCCGTTTTCGAAGAGAAATGATGAACCAGCCGATCGCTCCGGGAAGCAAGGCCAGGCTTGGTCCAGCTAAAAACTGCAACGATAATTCACCAAGCCGGGATAAAAAAGGACGTGCCTGCCAGACCGCGTATTCCGCCTGTTTGGCATAGAATGTATTCGGCATGGGTGTGCCAGCCAGGATGAGATTAAACAAGAGATATGGGATGAACAGGGAAGCAAACCCGATCAAGAACAGACTCAAATCCCGCCAGCGCTTCCTCCCGGACACTTCGTCTTCGCTCAGTGCTGGCCCTTTGCCTGCCAGCGCATAGACGGCGATCGGCCCGAGCAACGTCACCCCGTCAGGCCGCACCCAGACACTTAGTCCGGCAAGCAGGCCCAGGGTCATAAAACGACGCGATCCGCTCATCAGCATTCCTAAGACCATCGTGATGATCAGGGCATGCAAAAGAGTTTCCATCCCCGAAGCCGCCGACCAGGCCAGGTGCCATTCCAGGATCAGGAAGATTCCCACCCAGGGAAAGCGACTCTGATAATCCGGGTTGACGCGCCGGATGACCATCTCCCCCAGCAACCCCATAGCAAACAGCAGGAGCGCGCCGAGGAAGTACGTCCAAATATAAGGACCCAGCTCGAGCAAGAAACCAATGGAGAGCAGTGCTGTCCACAGGGGAGCGGTTGACCCGGCCGAGGGTTTGCCAGGCTGAAATGCCCATTCCCCATGAGCAGCCAGGTTACGTGCGTATGTCTGGTGAATCCAGGAGTCGTCGAGCGGAAAACCAACACGGAAATACAACCCACTGGCAGCCAGATAAACACCGAGGCTGATTACGCTGGCCAACGCCAATTGCCAGATGATCTTCTTATTCGGTAGTGTGAATTGCATAAATTCGCGCATCCTCCACCTCCCCCAGGTATTCCAAACCCGGGTTTACATCATATTGCTCGTAAAGCTGCTGGTATTCCTCTAAAATCCCGCCCGGCTCCAGGACAAAATATGAGGCGTCGTAACGCTTTGCCAGCGCCAGGATGGTGTCCGGCCCGCCCGGCGGCATGACAATCGTCGAACGCCCACTGACGATGTAGTAGCCCGCCGGGTTACGGACTATGGCAAGCTGGTCCGGACTAGCGCCCTGGCCTACCAAAAATTTTTCCACCTTGACATACAGCTCCTCTTCCGGTTGCCAGCCGGGCTGCAGGATACGCACCTGGACAATGACGATCGAGAGAAAAATGCTGATCAGAACCAAAAAGCCTTGAAACACCGTACCGGCATGCTTTGCGGTCAGGATCCTGCGGTTGTATAACAGATCGACGAAACGGTTCAGCCCAATTGGCGCAAGCGCCCACCAGAGCGGCTGGAAAGCCGCCCCGGCATGAAAGAAGCCGCCGCGCGCGCCGGCAAGCGGGAAGACAAAGGTCATGACAACCAGCAAAATGACCCAACCGGTAGCAACCAGCCTCGCGCGAATATCATGGCGAAGCTGCCAGTATCCGATCAGGATAAATGGAAAAAGCAGGATCCCCCCTTGCGCAGCAAAGGCATTCAGGAGGTTCATCCGCAATGCCCACAAACGGACTTTGAGCGCCTCTCCCCAGCCAGCATCCAACCACGCAGCCATCGTGACCCGGTCCGCAGGAAAAGCGAAGGTGTCATTGTAATTCGTTAACCACAGGATGCGGCTGCCCCCGGGAGGCATCGGTGAACCAAAGATCATCGTATTGCGCGCAAACCAGGGGGCCATGACCAACAAATAACCGATCACGACCAGAGTACCGGAAAGCAGGAAAGATTGAATTTTCCCTTTGACAGATCTTCCGCCTTCGATGGAGCGCCACAACGATAACAAACCGACCAGGCTTAACCAGAGCAAACCATCGCTGCGGGCAAGATTCATCAAGCCAGCAAGCACACCCATAAGCAGAAAATTCCACCAGTTCTTTTTTTTTGCCAGCAACAAGATCGATCCGCCCAACAGCATAAATGGGCCGTAATTATCGGTCACTGGCATAAAAGGCAGGTAATAGACCGGGAAAACGGCCAGCAACCCCGAGGTCAGGGCCAGAGCGCGACGCCTGGTAAGTTCATAGGCGAGGGCAGCCGTCAGCGGTGGGATGAAGGCCACGATCAATATGAATATCAGTCGCGCGGATGTATAGGTGTGCTGGCCGGTACCAAACATGCTGATAGCCGCCAATATGGACGAAAGCGGATACCAGTACGTGTGTGAGGGATGCGGCAGGCCTGCCGGATCATCCAGGTAATTCCACAAGAAGGGTTCGGTGAAACCCTTCCCTTCCACTAGTTGCAATCCGCCTACAAAGTAATAGTCTGAATCAAGGTAACCGGGCAAATCCTGCAAGGAAGCTATCCCGAATGCGACTGCCAGGCCAAGCACAAACAAGAGGCTGAAAATCCGCCAGTTCATCTGCGTTCCATTTGTGCGAAGCTATCCAGCCAGGTACGCGGCGGACGAACCATCCACCAGCGCGCCCAGAACAGGCCCAACACAGCGAAAGCAGGCCAGAAGAGGAACAGGATTTCATCTTTGCCTAGTCCAATCCCCTCGGGCACGCCCTCTATGAAAAAGAGCCAGGGCAAACCGAAAAAGAACCAAAGAAGCAGAAACGCAATCCCGTCCCCAAGTTTTTTCCAGCGCTCACGCGAAATAATGATAACCAGCATGATCGGCATCGTGAGCGGGAAGAGGTGATCCAATTCGACGTGATGTCCAAGTAAGGGAGTCGCAGCTAAAGTAAGACAGGCTGTCCAGATAAAATGGTTGAATGGCGTACCGCGGGCCGCAAGCCACTCATAGCCCAGCGCAACGATCAGGATTGCTGTCAGAACCCATCCGGGTATGCCGCCAAATTGAGGCCAGAGTTGGTCGAGAAAATCGTGGGTAGAAAATCCAAACCCCACACGGAGGCTATTCCAGGATGCCCGCAAAAACGGCAACAGCCAGCTAGGGTACCAGAGAAATGAGAGCATCAACAAGACAAATGCAAGCATGCCAGCGCCGGCAAACACACGCCAGCGTTTTTCCCAGAAAACCCATAAAGCAACGAAGATCAGAAAAAGCCCGCCAATCTCCCATTGAAAAGCCGAAATCGCCATCAGTGCGCCAGCGAATTCATCATGGTTTGCTCGCAATGAGATGAGAATGCCTGCATAGACCAGCCCAAGCAGGATGACAGGCGAACCTTCGAGAAGCGAACGATACTCGTAATAAGACGAAAGGCCGGCAATGACAATCAAGGCGATAAAGACATAAGGAACACGCCGGTCGAGCAACCGGAAACTAAAATAGACGAAACACGCCAGTGCGATCTCGGAGAGCGCCATCCAGAAAGCGCGCGCCATCAAAGCCTCGGGAAATAATGCCAGTGGGAAAAAGACGATCAGTAAATGGAAAGGGATATCCATAATATACAGATCCTCCCCGGACATCGCAGGTCGGCCATAAACCTGCTCCTGGACGAGCGCTGGGATATTGCCGCTATATGGCTCGATGTGGTCAATCAGGAACGATTGCCCGGCCGTACGCAAAAGAGTAAATTCTCCGCCATCCGGCCAAAGGTTTGCCAGATAATTGTTTATTACAGCAAGCAAATAAACTACCAGGACAACTACGATCACGGCAACGATCAAAAAGCCGATCTCTCGTTGAGTCAGCCTGTTAGGGGCTTTTTGAAAATCCTGGAATGACATCAATCCCCGATGTAAAAGCGCATAATCGGCCGTGTTTCAGAACGCCTTACCACCTCGACAAATCCCGCTTTATAGAAGGCAGCGGTAGTACCGTGGTAAATGAAAACGTCAGGCAGTTCTCTTTCCGCATCGACAGGATACCCTTCCACGATCCTGCCACCCTGCTCTCGCACGTAATTTACCGCGGCTTTGAGCAATTCAACGGTCAGGCCCTGTCGGCGAGCCTGCTTCGCCACAAAGAAACAGGTCACCGACCAGACCTCAGCCTTGTCTACCGGCTTCAGTACGCGGGAATGTGCCAGCTTCGGGTAAGCCGAGCGCGGCTCGACCGCAATCCAGCCAATCGGTTCGTCGTTATGGAAAGCCAGCAGCCCCGGCACAGTGCCCGATTCCACAATGGACTTTTGCATCTGGCGCGCCGGTTCGCCCGTATTCTCCTCGTATGCCTTGCCACGCAACTTCCAGAAGGTGCACCAGCAACCGGCACAAGCCCCGCGCGGGCCAAAGAGACGCTCGAAGTCGGCCCACAGGTCAGGGAGCAGAGGACGAAACGAGAGGATCGTTGAGTCAGACATTTATGGAACTAATAGTTGCAACCGTCCGGGCTGGATCGAATAGTCGAAGTCCTGCAAAAATTCAGGGAACAGCTCGCCGTCCGTATGCGCAGGCGAGGGCTGGTCAAGGTGAATATTCACTGTGGATGTATGCAGTTCGTACATACCTTCCATCTCAATATAGCTGCCTTTGTCTTCGTTGAAGGCACGCGGCAAAGCCTGGAACATGCCCAATCGCGTACCGCGATACCCATAAGCCAGTGTCAATTTGCCATCTGTCAGGTCAGCGTGCGGAGTCATGAAAAAACCGCCTGTGCGCCTGCCATTGCCAATCGTAACCAAGGTAAGCGGACCCTTGTATTCGCCGTCATCCCACTTCACCTGGCCAGTCCATTCGGGTTTGTCCATGATGGCCAACACCGCCGCAATCAGATAGCGAACCATGCCTTTGATCCAGTGGATGCGCTCATGTTTGATCGTTACATATGGTTCTAATCCCGCAGCGGAATTATTGACAAAGCACCTTCCGTTCAAGCTGCCAAGATCAATAGAACGGGTTTTTCCCGCTGCGATGACTTGAGCGGACGCGTTCAAGTCAGCGGGCATACCGGCATTAAATACAAAGTCATTTGCCGAACCCAATGGCAATATCCCAAATGGACCGACCGGTTCCGTATTGGATTTAGCAGCACGAATCAGACCCTGAACCGTTTCGCTGATGGTGCCATCGCCGCCTGCTGCAATGATCGGTGAACAGCCCTCGCGAGCAGCACCTTCGGCCAGTTCCACGACCTGGCCCTTCCGCTGGGAGACCGCCACTTCAAACTCGACACCAGCGGCTTTCAGTGCGGCTTCAGCTTCCGGCCAGCGCTCCTGCGATCTCCAACGATTCGAATACGGATTTAAGATGACTTTTGCAATCATGGGATTATTTTACTCGGAATTCCTCTCTGTTAACTGTGTTAGAAGTACGCCCATAAGTATAAAGGAACAACCTAACTCCGGATAATCGCCGCATCAGACGGCGGGGTAGAGCGCTGCGCCTTGAAGCGCATCCGCCAATTGTACGTTATATCGAGGCCTATTCTAGATTCTCATTCTCGATTAACATCTTTTCAACCAAAAAGGGTATACTAAATCCAATACAGGAGATAAATGAACAATCCTTTTACGTCTACTGAGTCTGTTAAATCTGCGCTCTCAGGGCAAAAATATATTCCTTCGGATGAATTAGCAACGATCGTCTATCTAGCACAGCAACTGGGCAAACCTTTACTGACCGAAGGTCCTGCCGGAGTCGGCAAAACCGAACTGGCTAAAGCCATCGCCGGCGCGACCGGGCGTGAGTTGATCCGCCTGCAATGTTATGAAGGCCTGGATGAATCCAAGGCGCTATACGAGTGGGAATACTCCAAACAGTTGCTGTATACCCAACTATTACGTGACAAACTCAATGACACACTCGGCCAAGCCGCATCCCTTTCAGAAGCCGCAGACCGCCTCGCCCGCGAGGAGGATGTCTTCTTCTCGAACCGGTTCCTGCTCCAGCGCCCGTTGTTGCGCGCGATCCAATGCGACCAGCCAACCGTACTTTTAATCGAGGAAATCGACCGCGCGGATGCCGAGTTCGAAGCATTTCTGCGCGAGGTATTGAGTGATTTCCAGGTATCGATCCCCGAGCTGGGCACACTGGCCGCAAAACACAAACCATTCGTTGTACTGACATCCAACAATACTCGAGAGCTTTCCGAAGCACTCAAGCGGCGTTGTCTGTATCTTTTTATCGATTACCCGACTCTCGAGGCCGAACTGGCTGTCGTCCGTCTGAAGGTGCCCGACCTGAATCCAAAGCTGGCGCGCCAGGCTGTGGAATTTGTCCAGCGGCTGAGAACCACTGAAATGCGCAAGTCGCCCTCCATCAGCGAGACACTGGACTGGGCAAATGCGCTGGTGGCGCTCAATGCGAAAAATATCGACAAAGAAATCCTGGATGAAACCATGTCCGTGCTACTCAAGCACGAAGCGGATTTGCAAAAAGCCAAACGGCAGTTAATGTCCCCTCCGCCGCCTTCCAGGCCGCGGCCGGATGATTTTGGGAGATTCTCTGGGAATTAATGTATAGAGACGGGGTTATCCCGCCTGTGCCTGCGCACGGTGCAGGCGGGGCGAGAAGACCTCGCCCCTACGAGGAATAAAAAAATATGGAATCCCGTATTTTACAGTTGATCTCTGCCTTACGCGCCAGCGGGGTGCGCGTATCTCTTGCGGAAAGCGCCGAAGCGTTTTCCGCGGTTGACTTAATGGGAATTCAAGACCGCGAACATTTCCGCCTGTCCCTGCGCGCAACGCTCATCAAGGATGTGCGCGACCTCCCCGTTTTTGATAAACTCTTTCCGCTCTTCTTCGGCACCGGGCAGCCGCCTATGATGGGCGGAGACCTGGCCGACGACCTGACGCCCGAGGAAGCTCAGATGCTCGCAGATGCACTGCGGCAGATGACCGAGAACCTCCGTCAGCGGATGGAAAGGCTGATGAGCGGCGAGCAGCTATCGAGGTCCGAGTTGGAAGCGCTGGCGCGGATGGTCGGTCTGAACCAGAGCGATGACCTGCGCCATCAAAATTGGATGGCGCAACGCATGTTGCGTGCGCTGGCTTTCCCAGAAGTCCGCGAGGCGCTGAAAGAGCTGATGGAGCAGCTGGCACAAATGGGCATGAGCAGCGAGCGCATCCAGGAGATCCGCGAACGCATCCAGCAAAACATGCAAGGGTTGGAGCAACAGATCAACCAGTTTACCGGGGAGCGCATCGCCGAAAACCTGAGCGACAAACCACCCGCGGAAGGCGTAGACGGGCTGATGAACCGTCCGTTTCATGCGCTGTCTGACGCGGATAAAAAAGTGCTCCAGCGCGAGGTCAAACGGCTGGCTGCCGCCCTGCGCACGCGTATCGCCCTGCGCCAGAAACGCGCCAAAAGCGGGCAGCTCGATCCCAAGGCAACCATCCGCGCCAACCTGAAATACCACGGCGTGCCGATGGAACTGCGCCACCGCGACCGAACCCGCAAGCCCAGGATCGTCGTGATTTGCGATATCAGCACTTCGATGCGCTTTTGCTCGGAACTGATGTTGAGCTTTTTGTTCGCCTTGCAGGGGCAGGTACGCAAGACTCACGCCTTCGCCTTCATTGACCATCTCGAATTTATTTCGGACGATTTCAACGGCTCGAACGCGGACGAGGCAATTGCTTCCGTTTTATTGCGCATGCCCAGTGGACACTACAACACCGACCTGGGCTGGTCGTTGAACGACTTCCAGAACGCGTTCATGGACATGCTCAACGGGCAGACGACTCTGATTCTCGTCGGCGATGGACGCAATAACTACAACGACCCGCGCCTGGACATTTTCTCCACCATGTCCCGCCGCGCCGTGCGGACCATCTGGCTAAATCCAGAACCCCCTTACATGTGGCACGGCGACAGCGATATGCCCAAGTATGCCCCGCTATGTACTAATGTCTTGAAGGTCAGCAATTTAAGCGAACTGGCCGCGGCGGTGGATGAGTTGCTATCCGTGTAGGCTGGGGCTTCCCTGACATTGGCCATGAACTCTCGGGATCAAAGCGAAATATCTGCGCTCTACAACCGATTATTGGACTGCTGGAACAGGCGCAGCGCTACAGAATTCGCTGCGTTGTTCGCAGAAGACGGGAATCAGGTTGGATTTGACGGAAGCCAGGTCAATGGGCGCTCGGAAATTGAGGGTCATCTCAGCCAGATTTTTGCTGACCACATGACAGCGGCATACGTGGGGAAAATCAGAGAAATCCGCTTTTTAACAGCCGATGTCGCCATCTTGCGCGCAGTCGTGGGCATGGTTCCCCACGGAAGTGCGGACATCAATCCCGCTACCAATGCAATCCAGACGCTTATCGCCGCGAGGCGCGATGGTCAGTGGCGCATCGAACTTTTTCGAAACACCCCGGCCCAATTTCACGGCAAGCCGGAGTTGGTTCAAGAATTGACGGAAGAACTGCAACAGTTGCTTTAATCAACCTGTCTGCCCTTCTCATTTCGACTCTGGTTACGCTCGGTTCGGAGATACCTTTGTATTATTTCCTGCGCGGGTTTGTGTTTTTACTCGTTATCACCTTGGCTGCCTGCAGCCCAAAAGTTGCACCTACCCTGTCGCCAACCTCACCTCCTACCTTACAACCTACACCAACAGCATCGGCAGGGCTCATGCTGGGCAACTGGCATGACATGATCTATCACGAGGCAGTGGGACAAGTTGTCCTGGTAAACGGTGGCCCCGAAAACGGTAAACCACCTACAGCACCGGTTGAGTTATGGGGCTGGGACGGGAAACAATGGACCTTATTGAATGCAGATCCGAACGGTCCGCGGTGGCGCAATTTTGCCAGTGTGGCATATGACTCCAAACGCAAAGTAATGGTTCTATATGGCGGTTTAACCGCCGAACAGGATTTCAAAGATACCTGGGAATGGGACGGCGAGCACTGGACTCAATTCTCAGTAGAAGGACCAGGTCCGCGCGAGGCAGCCGGAATGGCGTACGACATTGAACGCAGTAAGATGGTTTTATTTGGTGGCGCTCAATCAGGAAAGATGGTGAACGACACCTGGGAGTGGGATGGCATTCTATGGACGAAAGTTACTTCTGACGGTCCATCTGTGCGCTTCCCAGCGGGTTTCGCCTACGATGGGATGCACAAAAACGTCATGCTCTTTGGCGGGCATACTTTCGACAATCAGGTGGTTACAACGTATGGGGATACCTGGACTTGGAATGGCTCGATCTGGCAACAAATTACAGCGGAAGGACCCTCTCCACGCGATGGAGCTCGCGCGATTTTCATTCCGACTTCCGATCAGATCCTTCTCTTTGGGGGCGCAGAATTTGGTACCAATGTGACAAACCTGAACGATACATGGCTTTGGAATGGGTCTCAATGGGAACAGCTACAAGTAGAAGGCCCGCCTCCCCGAGTGCATCCAGCTATGGCATTCGATCAGGCGCGCGAGGTCGTCGTGATGACCGGTGGATCGAACGGCCCAAACGCTATTCTTACGGATACCTGGGAGTGGGATGGCACGACATGGGTATGTGTAGATAGATGCGAGTAAAATTGTAAAAGCAAATTCAAGAATTCTAGACGTGGATAATAAGATGGAATTATCCCAATGGTTTGACTATCAATTGCGCAGCACGCTCGATGGTTTCATCTGGGCGGTCCACCAGTTGCCAGAAGAACGCTGGTATAAGCTTCCGCCCACTTCTTTAGGAGAATGGTCTGCGGCGGAACACGTCCACCATTTGCTTAATTATGAAAAGAGATTGGCATTACCCACGATGTACCAATGGTTGGGCGAAACCCCAATTATTAAAAGGGAAATAGAAGAAAACCATAAGCGGGAATTACCGGCAATCATGGAAATGCTTGGGGAATTTGAGCAAGTACGTCGGACCGAAATTAGTTTACTTCCACAGTTCGATCAAACAACCTGGAGTTCAGTCCAAAAAACGGCTGTCTGGGGAGAGGTAAGCCTTTATTGGCTGGTTTGTAAAACTTACCAACACACATCCGATCATACTCACACTATTCTTAGACTTACGCTCTTCTGGGACAGAATCATCGCACGCATGGCTCGCGACTCAGGACGCTTGTAGGAGATTTCAAAAGATATGTCCAGACCATCCGCACAGGTCTTTCCATTAGAAACGCCGTCCGAGCTGGAATTGATCAATCTCCAAGCGGAGCATGTCACCTATCGCGGACGGACTGCCCTGCGTCTTCTTGAGCAGGATATGACAAG
>Ga0105091_10000275_pt1 | contig 21126 bp, 15 predicted proteins | sample PPLLak1March2015_FD_87022 | JGI IMG/M metagenome (GOLD analysis project Ga0105091, IMG submission 87022) | Freshwater sediment microbial communities from Prairie Pothole Lake near Jamestown, North Dakota, USA - PPLs Lake P7 Core (1) Depth... | ecosystem: Environmental > Aquatic > Freshwater >... | reverse complement strand
GGCAAGGAGGCCTATACTGTCTGGCACCCCTACCCCGTCGCCCTGGCACAACTCTTCGATGCCATGTCTCCCTACGCGGAAGCGTAGGCGACACCTGCGCCTGAGCGGCCAACGCAAGAAATAGCCTTAAGTCACCTGTGCGGTTTAAGGAGCGGTACCCGTCCCTTCGGAACCGGGCACGACCGCCTTCGATTCCGCCCTTTCCCCCGCCAAGCCCCCATGCCCAAAAGCAGGCTGCGTCCCGCCATGCCTGTTCGCCGGTCTTCCCTGCCCTTATTCATTCCTCTTACCGGCCCAATTATTTCGACCGCTGTTGTTTCTTCACGCTCCAAATTCGTACTAGACTGGCTGGGACATGAATTTTATGTCACCTGCTCTCCGGAAGGCTCGCCGGAGGATCCGGTCGATATCTCGTCGTTACCGCGAGGCGCGGATGGTGGTTCGCGCTTTTCGCTCGGGCGATCACCCCGTTGCTGCTCACCTCGTGGTGACGAGGCGATGCAACTTGTCCTGCTCGTACTGCAACGAGTTCGACACCTTCTCCGCTCCCGTTCCTTTTGAAGACCTGGAGAGGCGCGTTGACCGGCTGGCCCAAATGGGAACCGCGATCATCACGCTGAGTGGCGGAGAGCCTCTTCTGCACCCGGAACTTGGCCGCCTGATTCAAGCTATACGACAGCGAGGAATTCTGGCGACTTTGCTCACAAACGGGACCCTGCTCACCCGGGAAAGCATCGAAACACTCAATAGATCAGGCCTGGACCAACTCCAGATCAGCATCGACCAGGTCAGACCGGACAAGAACAGCCGCAAGTGCTTGCAGGTGCTCGATCGGAAACTCGGACTCCTGGCCGAGTATGCCGAATTCGACGTGAACATCAACACGGTCCTCGGCGGGCCGCTTGGACAGGCCGAGGATGCCTTGACCATTGCACGCAGGGCGAAAAGCATCGGCTTTTCTGGCACGGTCGGCTTGATTCACGACGGAACCGGCAAGGCGATCCCGCTCTCAGCTGAGCAGCGTCAAGTGCAGAAGAGCATCATCACGCTCAACAAGCCCTTCTATTCATTTGCCCGATACGACCGGTTTCAGGAAAACCTGGCCGAGGGGAAGCCGAACGACTGGCACTGCCGGGCGGGCAGTCGCTACCTGTACGTGTGCGAAGACGGGCTGGTTCATCTTTGCTCACAGCAACGCGGATACCCGGCCATCCCTCTAGAACTTTACGGTAAGCAGGAGTTTCTCCGGGAGTACCGAAGCAGGAAGTCGTGTTCGCCCTATTGCACGATTTCCTGCGTTCACAAAGTCGCGGCACTGGACAAGTTCCGAGACAGCCCGATGGATGCCTTGCTGGATCTGTCCGAAGCTTACGGACAAAGCCGCTCGCTCGAAAACCTGCCTCTTCCCGTCCGGGCCATGACCTGGATGTTCCTGACCGGGAAACCCCGGCGATTCTTCGCGAAGGCCGCGGTCCGCGTTTTTGGCGCTGATGCGCCGGGCGCATAAGCCGCCTAGCTGTCTTTGCCCGTCTCCATCCGCCCCTTTCGTGCATCCGTCTCTTCCCGAAAGAAGAGCCAGAGCGAGCCATACACCAGAAGCGCGAGCGTCCAGCCGGCGAACACGTCCAGGACATAGTGAAACCGGCCGTAGACGGTGGCGACGAAAATCCCGAACGCCACAGGGAGCAGCCATCCGGCCAGACGCCTGTCGTTTCGCAACGCCGCGAGCCATACCGCAGTAGTGATGGAGACGTGCGCGCTCGGAAAAGCGCCGCCGCGAGCTCCGCCGTGTCCGGAGACGATGTGAACGAGGTTATAGAAGGGATACCCGTCGAAAGGCTTACCCGGAGGCGGCTGCAGGTAAAAAGGACTGTCGACAGGAAACAGGACGAAGAACAGGTAGCTGGCGTACGCGGTGACGACGACAAGGAAAACCAATTCCCCGAATGCCCGCCTGCACCCGGCCAGGTACCAGCGAGCTCCGATAGCAGGAACAAGAAGAAGATAAGCGAAGTATGAGAAATGGAGCAGTTCGGAAAGGGCAACCCACGGGAAGGAGCGGCTGAGCTCCAGACTCCAGTCGGCGCGGAAGATCGCCAGGTCCCACTTCTGCACGACGGCGGTCAGTCGCCAGTCTCCCAGGCGCCGGGCCAGAAACTCGACCTCCTTGAACAGCGGCGGCATCAAGAAGACCGGATACCAGTCGCGCAGTACAGTGAAGAGTCGAGACCTCGGCCCTTTTCTTGTCCGGGCGAGCCAGATGAGGGCGACAACACCAAGGTGCGCCGCCGGAACCACCCCCCACCACGCCGGCTTGTCTGGCGCTATGAGCAGAAGAAACGCAGTCGCAACCAGGTAAACCGACACCACCCCGTCAGTCGCCGCCCGCAGTTTCCCCTCTCGCTCGACGTTTCTCTCTTGGTCTTTCACTGCTGGCCTCCCGCTCCAGGCCCTTTGGTCATTTTCTGCTTTTTCACCAGGCATGAGAATGACGTTGGCAAAAATCGAGCGGCGGGCGCCGGACCAACATGGAGTGCAGCGTCAGAGGAAGTCCGACGCTTTATCAGGACTACCGGCGACGCCGCTTTGGCTCACCGCGGAGCGGAGGTGTCTGCAAAAATCAGGCGGGATGTCCTTTGCAGACACCTCCGCTCCGCGGTGAGCCAAAGCGGCGTCGCCGGTAGTCCTCCCAAGGAAGTGGCGCGGTTTTGGCCCCAGCGGGGCCGGATGTTTATAGTATTCGGGGGTGATAAGGCAGGCGCCCCAGAGTGGGCGCGATGTTCCGATCATGATCAGAACATCGCGCCCACTCTGGGGCGCCTGCCTTATCACCCCGAATACTATAAACATCCGGCCCCGCTGGGGCCAAAACCGTGACGCTTCCTTGGTCCGACTGGCGGACCGTCCGGCGGTCCAGCCCATGCTGATAAAGCGTCGGACTCTGCCGCCGCACTCCATACTGGCCCGGCGCCCGACGCTCGATTTCGGCAACACGCACGACCACACCCTGAACCCCGTTCAGAGCCGAGTGCGACCCCCCGGGCCTTGCAGGAACGCGGTTTGCGCTTGGGACGGACTCGTTGCATAGTCATGGGCAGAAGACTCAAGTGGTACACTGCTCGGAGAGGCTTTCGAACGCATGACTCAACGTGGGCGAACCCGCAATCGGGGTATGACCGACGTTCCGGCAGCGGACGGGCCGGTCGACAATACGCACCGGGGACGGCTGCGTGCCCTCTACCAGTGGCTGACGCGGGCGATATCGTCTCCGCATTCTCTTTCGACTTTCACGATCGCCCGAAGTAGAGCGGGCCTGCCCACTCGCATCGGCCATTATGCGATCCTGCGCCAGCTGGGCGAAGGCGGAATGGGCGTAGTGTATGCGGCGCGTGATGAGCGGCTGGAGCGCACCGTCGCGGTCAAGACCATGTCGCTGGCCAAAGACGAGACGGCACGCAAGCGCTTCTGGCGGGAAGCCCGGGCCGCGGCAGCCGTAAATCATCCAAACGTCTGCCAGATCTATGAAATCGGCGAGGACGCGGGCGAACTGTTCATAGCGATGGAGCTCCTGGAGGGCGAGGCGCTGTCGGAGCGTCTTCGGCGGGGACCGATGAGCGTTTCCGAGACAGTGCCAGTGGGCCTCGGCATTCTAGCCGCGCTTTCAGCGCTGCACGCCCGCGGTGTCATCCACCGTGACCTGAAGCCCTCGAACGTGTTTCTCACCCCGCACGGTGTGAAGCTGCTCGACTTCGGCTTGGCGCGGCCTGATTTCGAACCGCTCGGCTCGGCCACAGCCCTGACCCTCACCGGGATGGTTGTGGGTACCCCGCGGTACATGGCTCCGGAACAGATGACGGGCGATGCGGTGGACGGCCGCTGCGACCTGTTCGCGGCTGGCGCCATCCTCTTCGAGATGCTTGCGGGTCGCCCCGCGTTCGGTGGCCTCACAGGAGTCGAGGTGTTGCATGCCATGCTCCTCGAACAACCCCCGGCGCTCGCCGGCTCTCCGGCTGTTGCGGCGGTGGATCGACTGATCCACAAGGCGCTGGCCAAGCGGCCTGCAGAACGACCGGCGTCGGCGGATGTGATGGCCGAGGAGTTGCGCGCCGCTCGCGGGGTGAACGGCGACGACACGCCAGCCTTGGCCCGCGCGCTCACACGACTCGTGGTACTGCCGTTCCGCGTCCTGCGCCCCGATCCCGAGACGGACTTTCTGGCCTTTAGCCTGCCGGACGCTATCGCGACGTCACTGTCGAATAACCGCTCACTGGTCGTGCGCTCCAGCGCCACCGCCGCGCGCTTCGCCGTAGAGGCCCCCGATCTTAAGGTTCTCGCGGCGGAGGCCGAGGTCGACCGGGTGGTGATGGGCACCCTGCTTCGGTCTGGCGACCAGTTACGAGTCGCTGCACAGCTCGTGGAAAGCCCTGGTGGGACGCTGCTCACCTCCCACACGGTTCAGTCGTCGCTGGGCGACTTGTTCCGGTTGCAGGACGACATCGCGCGACGCGTGGTGGAGGGGCTCTCGCTCCCGCTGACTGGCGAAAGAGCGGCACCCACACCCGACGCGCCGCAAAACGCCCGCGCCTACGAGCTCTACCTCCGAGCGAACGAACTGGCGCGCAGCTATGACGGGCTCGTGCGAGCGCGCGATTTGTATGAACGCTGCCTGGAACTGGATCCAAGCTTCGCCCCCGCGTGGGCTCACCTGGGCCGCTGCCACCGCGTGATAGGCAAGTACATCGACGGCAGCTTCGACAGCGAGGAGCGCGCTGAGGAGGCCTTCCGACGCGCTCTCGAGCTCAACCCGCGCCTTTCGGTGACGCACAAGTTCTACGCAAACCTGGAGGCGGACATCGGACAGGCCCAGCGAGCCCTCGTTCGTTTGCTGGGGCAAGCCAGCCGTCACGGCAACGATCCAGAGCTGTTCGCCGGGCTCGTCCACGCCTGTCGCTATTGCGGACTCTACGATGAGTCCATCGCCTCCCACGTCGAGGCGCGTCGGCTCGATCCGAATATCCCCACGGGCCTCGAGCAGACGCTGCTGATGACGGACGACATCGAGCGGCTCCTGGCCGTCAATCCGCCCGATCTCGTCGCCGGCGCCGCGGACGAGGTCCGCTGTATCGTCCTCGGACTGTCTGGCCGTCGTGACGAGGCGCGCCGGGCGCTACTCTACATGCGGGAGGCGGCCCCCATTCCCGCCTTTCACTCATGGGCGGATTTCCTCCTGGCTTGGCTCGATGGCCGCCCCGCGGACATGCTCAGCGGACTGTCCGCCTTCAGTGGGTTGAAGGTACGGGAGGATCCCGAGGTCATCTTCCAGGAAGGATGGCTGCTCTGCGATGTCGGCGCACACGAAGAGGGGCTCGGCCGCCTTAGGCGCGCAGTCGCCAAGGGCTATTTTGTGGCCCCGACTCTGTCGGGCAGCCGGCAATTCGATGCGTTGCGGAGCGACCCGGCCTTCCAGGCGCTCCTCGCGGAAGCGGAAGCGGGCCGCCAGCGGGCTCTGACCGCCTTCCGCGAGGCTGGCGGAGAGCGACTTCTGGGCCGGTGATGCACCGGCGCACCGAGCCCGGCCGACTACTTCACCACAGTGCCGGCCACCTTCGCCTCCGGCTGCACGTCCGCCCCAGGGGCTGGCGCCAGCGAGAAATAGCCCTGATCGCGGATCGTTCCCGTCACATCCTTGGTTTCAAACCGGATTTTGGTGTCGTCGACCGTCACGACCACGTAATTGTGAAAGCCGGCGTCAGGTTGCTGCTCATTGGGGAAAGCGTGACGAAAATCAGAAGTCCATCCCGGTTTGGAGGAACGAATCCGGTCCCTGTAAGCGACGAAGTGTGCCCCTTTGGAGATCCGCCGATCCAAGTCTGCTTGCTTGTATTCGGGCTCACCCCTCGGCTTGACACCCCCCAAACCGTTCACGACCCAGTTGATCTGATGAGCCGGTCTTGCGTTTTCCTTAATCACTTCAGTCCAACGTTCGTAATAGTGCTCGTGGCCGGTAAAAACGGCGTCGACGCCCGTCTGGCGAAAAAGATCGAGCAGATAGAGGGTTTCTCCTGGTCGCTCGGCTGGAATCCGCTGGTTCACCACCATCTCCCCATGTCCCGGATGCCCGCCGACAGGGAGCAGTGGGATCTTGCGCCGCGTCTCGGCGGAGGCGAAGGGGGAATGATGAAAAAAGACGAACCTGGCTCTGACGGATTCGTCCGAGGCCGCTTTTCTCAGGACATCCCGAAGCCAGATCAATTGGGCTTCGAGGTACCCTTTGTACTCGGGCAGCGAATGGGTACGGCGGTAGCGGCCTTCGTCGATGAAGAAATTGGAGTCGAGGACGACGAACAAGACGTCGTTGTACCTGAAGCTGTACCACAATCGTTGATTGTCGTCGCCGGCCAGATGTTGGTTGCCGGGCAATTCAGCCAGATGTCGGAAAGTGTCCTGGAAGAAGCGACGGAACGGAACGCGGCTTTCCGGGCTGTTCCAGCGAATATCGTGGTTTCCGACAGCCGGGAAAAAAGGCACTTTCCTGAGCAGGTCAGATACAATCGGGTAGAACTCCGTGTCGTAGTCCGATCCGCTCTGGTCGGAAATGTCGCCGGTATTGAAGATGAGACTGACCGGCTCCTTCACCATCCGGCCTACCAAGGCCTTGTGGCCTTCCTTGTGGTTATCCTGAATATCTCCGTAAACGGCGAAGGAAAAGCTCTTTTGGTGGGCCGACCGATCAAAGGGGGTGAACTGGGCCGAGGCCCCGGCAGTAATGGGGAGAGCCAGGAGTGCAGACAGCGCATAAAGAACCGCAATCCGCTGAGGAGCAGTACCGCATTTTTGAGTCATACTTCGTTCCCCTCCCCGTTTCTGCAATATCACATCGCCAAAGCTAACAAGGAGTGACTCGTCTGATCTCAAGCTCAGATTGCAAAAACCACGCAACGGTTTCAAGAAAAGATGACAAGGTCGGAATAACAAGCCTCTCAGGAACCAGACTGGCGGGGCTCACATCTTGGTGCCGCTGCACGTGCTTACTTCCTTGGGCCGACTGGCGGATGTCCGGCGGTCCAATCCCTGGCTGAAACGGCAGCGTGCGACCGTCCGGAGTCTCGATTTGGGCCACACGCCCTGAGGCTCTGCCCCCGGTCAGAAAGTTTCGCTGGCACCCCCTTCCCCGTCAGTCACCTTCCTCCTCGCCTTTGAAGTCGGGCTTCGCCATGGGACTGCCGCCGATGTAACGCGCCAGCCACTGCTGCACTTCGTAGTTCCAGTAAATTGAGTTCTGCGGAGATAGGACCCAGTGGTTTTCGTTCGGATAGAGGACGAGTCGCGAGGGGATTCCCATCGCCTGGAGCACGCCGTACAGTTCAAGGGCATTGCCATATGGAACGCGGTAGTCCTGTTCGCCGTGGATGATCAGAGTCGGGGTTTTGAAGTTCTTGGCGTAGAACATCGGGTTGTTGCGCTGCATGCCCTCGATATTCTCCCACGGAGTACCGCCCAGCACTTCACCGGTGAAAACGTAGCTCGTGAGGTCACCTCCGTATTGGGCGTAGAAGTTGTTCGCGCCGGCATGGTCCACGATGCACTTGAACCGGTCGGTGTGGCCAAGTATCCAGGCGGCCAGATATCCGCCGTAACTGCCGCCGGCCGCGGCCAGGCGGTCGCGGTCGATGCTGGGGAGTTTCTCCAACAAGTAGTCTGTGCTGCGCATGATATCAGCGAGAGGCTTCTCGCCCCATTTCCCGTGGATACTGAGTGCAAAGGCCTCCCCGAAGCCAGTCGATCCGTGGCGGTTCACCCAGCTGACAAAGTAACCAGGCGCGGCGAACAGGTGTGCGTTCCAGCGATAGCTGAAAGCGTCACGGACCATCGTGTGCGGCCCGCCGTGAAGGAGTTGCACCAGCGGATATTTCTTCGCCGGCTGGTAGCCGGGCGGGTAAATGAGCCACTGTTGGATCTGCCGGCCGTCGGCGCCGGTGAACGTGTGCGACTCCACATTGCCAAAATCCACTTTTGCCAGCAGGTCGTCGTTAAAGTGAGTGAGCTGGCGCGTACTGCCGGTTTTCGAATCCAGGACAAACAGTTCGTTAGGACGGCTGAACGTCTCGTTGAGAAAAACCACTGTCCCCGGTCCGGCATCGACGAAACTCGATGTTCCCGCGCCGTAAGCCTTGGCGAAACCGCTCCCGTCCGGGTTCATCTTGAACAGCGGCAGCAATCCTTGTTCTTCCGCCATCAGCCACAGTGCGCCGCTGTCCGGCGAAAAAGTGTATTCGCCGAACGAATAGTCGAGGCTCGCGGTCAGCGGTGTGTTTTTGCCCGTCGTCAAATCGTGCCGCCAGAGACGCTCGTTCTCCCCTGACCACATCGGCCTGACGTTGCGCACGAAAACCAGGGATTTGCCATCGGGCGCAAAGCGCGGCCGCTGGTCCAGCGAAGAATTGTCTGTCGTGAGATTCTTCAGCTTCCCCGAACCATCCGTCGGCAGGAGATAAATGTCGCTGTTCGGCCTTTCCCGGTAGGGGGGAGGCGTGCTGTTGATGGCTACCGCCACCTGCTTCCCATCGGGCGTCAGGTCGAAGACAGCTTCAGCAGTGACGCTGAACAGACGATCCCATTTCGGTGACAGGTCTTTCACTTCCTTGCTGTCCAGGTCAATCAGCACGAGCCGGTGGGCTAGGTTTTCGGTGAGGGACTGGTCCCAGTAGCGGTATTGCCGGTACTCGGTCACCTTGGCAGTCATCTTGGAGTCCTTACGCCGCTTGATCTCCTTGCGCATGGCTGCCAGGTCGCTTTTTTGAAGGTCACCGGCGAGCTCGGGGATAACGCGCGTGGCCGCCACGATACGTTTGCCGTCCGGCATCCATCTGGGCGTTGTGATCGCGTAGGGCAGTTCGATGACCTTCTCGGCCTCTCCACCGTCGATGCTAATCACGTAAAGCGCGTCGACTTCGTCATCGCCGCGCTTAGAGACGAACGCGATGCGAGCGCCGTCGGGGCTCCAGTCCGGATCGCGGTCTCCGGCGCTGGCTGTCGTGAGCCGCCGGCTCTTTCCGCTGGCGACTTCGACCAGCCACAGGTTGGCGGTGCTCTTGTTCTTCTCAATGGACCATTCCTGCACGGGGAAAACCACGGTTTTCCCATCGGGGGAAAGAGCGGGAGCTCCCACCCGCTTGATTGCCCAAAGATCCTGTGCGGTGAGGGGTCGCTTGTCGTGCGCTTCCATCCCCAGAGCGGTGCTCAGCAGAAACACCGGTAGAATCAGGCTCCGTGTGAGGGGTTTCATTCAGGGACTATCGCAAAAAGGGCCGGGCACAGTCAATGTAGGACAGTGCCTCACTTCTACCTCCCTGCGACACGGCCTGGCCGTCGAGCGTACTCTTCACGCTGCTGATCGGCGCCTTAACGGTTTGAACGAAGGTCCTGATCGGCTGGAATTCCAATCGGTTTAACATGCGATAATCGACTGAGGGGCGACAAGGCAACTGCGAAACCGCCACTTCGCGATCGCCCGCATGGCTTTTCTCCTGAACGTGACAAACGTCATCTCGCCTCTGGCACGACGGCTCTTTTCAATGCCTGCTCCAGCCGAGGTTCGACCAACGAGGTCAACATCCGGTATCCGTCAGGACTCAGGTGCAGCGCATCATCGGCCAACAACTCCTTCCGAGGCCTTCCGTCGGGCCCGAGCATGTGGGCGGCGCTGTCAATGAAGCTCATCCAAGCTTTCCCCCGGATATAGCCGGCCAGCAGTCGGTTAGTCGCGTCCATCTGCGCCTGCAGGTTCCAGCGGGCGATCGTGGGGTTGATGGAGATGTAGAAGAGCTGCGTCTCCGGCAAGGCAAGATGAATCTTGTCGGTCAACTGCTTGAAGGTTTTCAAAACCGAGTCTGGCGTGCGCCCGTCCGCGATATCGTTTCCGCCGATGAAGAGGACGATCGCTTTCGGCCGATAGGGAAGAATAATCCGATCGGAGTACCTGAGGACTTCGGCGATCAAGGCGCCGCCGAAACCGCGGTTGATTACCGGTATCCCCGGGAAATCCTGCGCCAGCGTTGTCCAGAGCCGAATCGTGGAACTTCCGACGAAAAGCACACCGCCTTTGGGAGGGAATGACGTGCGGTCAGCCGCCTCAAAAGCCGCTATGTCGCTCTCATAGCGCATCGGATCGGTTTGCGCCGACCCGATGCCACAGAGAAGTGCGAAGACCATTAACGAGGTCAGTACCCGTGCTCGCGCCGCCATAATACCTCCTCTACCAAGGGCAAGAAGACTCGCCTTCATATCCATCTGCAGGAGCTTCGCCCGGCGCGGAACCAGGCTTCCGCACGGCCGCCGGGCGCCGACAAGCAATGTTACCCATGTGACCGACGATACGCAATTCCCGCCAGAGCTGCTCCGGTCGGCCGCTCGGTCAGCTTTGAAGCGAATCCGAACGGCGCGGTAAATCGCAGGGACGGTGAGATTCGGACTCACGCCCCCCGAAGAGTCGAAAAGTGCCGAAATCAGGGCCGCGCAATCGCCGCGAGACTCGAAGGTGAGCAGCTGACGCACTTGGTATGCCTTGGACCCTGTCTAGAGCTTGTTCCTCCAATGCCAGCATCCGCCCCGTATGGTATTGTGGCTGTTAGTCATCTCGTCGGGATTGAATGACGGTTTCGCGTACGATTCAGCAAGGGGGTAATTGAGAGAACTCCTTTACAGCCCTACCTGCAGCAGCGCCGTTTCGGTCGGGCTCCTCGCCCTTCGCCTCGTGGTGGGGCTGGCCTTCCTGCTGTATGGTTGGCCGAAAATCCAGAATCCTCTTGCCTGGATGGGGCCGGACTCCGGGATGCCCGGAATCCTGCAGGCACTTGCCGCGATATCCGAAGTCGGCGGCGGCGCCGGCTGGATCGCCGGATTCCTGACCCGGCCGGCTGCCCTGGGCCTGTGCAGCACGATGACGGTCGCCACCTGGACCCATATTTCGAACGGAGACCCGTTCCTCGGCCCCTGGCCCGCCTATGAGCACTCGCTGTCCTACTTGGCGGTGGCTCTTTTGCTCCTTCTGGCAGGGCCGGGCCGCTTTTCGATTGATGCAATTGTGTTTGGACGTATCCGGCCCGTCGTCCAAAACGACAAGCTGCATCAGTAGACCGCGCGACGGAAACCCCGAGATCGTCATCTGCTGCACGGACGTCCCGCCCATGCAGCACGGGCCAAGACACGTCAAGAACAGCCGTTCCCATTGGCTGTACCCATCGCCCCGGTTTACGAGGTCCCCGCATTGCAGCACGATCTAAAACCGCACGGCACCTGATTCCTAGGGCTTCTCCCTAGGCTAAACTGAATCGGGCCCTCGGCCCTAAGGACCCTTATTTGAGCGCTTATGCCCTTTGCCCCTGAAGCCGGGGACTTCCTCGTCGCCCAAGCAGTCAAGCTTTTGAACCAGGTCCGGGAGCCTTGATCTCCAGTATCGCTCGAACATGGAACGGAGCTATATTCTTGGCGGCTTTTGAAAACAAACGAGGGATACCACATGCCACGTAAGCAAGATCGTCGAGATTTCATCCGCCTGACCGCGAGCGCTGCCACTGGAATAGCTGCGATCGGCGAGACTTCCCGTACTTATGGCTCCGTTTCTGAATCGGCAGGCGAGATCAAGGTGCGCTTGACAGCGGCGAGCAAGCGGTACTGCGAGGAACCATCAATCCGATGGGGAACCGCTCGTCCGCAAGCAGCAAACTCGATTGCTTTCGATTCCTCCAAGAAATACCAGACGATGCTGGGGTTCGGAGCTTCATTCACCGATGCCTCCTGCTACATGTTCAACCAGCTTGCGCCGGCTGATCGCGAGCGCCTCTTCACGGAGCTTTTCGACACTTCCGGCATGGGCTTCAGTGTCGGCCGAATCTGCATGGGGTCGAGCGATTACGCGACGAAAATGTACAGCTACGATGAAGGCGAACCCGACCCCGAAATGAAGCGCTTTTCCATTGACCACGACCGAGCCTACATCATTCCAATGCTCCGGAAAGCCAGGCAGCTCAATCCTGACCTCTTCCTGCTCGCTTCTCCCTGGAGCCCGCCCGGCTGGATGAAAGGAAACAACTCGATGCTGGGAGGAGCCATGCGCCGCGAGTCTCTTCCCGCCTATGCCAAATACTTCCTCAAATTCCTCCAGGAATATGCTGCGGCCGGAGTGCCGGTTGAAGCCGTCACCTCCCAGAACGAAGTGGATGCGGAACAGGGCGGGAAGATGCCCGCCTGCGTTTGGCCTCAGGAGCTCGAAATCGAATTCATCAGCAGGCACCTGGGTCCGACCCTCCAAAACAATAATCTTCCCACCAAGATCTGGCTCCTGGATCACAACTATGATCTCTGGGGACGCGTTCTGTGCCAGCTCGAAGTGCCGAACGTCAATAAGTACGTGGACGGAATCGCCTGGCACGGCTACTCGGGAAAACCGAGCTCAATGACCAAAGTCCATGACGCCTACCCAGAAAAGCACATGTACTGGACGGAAGGCGGGCCGAGTTACCGCGAACCCAGGTATCAGACGAATTGGACGCGGTGGGCCCGCACTTTCTCTCAGATCCTGAATAACTGGTGCCGGTGCATCATAGGGTGGAACCTGGCCCTCGATGAAAAAGGCCGGCCGAACATCGGGCATTTCGACTGCGGCGGTGTGGTAACGATCCACTCCGAGACCAAGGAGATCACCCGCAGCGGGCAGTACTGGGCTTTCGCTCACTACTCTCGAGCAATCCGGCGAGGCGCCCAGAGAATAGACTCCCAAGGAGCGATACCTTCGGTATCGCACGTCGCCTTCGAGAACCCTGACGGCAGCAAGGCGGCCGTGTTGACGAACTCCGGGCAGGACACGAGTCTGGTGATCTCCGATTCAGGCCGCAGCGTTGATGTCTTCCTTCCGGCCGATTCGGTGATCACCCTGACCTGGAGCTAATTCGAGGGAGCGGGCATGCAGACGAGACGCTCGTTCTGCTCGGCTTTTCCTATCTCAACCAGGAGCTCAAGCGTCTGGTCGCAACGAGGTGAATGCCGTCGCCTTCCATCTTGAACCAATGGTCACCCGGCACAGGTTTAACCCGGACAACGATGGCTGCCTCTGAATCGTGATACATGGGCCTGCGACAGACCGACGTTTGAGCCTTTTCTCAGGTAGTGATAGCCTGCGACTAAGGTCATAAATCAAAAATCGGTTCCGACTACGAGCGCCATTGGAGCCCCTTAGGATATGGTCCGCATTGCTCGTACATTGACCGGTTGGAGGCTTAATGGCAGGACAAGGGATTGAACGCCGGGATGTCCTTAAGATGCTGGCAACCGCTTCAATAGCGAGCCAGTTTCCAGGCTTCTCGAGGTGGAGTTTCGGGTGGCAGCACGGATCAACCAGTCTCGCCCAAATAAAACCCGCCACGTACGAGCCGCGGTTCTTCACATCGGCCGAGTATGCGATAGTCGAACGGCTCGCCGATCTCATTATTCCGAGTGATGGCACGCCCGGCGCGCGAGAGGCGGGAGTCAGCGAGTTCATCGATTTCATGGTCTGGAGCGATCCCAGTTTGCAGTATCGTTTCCGGTCGGGTCTCACCTGGCTCGACGCCCACAGCCGTTCCCGGCACGCAAGCACCTGGGCTGAACTCGATCCGCCGAAGCAGACGGAGATTCTGACGGCACTTTCATATACCGCGAGTTACCGTCCGGCCGAAGAAGAAGGCCGCAATTTCTTCCGACTGTTCCGTGATTACACAGTCATGGGTTTTTACACCAGCCTTATTGGTCTGGAGCAACTGGATTATCCAGGTTTGAAGGCCTATTCGGAGTCGCCCGCCTGCCCGCATCAAGACGACCCGGAGCACCGTCGACTGAAGGAGCCAGGGCATGAGACGCAAGGTCTATGACGCGATTGTGATCGGCACCGGGGCAGGCGGCGGCATGGCGATCAAAACGCTTTGTGATGCCGGCCTGAAGGTGTGCGCCCTGAACGCGGGCCGGCGGCTGGATCCAGCCAAGGATTTCCGCAATCACCGCATGCCGTACGACATGAAGTATCGCGGCTTCGGAGATCCTAAGAAACGGAGCATTTCCTACGGCTACATGGACAATGAATACGTGGAAGGGGTCTGGGAGCACAAGATTACTTACAGCACCGCCCCCGGAACTGAATGGATGTGGCCGCGTTGCTACGCCGTGGGCGGCAAGACCAATTTCTGGGGCAGATCGTCGGCAAGGTTCGGCGACATTGATTTCAAGGCCGCGACCCTCGACGGCCACGATACCGACTGGCCGGTGACCTACAAGGAAATCGAACCGTACTACGCGCGGGTCGAGCGGATGATCGGAGTGGCGAGCACCGTCCAGAACCGCCCGAGCAACCCCGATGGGGTCTATCTGCCGGCGATGAAGTTTCGCTGCCTGGACCATATCCTGGCAAGCGGCGCCTCAAAAGTCCGGGTACCTTACTTGCCCGACCGGATCGCGCAGCTCACTAAAGATCACGAGGGGCACCCGGCCTGCCACTACTGTGGCAACTGCACCGAGGGGTGCGACACCGGATCATTTTTCTCTACACCATGGTTCTTCTTGCCGAATGCGGAGAAGAGCGGGAACCTGGAACTGCGGACCAACGCCCTCGCGAAGAACATCCTCGTCGACGGAAAGGGCCAGGCGCGAGGCGTGGCTTACATCGACCGCCTCACTCGGAAGGAGGTCGAAGTGTACGGGCGGACGGTCGTGGTAGCAGCCTCCTGTGTCGAGTCGACTCGTATCATGCTGAACTCGAAGTCGAGGCACTGGCCCACCGGCATCGCGAACTCGAGCGGACAACTGGGGAAGAATCTCTGCGATCACATGTACGGGAACGCGGCCCGCGGTTTTCTGCCGCAGTTGCTCGGCCAGCCCAGCTTTCCTGACAATGTCTCGAGCAGCACAATCGCGTGGATGCCGCGCTGGCAGAACATCACCGACCCGAAAGAAGAGAAGTTCATTCGCGGCTACTCGGTGTATCCGGGTGGCGGATGCGGAGAGTTTCCCTGGTATCACCGGGACATAGAGGGCTTCGGCTCGGCATTCAAGCGAGAGATCAAGCGAAGGTATCCAACCCCGGTTAGCTTTACCATCCAGGCGCCTACGCTACGGACCGATGACAACTATGTCGACATCGACCCGGAAGTTAAGGACGCTTACGGCATTCCGGTGGTTCGCATCCACTTTCGCTGGGACCAGAATACGATGCTGATGTGGGACCACGCGAAGCACGTCTGCGCCGAGGTCTTGAGAGCGGCGGGAGGCGAGTACACCGGGGCGGCGGAGCAACCAGAGCCGCCCGGCTTCAGCCTGCACGAAACCGGGACATGCCGGATGGGGGCGGACCCGAAGACATCCGTGACAAACAAGTTCGGACAGACGCACGATGTTCCGAACCTCTATGTGTGCGATGCAAGCGTGTTTCCCAACTGCACCGACAAGACAACGACGCTGTCAATATTGGCCTTTACACTGCGTTCCTGTGAGCACCTCGTGGAGGGCTTGCGGACCCGCTGAAAGGGTAGTCATCACACAGCGTGGGCACGGACCAGTGACGCGCAAGCGGACGCTTTTTCCGATTAAGAGTTCCCTGGGAAATCCGGCTATGTCCGCCAGGCTCTTCCTGAAGGAAATTCGTATTCTTCCAGCGATTCCGGTTTAATCGAAATGCTGTACCCAGGGTCCAGTGGAGGCAGATACCGGGCGTTGCGCACCTTCACAGGGCAGGCGAAGTGCTCATGCAGATGGTCGACATACTCGACAATTCGGTTTTCCAGGAGGCCGCTTACGCAAATGTAATCGAACATGGCGAGATGCTGCACGTACTCGCAGAGCCCGACGCCGCCGGCATGCGGGCACACCGGGATGCCGAACCGGGCGGCCATCAGCAGGACGGCGAGGACCTCGTTTACCCCACCCAAACGGCAGCTGTCGATCTGGCAAAACTGCATTGCGCCGGCCTGCATAAACTGCTTGAACATCACACGATTCTGACAGTGTTCGCCGGTCGCCACGCCAATCGGGGCAATTGCCTGCGCTATACGAGCGTGTCCCAGAACATCGTCAGGGCTCGTGGGTTCTTCAATCCACCAAGGACTAAACTGAACCAGTTCTTTCAGATTCCGGATCGCCTCGTCTACATCCCAGATCTGGTTGGCGTCCATCATCAGTTTCCGGTCGTTACCGATTTCCTGTCTGATAATTGCTGCGCGACGGCAATCATCTTCGATGCTGCGCCCCACCTTCATTTTGAAATCTGTCCAGCCGGCAGCAACTGCCTCCCGACACAATTCTCGCAGTCGTTCGTCTGAATAACCGAGCCATGCTGTCGAGGTGGTATAGGCCGGATAGCCGTGGCGCAGAAGCTCCGTCTCGCGCTCCGCCCGACTCTGCTGCTTCTCCGCCAGGATCTCCAGTGCTTGGTCCGGCGTAATGGCGTCCGTGATGTAGCGAAAATCGATGCACCGGACAATTTCTTCGGGCGTCATATCTGAAAGCAGTTTCCAGAGGGGCTTTTGACGCGTCTTGGCGTACAGGTCCCACACGGCATTCACTACCGCAGCCGTGGCCAGATGGATAACACCCTTTTCCGGCCCAACCCAGCGTAACTGACTGTCGCTTGTAAGGCGTCGCCAGAAACTCCCCATGTCGCTGGCTATCTCCTCGATCGTCAGCCCAACAACGAGCGGGGTAAGCGCGTGAACCGCAGCAACGCACAACTCATTCCCCCGGCCGATCGTAAAAGTCAGGCCATGCCCTTCGACCGCACCGTCGGTACGCAGGGTCACGTATGCCGCCGAGTAGTCCGGATCTTGGTGCATCGCATCGGAGCCAGCCCAGGACCGGGACGTCGGGAATCGGATATCTCGAACCTCAACTTCTCTTATTTTGGTGGTCATAAATGAATTGAGAGCAGCACAGACGCGACGAAACTCCTCGACTGTAACCAGTGGAGGCAGGTGTGTCAAACGTGCGGGCCTATGGTGACTACGCCCGTCGCGTTACAGAGCCGCTTACTCCGCTCCAGGCTGCTTCGCGGAAAGCGCTCCGCAGCCCGGGTGGCGAGCCACACACTCCGTGCGCGGCTCTGTAACGCGACGGTTGAGTGACTCGCCGCTTTGTGGCGAGTTGGATCGAAACCCCGCCGCTGAGTCGGGTGCCCGTGATACCCTGCCACCTTCTCACCCCGCGACCTCATGCTACTATCAATCAAGGAGGCCATGGCTGACGCTGTTGCTCCGCCGCCAACTCAAGTAGCCAAAGATCCCTACCGTCCGGACCCTGCCGACGTCTCTGCTCCCCCTCGCAACCTCGGCTCCATTCTCACTCGCATTGGTCCGGGACTCGTCTTATGCGCATCAATCGTCGGATCGGGCGAGCTCATCGCCACTACGACACTCGGGGCCCAGGTTGGGTATTCGGCCCTGTGGGTGATTCTGCTCAGTTGCCTGATAAAACCGGCGGTACAGGCGGAGCTTGGACGATACGCCATTGCGAGCGCAGAAACCGCACTGGCCGGTGTTGACCGCATGCCGGGTCCACGCTGGAAGGTCAACTGGGTCGTGTGGGCGTGGGCCTTAACCGCTGCGATGTCCCTGTTCCAGATGGGTGCTATGTTGGGCGGACTCGCACAGGTGATGATGCAGATCTTCCCGGCCGTCCCCGCACTCTTTTGGGTCTTGGGTTTCCTGGCGCTTACACTCTCACTCCTTCTCGGTGGAGGCTATGAGCGCATCGAGAAGCTGGCCATGGTGAAGGTTGGTCTGTTCACGATGCTCACGTTTCTGTGCGCTCTGCTGCTGATGCGCATGCCGGACTACTTCTCATGGAGGCTGCTTGCCGATGGCTTGAAATTTCGGTTGCCGGGTGAAGGCTTGACCACCGCGGTGGCCGTATTCGGCATCACAGGAGTCGGTACGACGGAGTTGTTCATGTACCCGTACTGGTGCCTTGAGAAAGGGTATGCACGATTTACCGGTCCCGCCGACGGCAGCGCACAGTGGCGGTCTCGGGCGCTTGGCTGGATTCGGGTCATGCACCTCGACGTTTTTGCGTCGATGCTGATCTATACCACGGCAACCCTGGCTTTCTATCTTCTCGGAGCGGGCATTCTGCACGGAAAGGGGCTCGTCCCAGCAGCCACCGACATGATTCCCGTACTATCGAACATCTACACCGAAACGCTAGGCCCTTGGGCAGTCTACCTGTTTTACGCGGGCGCGGTCGCCACTCTGTACGGTACGATTTTCGCTTCCACCGCCGCCCATTCGCGGCTGTATCCTGACATGTTGCGCCTGATGGGATTCTTCGCAGCGGAAGATTTCGCCGCTCGCCAGCGGTACCGTCGTCGCTTCGTTTGGATCCTGACGCTGGTTCCGGCAATCCTCTTCCTGTTGTTTCAGTCCCCTGTGAAGATGGTGGTGGCTGGCGGTGTGGCGGCCGCGATGATGCTGCCGGTGATCAGCATTAGCGCGCTGTTCCTGAGACATCGCCACCTTCCCCGCGAAGTAGTGCCTTCGATCTGGATTACCCTCGGTCTCTGGGTCGCCGTGATCGTGATCGTCTGTTTCACCGGGTATTACCTGTGGAGCCAGTTAATGGTGCTCGTTCCTCCGTTTACCCGTTAAGACCGAGCGGGATACGGGGCGGGATCCGTGTCCAAAGGGCGTGTTGTCCAAATCGAGCGCTGGGCAGCGGGCCAATATGGTGTGCCGCGGCAGAAGGACTCCGATGCTTTATCAGGAGGCCTGGCGACGCCGCTCTTTATACATATCTCGGGACCGCCGCCGGATACAGAGAGCCGCGCACGGAGCGAACGGGCTTCAGCCCGGAGCGCACTAAGCGGGCCACCCAGTGAACCCCTGGAGCCCGGTAGTTGGCGCGCCGCCCGAACTTGGCACTTCGAAACTACCGATTCCAGGGGGTTCACTGGGTGGCCCGCTTACTGCGCTCCGGGCTGAAGCCCGTTCGCTCCGTGCGCGGCTCTCTGTATCCGGCGACGGTCCCGAGATGTGTATGAAGTGCAGGCCTCTGCCCTGATCTTTATACGTATCTCGGGGCACTGCCTATTTACCGAGCTGCGCGAGCTCCGGGCTGAAGCCCGTTCGCTCAGAGGGTGAAAAAGGTTTTGAGGCCTGAAAGGCCTCTCTTTCCGGCGAGTCGGCTATATGCCGGGATTCGGGCTAATTGCTGCGCGACAGCTGCCGGACCATACGGATGAGCGCCTGGTAGCGGAACTGAGCGTTTGGCAGGGTCCCCACGCGGCAAAGCGTCTCCTCGAAGTCGTGCTCCGCGACAAGACCCAGCAATTCAAGCTCGAGGCGAACCGGCATAGCGGTGCTCAGGATGTCGTCCTGCGTCTCCGGTTCGTTTGACTTCCTGATTTCTGCCATCAGGGCCCTCAGCGCTTGGACCTGTTCCGCACTGATCGCTTGGTCACGCATTCTGCTGAGTAAGCAGAATGCGCCCAGGGAGCGCTCCTCGAGGGGAAGGTCGAGGTTGAGCAACTCGGTGCCTTCCGGGATCTTCGCGGGCGGAGCGCAGGAAATCTCCGGATACGACGGGCGCATCTGGCCCATCAGCCCTTCCAGTCCGCCGATCGCCTCCAGCCGGGCGTAAAGGTCAGGGAAACTCGAGGCCAGCGACTCGAGCACCTCGGCGCGCCTGCGATAGTTGTGGAGCTGACCGAGGAGAACCGATTCAGGCCCGGTGAAGCCGACCTTCCCTCCGTCCTTTCCGGGAACAAGACGCCTGCCTTCCGATGACGGGTTTTTACCGAGCGCCAGCGTCCACGCCTCGACAAAGAGATCGTCTGAGAGCGGCATCAGCTGGGCAGTGAAAGAGGCGAAGTCGAGGAACATCTGCTGGTCCAGGTTTCGCTTGCGGTAGTCCGAGATTATCTCGCGCGCGAGGGCACGAGCTTGGTCGACCCGGCCCTCCCGGAAAAGGGAGGCCATGATTTTTCCCCGAGCGCCGTAAGTGAGCTGGGTGTCGATCCGCGAAATGATCGCCTCCGCCCGATCCGGATTTGTCTTGGCCACCTGGCCGACCCGCCCGCTGGCGATCCTGTCCCAGAAGCGGCGATAACTCGCCTGGGCATTGGGTCCGTAGGCCGGCGGTGGTTGCGGCCACTCCTCCCCCAGCCTGGTGGCCCTGTCCGGGTCTATAGCAGCCAATTCAGTCAGAAGGAGGACGGCCTCGAGCGTCGACCACTCGTAACCGAAGGCTCGATCCGCTTGGAGCGCTTCCTGGCGAGATTTCTCATACAGGTAAGCCAAAGCGCCGGGAAGACAGGCAGGATCCAATCTTTTCCATCCGCTCACAAGAGGGCCGAGACTCGCGCCGCTTCTCGGGGTGATTATGTCCATCGCTTCGGTGGCCCGACGCAAAGCGATTCGGGCCTTCAACAGTCGTTCGGGTGACAGCTTGAGCAAACTGGCATTCTCGGCCAGCCTGAAATCGACCGGATGGCCATAGTCCTGTTCTGCCGCCTGGCAAAGACAGGAATAGAGAAAAAGGGAAAGGAGCAGCCCGATCGGACCTCGACTTAGCGTCATCTCTCACTCCCGGCTATGGGTTGATTGTAGCCGATTTCCACGAGAAGCAAGAAAATCGTTGGCCGCCCCCCTGGGAGCGCGTGTCTCGCCAGCCCTGTGGCGAGGCTTGCGCTCCGTCCGTCCGGGTCTTACGGTCCACGGGCCTAGTGTCTTGTTGCGGAAATAGCTTGTCCTTCCGTTCCTGCCTTCCAAGGTCCTAACGGACCTCAAAGAACCGGTTGAGGGTCAATGCATTTTGCCGAACAAGACACTAGTGCGGTCAGAGCCCAAAACTCAAAAATAGGTCGCGATGTCCGATCCGACACTGATCCGAAGAAGCGACCCGGCGCCTTTCTAGTGTGCTGAGTCAGAAATCCGCCGTCAGCTAGGCTAAACTGAATCGGGCCTTTGGCCCTGACAGCTGTCTCCTACTGACGCAGTATTTCGATTCAGGACACTAGGACCAATTGCCCAGTTGTTTGCAGGTGATGCTTTCAATCACCACCTTCAGAATCAGGACTGCATCGAGTTGTTTCTCGTCATAGAGGTTGGGATCCGTTTT
>Ga0105091_10000274_pt1 | contig 21139 bp, 11 predicted proteins | sample PPLLak1March2015_FD_87022 | JGI IMG/M metagenome (GOLD analysis project Ga0105091, IMG submission 87022) | Freshwater sediment microbial communities from Prairie Pothole Lake near Jamestown, North Dakota, USA - PPLs Lake P7 Core (1) Depth... | ecosystem: Environmental > Aquatic > Freshwater >... | reverse complement strand
GCACCTAACAGGGTGTTCAAATCAGTCTGCTCCGGATGCAACTCGATTCCACCGCGCACTACCGACAGCCGATTACACATCGTCTGCATTCTCTCGACGGTTTGCGCGATGGTTCGTATTGATTGCTCACGGAATTGCGGATTGCCGAAGTGGATTGGAAGGTTCTGCACAGTCAGGGACAGCGTGGACGCGAGATTCTTCAAATCATGGACGAGGAAGGCGGCCATGTTTTGAAGAGCTTCCTGTTCGTGGGCTTGCCTGACCCGTTCAAGGACCCGAAAATTGAGCAGGGTCGCGGCCGCCTGATCGGCAACCGTCTGGATCAGTCCCAGGTCTTCGCACGTCAGCGATTCGTACGCCACCCGATCGCCTAAAGTCAGCAGTCCCACTGGCGTCTTGCAGGCGACCAGTTGCAGGCAGTAGCGTGCCCGGTGGTCCGAGAGAGACTGACAGTATTTGTCGTGGAACTCGGAGTAGTGACTATTCCGGGCGAGAAGATCGAGCGGCTCCGATCGCTCCTGGGGGAGCTTGCCGAGGTCCCGGACAAGACTGGCGGGGAGCGGCTGCAGTGATTCTTCGGAAGAACCGGTCGTGGATCCCGCCAGGACCAGTCGCTCCTGGTGCTCCTGATAGAGCCAAATGGTCACGGACAGCATTCCGAGCGTCTCGGACAGCAGTCTCACAGTGGCTCTGGCGAACTCGCGCTCGTCAAGGATAGAGGCCGTTCGGCGGGTGAAGTCGTGCCAGACGGTTCGGTAGTCGTAGCTGGGTCTGTGGAAATGAGTGGTTACAATCTGTTTGAGGAGTCTATTCAGTCGATCGGATTTGAGCAGGATTGCGAGGACGCACAGAGTGAGGAACACCAGGAAAGCGTCCAACCGGAGTCTACGGGTTGGATCCCACATGCGAACGGCCTTGGCCAGAAGCGCTACGGCCAGAAGGTAAACGCCAACCGCGCCGGCTGTTATAGATCCGGAAATAACGCTTCGGGACAGGTAAACCTGAGGGAGGATGAATCCCGAGCGGCGCAGGGCGAGTCCCGACAGCAGGCAGCCAATCACCAAGGCAGAAGAGTTGACGGCGGCTAATTGAGTATCGAGAGCTGAATATAACAGGGTCTGACTGACGGTGTAGATGCGAACGGCAAATATCAGGCCTACGCCGAATATCAGAAACTTGACTTGCCAAGTCTGGCGGCCGGTTGAGGCAAGGAGGGCCTTTTCGAGATTCACCAGGATGGCCACGCAACCAAGCAGGAAAATTGAAAAGAAGATTTTTCCTGCCCAGGCGAGGGGAAACACCCAGGATCCGCTTTCCGGAAGGAAGAGCACCGACCCAAAGAGTTGCTGGTTACCGAGAACGGCAGTGCTAATCGGCAACGCAAAGGCGAGAACCACCGGCCAACGATCCCCCCACCTCGACGCCTCTCGCGGGGTTCGGGCGAATGAAGTGCTGAACCAGAGCCAGATGCCGGGAAGAAAGGCGGCAGTCAACCAGCGGGCGCGCTGCAAAACGAGGGCTTCTGTGGGGAGAAGATCGCGGGCACCGAGGAGAATCGCGGTCTCTTCCAAGGCCAGGATTGTCAGGCCAGCTATCAACAGCCGGTTTGCGCCCGGTCGCCTGTCCCGGATCAGGAGCACCGTAACCAGCGCAAGGCAACAGAGAATGCCCGCCAGAGAAAAAAGGGAACTGACTGGATCGAAGTAGTTGGGTGAAATCATACCCGTCTGGGTGTAATGAGCGCCACTTTCCCTGATTTCATGCCAGATGCCGGTAGAGCAATTCCCCAGCTAAGCGATTGACGGATATCGGAAGGCACCGAACAATGCGCCTGATGCCTCGATGCAAGGCGGATGTCTCGGTCAGGCTCCTCGAACGGCCGGCTCGAGGAAGTTGCAGGTAATCGAGCGGATGCTCCTTGGTCCCCCAGCGAGACTTGTAGGCGCGGAGCCCCGGATTTGACACGCTGGTTCTGCCGAAATCGAAGGCGGTGCAGCCTCCCTGTTTGGCGTCTCTGATCGCTTCCCACATCAGCAGTTGATTGACAGCGGAGGAAAAGAATTCGGGATCGGATGCGCCGAACTTGTAATAAGCCGTCTTCCCGAAGTGAATGACAATCATCCCTGCGATGTATGTGTGCCCAAGACGAGCCAGGTAGACCGAAGGCTGGGCCGTGGCCGGGAGGATTTGCCACAGCATCTCAAAAAACCGGAAAGGTTGAATGGGAACGCCTTGGCGACGTCGTGTTTGGCAGTGCAGACGATAGAAAAGCCGCAAGGCTTCGCCGCCAGATTTTTCCAATCGGATGTCGAGCTTTCTGGCTCTTCGGATACGCCTCTGCACGGAGTCCTTGTGGAACGTACTGAAAATCTCAGCTTCTGTGCCCGTGAGGTCGAGTGTGTGCAAGAAGTAGGAGGCAGGGCGGGCGTCCGTGACCGCAGGCGACAAGGTCCGGATTTCGGTAAACCTGGCCTTCGCCCGCTGTCGTACTGTTTCGACTGCGTCCATTATTGACTGGAGATGCGTCTCGCAGCTGACGAGGGGACCGCAGGTGTCAGAGAACGGGTAGGAAATGAGGCGCCTGCCGGTAAGAAGGCTGTCTACCCGGGCGACCGGCATACCGCCCAGGATTTCCTTTTCCCCGCGGTTGGCGAGAGAGAAAAACAGGGGTACAAACGAATACGTTTCCGAAACAACTCTTATCCAGGCGGAACAGTGGTAAACGCTTCCCCTGGGATGTTCGAGAACGAACTGGTCCCAGCCCCGGGGCGCTTTCGGGGATACCTGCAACTCAAGCGAGGCAGCCGGGCCGCAACTGTGAGGGGTGTCAAAGCCTTGAAGTGGAGAATTCATAAGCGATACCGCCTTCAGTCTGCACGGCAAAGGCGACTGTCGCCCGGTCGCTTCCCGGTCCCTCCGTTCTCCAGGCTCCCTCTTTGAAGACGAGTTTCAGGTTTCTTCTTTGGCGGCACCACTCGTTCATGTTGCCCGGAGTGGTCATCCAAACCGCCTGGTCGGATCTCAGGGAACAGAGGAACGTGAGCAATTCCTGGTAGAGCTCGCGGTTCCCGTTGGCAAACAGGTAGTCCGGGTGAGATATGAAACTGGCCATTCCGTTACCGCGGACTATCTTGTCAGTCTGCCGTTTCCAGAGGTCGATGGACCTCTCCTTGAGAATGTAGAAAAGGGAGTAGTCCTGCGCGGTAGTAAGCGGTATTTCCAGGATGTTGCCGATGAAATAAGGCATGATCGTGCAGCAGCCACCTCGCTGTGCCTCCAGGTGACCGACGTTCGGCATCGACATGTCGTAGGAGAATTCGAGCGCGTCATACCAGTCCACATTGCGGTAGAGGACACCTGATCGAAACCCTTCGGCGCCAAAAGAACGACGGTACTCGTTTATTCGGACGGCGCGCGCGCGGAACTCCGAATAGTCCCGGTAGAGGAGGCCGTCGTGATTGAGGTCCTGCACGTTGACCTCAAACCCCCTGCCTTTCATGTCCTGGATTACCGACAGGGTTGGCTCGTATCGCTTCTCCGGGACGATCTGGAACGACGATTTAACACCGAAGGAGTCGTCAAGATCCATGAGCCGATTGCAGGATCTGAACCCGGTGCTCGTCTCGACGTCATGGGTGAGTACAGCGGCCGCCCGATAGTGCGAAGGCCAGAACCAGATGAACGGGATCTTGCTTAACCCTCGCGCTTTCAGTCCGGCAATGAGGGCCAGCTTCATCAAACGGTCGACTGTGTCGTCGACAGGCCAAGCCGGGAACTGAATCTGGCTCCAGTCACGGAAGTACCTTCGCTGAAGCTTTTGACGGACCATGTCGGGCATGAGGGGGCGGGCGGCGTAGTAAGCGTCGCGCGCCCAACCATTCAGCCGGGAGGACGGGGCACGGAGTGAGGGCTGGTAGCGCTCGAGGCGGAGATTATGGACAACTTCGTTCACATCAAATGGCAGGACGCCACCCTGGTCGCTGGCAGCGGGCGAGGAGGAGACGTCCGAGAGCAAACCGCGGAGATCAGGCGCAGGGCTGCAGATCGTCCGGCCGAAGAGCGTCAAATCGTGGCCGAACTTGAAGAAGCCGGCAGCCTCGCTCAACCTGGACGGAGGCTCGAATGTGATCATCTCCACCGGATAGCGAAAATACTCGCGGACAACATCTGTCATCGCGCGTCCTTGTGATGATCGGTTAGCGGTCTTGAGGTGCTCTTGGAAGAACCGGACAAGCCCGGATTTCTCGCAACAACGCGGCGGAATTGTGATCGGAGCCGCGCACGCAGCGCTTTCTAGCGGAATAAGCGGGTTCTCGGTGGGGAGGGGGCGCTATTGTGCGCTGTACTAGAACCCGCTTACTCCGCTGGAAAGCGCTGCGTGGGTGTTGAGGATGTTGACTCTTCTATTAATAGGCGGATATACCCCCGAGTTCCCGCCGGAGGGCGAGATCGAATGGAGCCGCGCACGACAGCGAGAGAAGCGAGCGAGTAAGCGGACCACCTGACTCGCTCCACTGCTTCGTGTTTAAATGTCGAACTTAGCGAATGATTGGTGGTCCGCTTACTCTCGCTCACTGCCGTTCGCTTTCGTGCGCGGCTCCATTCGATCTCGCCCTCCGCACGGCATCAGCCCATTTCTCCGCCCTTATGCAACACCCTCGCAGCGTATTCCTGCTGAGAACATATTTCTCACTCAGGACACTAACCTCCGCCCGTCTCTTCGAGAAGTTTCCTGGCTTCGTCGGCCCCGCGGAAATTACTCTTGAGCTCGAGCGCTTTTCGGAAGCTTTGTTTTGCCCGAAGCTTGTCCCCGCGCCTGTATAGGGCCATCCCCAAACGATAATAATTTTCGGGCTCCTGGCGACCGTTGTTGACCGCGAAGGAGAGTTGGTCAACGGCCAGGATGTAGTTGTTCATGCGGTAGTAAATCCAGCCGAGGGTATCGGCGATGTGTCCGTTGGCCGGCATCTGTTCACGGGCCTTCCGGGCGAGGGTGAGGGCCTGTTCCAGGTTCTCACCCCGTTGACAGTAAATCCAGGCAAGGTTGTTGGCCGCAAGCGGGTTATCGGGAGCAAGCTCCAGAGCTTTGCTGTAGTGGGCTATGGCGCCTTTGGTGTCACCTGCAGTCTCGAGGTAGTAGGCTTTGAGCATGAATCCCGGAGCGAAGCGCTGGTCTTTCTGTATCAGTTTATCCACCTCGCGAAGAGCTTCCGGCAACTGGTTTTGCAGGCGTTTAGTTTCGCCCAGCAACAGGTAACCCTGATAATTGTCGGCTCTCGCCGCGATCGCTTTCCGGAACTGCTCTTCAGCCTCACCGTATCTGTTCTCTGACAGGTACATCTGGCCCTTGAGCACGGCGATGAAATCTGGGGGCATGCCTTTGGCAAGTTCATCGGCCGCCGCCTGCGCAGCGGAGAATTGGCCCTGAAGGGCAAAGACGGCGACGTAATCCCTGGCGACGTCGGTCAGTCCCGGCGCCATTCGAAGGGCCTGCCGGAAATACTCGGCTGCGGTTTTGAAGTCTCTGCTCATCAGGGCAATACGACCAAGCCGGTGAAGACAGACAGGGTTCTCGGGGTTCGCTTCCTTGAGTTTCTCAAAGAGTGCACGCGACTCATCGACTCTTCCCATGAGAAGCAGCGCTTCAGCCTCGGCAAAACGGGCGTCGCCATTCCCTGGCGCTGCGCGCAGCACCGCCTGAGCCTCCTCGAGAGCCTCTCGGGGACGTCCGGTCATCACCAGGAGCTTCGCCATCATTCCTCTGGCGTGAGCATCTCGAGGCTGAATCCGCAGTACGTTCGTGAGAGATGTGCGGGCGTCGGCGAATTCGAAACGCCGAAGGTGGAGGAGTGCCTTTTGTTTGTATGCGGGGGCGTAATTTCTATCGAGTTCAATTGACCGGTTGAACTGCTTGACCGCCTCCTCGTCGTTCTTCTGTTCGAGCAGCAGTCTACCCCGCAAATAGGCTACCGCAGGATCGGCCGGCCGAGCCTTTCCATACTGGTCGAGTATTTTTTTTGCCTCCTCCAACCGCTTTTTGGCGAGGTGCATCTCAACGATCTTCAGCTGAACGCTCCGATCCATCGGATCCTTTTCCGCCAAACGAAGTAGCAAACGAAGGCTCTCGTCCTCTTTACCTTGCGCCTGATAGAGACTCGAAAGAGTTGAGACCGGCTCTTTCCAATCCGGGAACCTGGTTGCGGCTTCCTGCAGCACGTTTTCGGCCTTGTCGAATTCTCTCCTGCTGATGTAGAAGTGAACCAGGCCGTGGAGGTTCACACTCTCCTTCGGAGCCAGCTCGAGAGCCCTTCTGAATTGGACCTCTGCTTTCTCCGGCTGACCGGTCGATGCGTAGAAGGCCGCGATCGCTCGACGCGCTTCCGGAGACTTGGGATGTTGAGTTACGGCCGCCAAGAACGACTTCTCAGCGGTTTTCGGGTCATTCAGCTTCATGTGGTAAACACCGAGGTTCACCATCGCAAAGAGATTCTCCGGCTCTTGCTCCAAGACGGTCTTCATCTCATCAATCGACTTGGTGAAGTCACTGCGCCCCGCATAGGCGTTCCCCAGGAGTATCCGGGCCCTGAGATTGTCGGGGTGCGCCTTGAGCACTTCCTCGGCCATCCTCTTCGCTTCTCCGAACTGGGCCGGGTTTTCGAGGCCCGCGACCAGGAAGTAAGTCCCTAGCTCCAGCTTGGCCTCCGTGTGCGAACTATCCAATTCGAGCGTTCTACGGAAAGCTGCGATTGCCGGGCGATGGTCCCCCTTCTTCTGAAGCACCTTTCCCAGACCGAAGATGGACGGTACATGACGATCGTCCAGTTGCACCGCGTTCCGGTATTGGATCATCGCGTCTTCGAGTTTGCCTTCGCTAAGGTAGGTCTGAGCGCTTTTGTAGAACCGATCTCTCCGCACTTGGACGCTTTCCCGGCAGGAAACGCCGACAAACAAGACAGCAAGGAGGAACATGCAAAGACGCCTGCTCATCTTGGGCCCCCTGTTCTCATGCTCGTCACCGGGCAGCTAAATTGGACGCACGGAAGGCATGCACCCTGCGGGCATGCGGACGCTGAACCAGCTCCAGTATCTGCCCGCAGATAACCGGAAGCGTGCGCATCAGAATCCGGAAATCCTGAAGCAAGGACAATCGGGTGGCGTACCGGATGTCGAGCCGGACCATCTCCTTAAAACTGACGCGGTTCTTGCCGCTCACCTGCCAGAGTCCGGTCATTCCCGGCAGTACATCAAAGCGTCGGGTCTGCCAAATCTGGTACTGGTCGGCTTCATAGGGCAGGCAGGGACGCGGCCCGACCAGGCTCATCTCGCCTTTGAGCACGTTGATCAATTGCGGCAGCTCGTCAATACATGACCATCTCATCAGCCGGCCTAATGGAATGATCCTCGGGTCGTGCCCGGCATCCAATTTCACCATCGGAGCATCGGATTGAAGCAATTGCTGCAGGTGTTCGGCGTGAACCGTGGTGTCGGCGTCCCGTTTCATGCTTCGGAACTTTAGCAGCATGAAGCGGTGCCCGCCTCTGCCAATCCTCTCCTGTCTGTAGAAAACCGGGCCGCGAGAAACGAGTTGGACGTAGAAGGCAACCAGGAAAAAGAGCGGACACAGAACAAGGAGGCCAGCCGTGCTTCCGAGAATATCCAGCCCCCGCTTACAGCAGCTCGGTTTTTTTATCACCAATGATTCCAAGTCCAGTACCGAGGCACAGCAGATGCCCCACTGTCTTCCCTTCTGATCGACTATTTCTTCCTGGCGCCGATCCGGCGAAACCTGGCTCGGATACGTATAGATCCGGTAATCCATCCTTTGCGGCAGCCTGGAGCAGACGTCTTCCGCCATCGCACGTGCTCCCCGAGGTTCGGTTGCGGAAAGCAGGACGCCTATGTGGTCGGCATCAAACCAGCCGACCTCGTCGGTGATCCTTTTTCGCCTGACGAGAATCGCCAGCAGAGTGTTCACCAAGTCGACCTGCTGTTCCCGCGCCGCGAAAAGCACCAAACACAAGGACCCACCTGCCCTCTCAACTCGGGCGCGCTCCCGCAGGAGGATGAAGGCAAAGGCTTCGATGTCGCGAATGCCATCAATCTTGTTCGTTCCGGTTTCGGGCTTCCGTTTAAAGGAGAAGGGTGCATTCATGGTTGATTCTCCGCAGGGCTAGGCTTCAACACTCGCACTGGTAAAAAGGGGCTCTGGAGCTTCTCGCAGGATTCGAGCAGGGCTTCCGGCAACGATGACCCCAGGAGGTACGTCTCTTGTCACCACGCTCCCGGCGCCAACGATCGCGTTCCTGCCGATTACCACGTCACACAGGATCACGCTCCCACTACCGATGGACGCTCCCGCCTTTACAAGCGTGGTCCGAACCTCCCAATCCGCTTCGGTTTGCAGTTGGCCGGCGGCGCCTGTGGATCGCGGGTACTTGTCGTTGATGAAGACGACGTGGTGACCGACGAACACATCGTCTTCAATGGTCACTCCCTCGCAGATGAAAGAATGGCTGGAGATCTTGCAGTTGCTTCCAACCCTTGCGTTCTTTTGAATTTCGACAAACGCGCCTACCTTGCTGTTTTCACCGATTTCGCAACCGTAAAGGTTCACGAAATCATAAATTCTGACGTTCGGCCCCAACTTCACGTCGTCAGCGATTCGCTGAGTTGGGTTGAGAGTTCGCGTCTCTGCCATGGCACCATTGTTTTCTCGTTAGACATTGATTGTTTGGCCGCCTCCAGAAGTCGGACGACCGTCAGTCCGGCATTGCCGCCCGTCAGTGGCGCGCAGCCGGTGGTGACGCAATTGAGGAAGTGCTTGCACATCACTTCCAAGGCCTCGGTCTGATCGATTTTGGGGGCGACCAGATCGCCGGTTCGGTACTGGACGAGAGCCTGGTAGCGGTCTTTAAGGCTCACGTCCACGCCTTTGTCAATCACCTTGATTTGATTGTCGGGATCCAGGTGATCGTAGATCAGCATTTTCCGGCTGCCTCCAATCAAGGTTCTCCGAATCTTGACTGGTGACAGCCAGTTGACGTGGAAGTGAGCGATTGTGGCGCCGTCGAATTCCACGGTCACGTAAGCAACGCTTTCCTGCTTCCAGCCATCCCAACTGACGGGCGAAGAGCCCACAGCGGAGACCCCGGACGGTTCCTTGTCGACCAGGTAAGCCATGATTGAGAAGTCGTGAGGCGCCAAATCCCAGAGGACATTAACATCGGGTTGAAAGAGTCCCAGGTTGACGCGCACGGAGTCGTAGTAGTAAATGTCGCCCAATTCCCCGGCGTCGATCAGTTCTCGAATTTTGCGCACGGCTCCGCTGTAGACGAAGGTGTGATCGACCATTAGCGTCAGGCTTTCGGCCTCGGCCAACTCGATCAGCTGTTCCGCTTCGGCTGCCGTCTGTGTCATCGGCTTTTCAACCACAAGATGTTTGCCGTTGAGAAGTGCCTGACGAGCCAACCGATAGTGCGTGGATATCGGTGTTGCGATGGCCACGGCGTCAACATCGGGCGATTGCAGAAGTTCGTCACTGGATTCGGTGACGCGAATACCCGGATGGGAGCGCGCAGCCGCGGACAACCTGCGGGGGTTGGCATCCGCAACCGCCACTACCTGGCAGTCCTCGAGTTTGGCGAAGTTGCGACTGAGGTTTGGTCCCCAGTAACCGTAACCAATGATCCCTATCCTGACCATGTTTCCCCCTCTGCCGGCCGTATTTCGGTAACCGAGCAACGTCGGGAGACGTCGCGGATCGGATGTCTACGACTCGGCTAGGAAAGCTCTTTCACGGACTCTGTGTACTCATGGATTGCCTTCGCAACGGATCGAACTTGGTCCTCGCTGAGCTCCGGGTGCATCGGAAGTGAAAGAACTTGTTCTGCATATTTCTCAGCGACCGGCCACTCTCCTGCACGGTTCCCAAATGCCGGTGTTCCCGGTATCGTTTTCGGATAATGGATCCCAGAATGGATGCCTTTGGCCTTGAGAAAGGCTGCCAATTGATCCCGGTTTCCGCGGGTCACACGAATGACGTACAGGTGATAGACATGGCTCACATGCGGGGCGGCCGACGGGATTTCAATTCCGGGAACGCCGGCGAGGAAGTGGCTGTAGCGAGCCGCTATTTCGCGTCGCTGCCTGTTCCAGTCGGCCAGGTAAGGCATCTTGGCAATCAGGACCGCCGCCTGAAGAGCGTCCAGACGGCTGTTGAATCCGATCACATCGTGTTGGTACTTCTGGATACCGCCATGGTCTCGCAGCTTCCTAACGTTGATCGCTATCTCGTCGTCATTCGTGACGACGGCCCCGGCATCGCCGCAGGCGCCCAGGTTCTTGGCCGGATAGAAGCTGAAACAACCTGCCTCCCCCATTGACCCGACCATCCGCGATCCGAAACTTGCACCGTGGGCCTGGGCGGCGTCCTCTATCACAGTCAGTTTGTAACGGTCAGCGACAGCCAGGATGTCGTCCATTGCGGCAGGATGCCCGTACAGATGAACCGGTACGATAGCACTGGTTCGGGTCGTCACTCTCTTTTCGACGTCTTTTGGATCGATCGTGAAGTAATCAGGATCAATGTCGGCAAAAACCGGAATCGCCCCGCTGTGGACGATTGCCTCCGCAGTGGCTATGAAGCTGTTTGCGGCCGTGATGACCTCCGAACCAGGCTTCACGCCCGCCGCCTTCAGGGCAAGCACCAGAGCATCCGTTCCGTTCGCCACGCCGATGGCATGGCGGACACTGCACAGGTCGGCGAACTCGCGTTCGAAAGATTCGACCTGAGGACCGAGAATATAGCCGGCGGAAAGAAGCGTCTGCCGCCAGGCCTTGAGGATAGGGATTTCCAGGTACTTAGATGGAGACATCAGATCCACGAACGGAACTGTCGTTTCGGACCCGCTCACTGTAGCAGTTGACGTTGCCGTTTCTTCTTTCATCCTTGCCTTCTCTGCTTTCTTCTGTTTGACCCGGGCCGGAGGCGCTTCGCGCCTGTCGGTCACAGCAGCCCCGAGCAGCGCACTCCGCAGGGTCGGACTTTAGCTGCTTTCATCCCCAAGAGTCTCTGCGTGGGTCATGATTGTGTCGGCGCTTGTTTGGGTAACTGCAACGGATGTTTGGCGGGACGATCAGATATTTCTTTTTGTTTCAGTTATTTAAGTGTTGTAAATAGCTGTTCCCACAGAGGGCTTGGAGACGGTTGACAACCTCGTCGCAACCGCTGAAAAATGCAATCTGCCGACCCGGGAAAGCTCATGTTGGAAACCGCTCGAATACTGGTCATTGATGACAATCGGGACGATTTTCTCCTCATCAGGCTGCTGTTGTCGAAAGAGGCCAAGACGATAAGGATCTGTCATGCCGGGGACCAGGAGTCGCTCGGCGAGGCCATTCGTAAGGACCCGGTGAACCTGGTTATAACCGAGCGCGTGCTTCCCTGGTCGGATGGCTTCCGAATCATGGAAGAACTGCGGCACAGCCGAGTTGACTGTCCGATGCTCATGCTCACTGGGCGCGGTTCAGAAGAGATTGCATCGGAGGCAATCAAATGCGGCTTTGCGGATTACCTGCCTAAGAGCTCACGGGGCTACGCCCGGCTTCCCGGAACCGTAGCGGGACTACTCGACAATGAGCACAATCGTCCGGCAGACGAAACGCTTGTTCGCTCGTACGAGACGCTTGTCGGCAGTATCTCTGAGCCTGCCTTCATCGCGAGACGGACCGGGGTGATTTTGTACGCCAACAGGCCGTGCCTGGATTTTCTAGGCATGAACGATGGTGGAGGACTGCGAGGCCGCCAGTTGTCCGAATTCCTCCCCGACCTTTCACCGACGGCCGTCCTGGGTCCTGCCCAACCTGTTCGCACGCACGCAAAAATGATCGTACGGGTGGGTGAGAAGAGGATACGGAAATCGGCTCACCTGACGGCCTGCCTTGTCTCGCCCGGCGGCGACCTGTTGTTTGGGACCCTCGCAGGAACCTCCGAAAAGTTGGGGTCGTCCTCGTTGGCAGCCCGGGTCGAGTCCGAATCGCAGGCGGAGTTGCAGCTTGTGCTCGTACATGATCTGCACGAACCACTGCGCACCGTCGCCCGCTGTGGTCGTCTGCTCCAAGAGACCTTGCAAAATCCGCCGGACGGAGTCGGCGGATGCCTGGCGACGCTCTTGGAGGCGACGGAGCGCATGAGCCTCCTGCTGGACGGCTATCGTCATTCCGTAAAGGCGGCTGCAGCACCGGTTGTCGCAGAACCCGTGGAATTGGACCGTGCGCTTGATAAAGCAATTACGAACCTTGATGCCTGCCTGCGGGAGTCCGGTGCCATTATTCGGCGGTGCCGCCTCCCGGCAATTCGCGCAGTCGAAACCGAAATGGTCAGCCTGTTTCAGAATCTAATTGAAAACGCGGTGAAATTCAGAGGGGACGAACCGCCGAGGATTGACATCGGAGCCCACCGGATGCCCTCTGAGTGGCTCTTCTCTGTCAAGGACAACGGGATTGGGGTGGAGTCAGACGATGTTGGTCGAATATTCGGGATGTTCCGACGGGGTGCTAACGCAGCGGAACGACCGGGTACGGGCATCGGCCTGGCAGTCTGCAAGCAGATTGTCGAACGTTCAGGAGGTCGGATGTGGCTCGATTCCCGGCCTTCTTCGGGATCCACCTTTTACTTCACTTTACGGCCTAACGAGGACGAACCGCCGGGGTAGGATGAAAGAAGCCGGCTCTGCCCAACTGAGAAGTGAGACCAGCAGCGAGCGCCAGCATGCTCAGACTCGAGTCTTGTTGATCGAGGATAATCAACGCGACCTCGAGCATGCTAATGAGCTGCTCGGTTCCTGCAGGCACCGTTACGACATCACCGCGTTCGATCGACTCGGCCCGGCCCTTGAATTCGTTCGTACCGCACCCTACCTTGATGTGACCCTGCTCGATTTTCATCTTCCCGACAGTAAGGGGATGGAGACCCTGCTTCGCTTCCAGGCCGAAGCTCCCTGGATGCCGGTCATCGTGCTCACGAGTCTGGAGGATGAGGATCTGGCTGCGGCTGCTGTCCGAAGCGGCGCACAAGATTACCTCAACAAGTGGGATGTCAACGCGAAGCTGATGGAAAGGTCAATAAGTTATGCGATAGAGCGCAAGGCTGCCGAGGAGGCACTGCGAATCAGCGAGGAACGATATGCGTTGGCCGTGAAGGGTGCTGATGACGGGTTGTGGGATTGGGACCTCCGGAGCAACCGGATCTATTTTTCGCCCACCTGCTCGCGGATGCTTGGCTGGCCGCTGGACGAACCGATGGACGATTTGAGTGACTGGATGTCCCGCATTCACCCGGACGACGTGCACGCTGTGAAGAACGCTTTGAGCGCACATCTCGAAGGAAGCACCCCGCATCTGGAGGTCGAGCACCGGACCGTGCGAGAGGGATCTTGTCAGTGGATCCTGGTACGAGGCCTTGCGCTCCGACGAAGCGATGGGACAGCGTATCGCATGGCAGGGGCATTGACGAACATAACAGACCGGAAGCTGGCGGAAGAGCGTTTGATTCATTCGGCTTTGCACGACCCCCTAACCGGGTTGCCCAACCGAGCACTGTTTATTGATCGCCTGTCGCAGGCGATGACGCAACGGGAGCGCCGCCCTCGTTGCGCCTATGTCGTCTTCTTCATGGATCTGGACCGATTCAAGGACATCAATGACAGCCTCGGGCACGCTGTCGGAGACCAGTTGCTGGTCGCAATGGCGCGACGACTGGAAACCCTCGTTCGATCCGGCGACACCGTTTCCCGCCTGGGCGGCGATGAATTTGCCCTTTTAGTCAAGGACCCCAAGCGGCTTCCCGACGTCTGCGCAATCGCCGAGCGCGTGCTCGCGAAGATCAGCCTGCCTTGTCAGATTGGAAACCACGAAGTTTTTACGACCGCCAGTATCGGAATAGCAGCAGGCTGCAATCAGTATCGGACGCCCGATGAGATTCTCCGGGATGCAGACATTGCCATGTACAGGGCCAAGAGCCGGGGGAAAGCGTGCTACGAGATTTTCGACGGGGCGATACAGGAGGCGGCCGGCGCGACTCTGACTCTCGAAACCGATCTCCGTCAGGCGCTTCAAAAAGAAGAGTTTGTCCTCCACTTTCAACCGGTGGTTGATATCAGAACCGGAATCCTGAACAGCTTCGAAGCTCTAATACGTTGGAACCACCCGACCCGACGCCTGCTGTATCCCGGCCAGTTTCTGGAGACTGCGGAGGACACCCGATTGATCGTCCCCCTCGGATACTGGGTCTTTAGACATGCGTGTATGCAATTGAAGGAATGGCTGTACCTTCGACCCGATCTCGCTCTCTCGGTGAATCTGTCGCCTCGGCAACTGCACGAACCTGATTTGTGCGAACAGTTGGGGAGGATTCTCACCGAAACCGGTGTCAACCCCCAGGCGATCATCCTCGAGATCAGCGAGGGAACGATTGGCGAGGATGCCGTGGATTTCGGCAAGACACTGGCGCAGATCCGGTCACTCGGCGTCCGTGTTTTCCTGGACGATTTCGGGACCGGATACTCCTCCCTGAATCTTTTGCACCGACTGCCTTACGACAGCCTCAAGATCGATCGCGCTTTCATCAAGGACCTGGGTGCGGACTGCGCCGCCGGCGAAATCGTCCAAGCCATCTTAGCTCTAGCTCGGAATCTCGGGATGGCGGTTATCGCCGAGGGTATCGAGACGGAAAACCAACTCAAGACTCTTCGGGAGATGGGCTGTGATCTCGGGCAAGGCTTTTGGTTCTCGGCGCCGGTTGAATCCGGTCCTGCTACGGCAATGCTCCACAGACAAGCGAGCTGGGCCATCAACTGACGTCCCTGGATTCCCTGGATCCACGAGCAGTCACGAACCCGCAGATTAGCCTTAGATCAGCCTTCGTTTTGCACGACTCTGCGATTGATTTTTCCTTCAAAGCCGCGCTCCGTGCGTGGGCAAGCGGGTCGCCGCACGGAACTGAACCGCAAACGGAGCGATTTGTGCGGAGTGCGCGGATTCAATCCGGAAGCAACACCTGGCCCCGAGTTGGTTGCTAACGGTGACAATCCGCGCACTCCGCACAAATCGCTTCGTTTGCGGTTCTGTTGCGCTCGACGACCCGTCTGAAGGCGATTGGCCGAGCACGACGTGGGAAATCCGGATCGGGGGACCGTCGGAACTCTTTACATCCTCCCCTCACCTCTTTAGAGACCTCAAGTCTCTTTTTTTAAGCGACTTAGCCACCAAATGCAAAAACCTGGCGAGGAGCCGTCGGTTTCTCTGACGGCCGCACGACCTTAATTCTGTCGGAGATTCGCTGAGGTCAGCCTGCCACGCGGTTTTTCATCTACCCTTCGGTTGGCCCGGCAATTGCTATTCCTACAACGAATGCTCGCCTTGGGAGGTGTTTCCCTTCCTGGCGAGCGCTACAGAAAAGGTCTGTAAACACTAACCTCGCGTCAACGGATGGCTTTTGCATCTGCACGCGTCGACAAGGAGGCCAGAATGACGAGAGGTTATCGCCGACTTCTTCTATTACTCCTCTGCTTTGCTTGCGTCTCACCCTGGGCGCATGCGGACCCGGGCTTGTTCGACTGGGGATTCAATGTTAACGGCGGCATCTACTGGAATCCCGGACCAACACCCGCATTCTTCAACACGGCCGGCTTCGACTTTACGACCGGTCTGGGCACCATCACGATCACCTTCCAGCCGGGGGGCGCCGGAGCCTATTCGGTCGTGTCGTTTTTTGATCATGAGTTCGACGCGGCGATCAACACTTACTTCAACGAGTTCGGACAGGCGAACGGCAGTCCGGCGGCCGGCCAGACCTGGGAGATCGACGAGCCAGGTTACGCGTTGGTCGGTGACATCTACGACAATGTGCTGGCCGGCGCTCTGGACAATACGGGCATCACCGGTCCGGAGGACATTTCCATGGCGCTCGGCTGGAACATGATCCTGGCCGAGGACGAGATCGCAACGATCAATATGATGCTGTCCTTGACCCCGCCTGCCGGCGGGTTCTACCTGGCGCAGTGGGACCCGGAATCCACCGGGAACAACGCCGTCTACTTCTCGAGCAACGTCTCGATTACCGGGGGCGGTACCAACGTGCCGGAACCGGCCACATTCACCCTGCTGGGACTGGGCATAGTGGCGCTCGCCGTCCGAAGACGGAGAGTACGAGCATAGATGGGAAAGACGCACGGCGCCGGGCTCGCGTAGCGCCCGTTTGAAGTCGCGCCTGTCGGGCGCCGTGGCGGAGGGAACAGAGGAAACGTCACATAACGGGCCTCCTCCCAGAGGAGGAAATATGAAATGGAATAGTGCCTGGTCCCGCGGCTGCATCATCGCGGTTGCCGGCATCATGGTTTTACTACTCGCGGGGCAGGCGACAGCCGCCCCGCCGATCGTCAAAACAGTCCCCTGGGTGGCCACCAACCCGCTGGTACCCCACGACACCTACCTCGACAAAACCATCATTCTGAAAGGGACGACGGACGTTTCGGGGGCGAACATACAGTACACCTGGGACTTCGGCGACGGCTCGCCTGTCTCGACCGGTACTGTCACGAATCCTTATGTCGTTCAGGCCACGCATGCCTACACCGCCCCTGCTGTCGTCGGAACAGTTTTCACCGCCCGGCTTACGATCCAGAACACGACGACGGGTGAGACGGGAAGCAAGGAGTACTACGTCGCGGTTCGGGAGAGAACGCTGCCGGTGGAAGTCAACATCGCCATCGACGACGGCCTCTGGTATCTCCATAAGACTCAGCGTCGAACCGCGTCGGGTGGTATCGATTACGGAGACTGGTTGTCCGGCGACTCGTATACGACACTCGTCTATTACGGCCTCACCGCCGCTAATACCAATGCCTTCGAAGCAAATGGACATCTGGAAACGGGGTCTGTCGACAACCCATACACGGAGACCGTCGCCCGGGCCCTGAAGTCTTGTTTCAGCTTCCTGACGACGATTGCGATAGGCAACCAGACCAACCCGTTGGGAACGTTCAGCCCGGACTCCAACGGAAACGGATATGGCGTCTTCGTGAACCAGTCATACCCCTACTACCAAGGCGGGATGTTCATGGATGCCATCGTCGCCAGCGGGACGCCGAACGCGGTCACAAGTACCGGCCCGGCTCCTTCAGGCGCTAACCCAGGGATTTTGGGGAGGACCTACAAGAATATTGTCCAGGACATGGCCGACGCATACTCGTACGCGCAGTACGACTCTACCGGGGGCGGCGGCTGGCGTTACAGCACAAACGAATTCCCGGACAACTCGGCCTGCCAGTGGGCCGCGATCGGGCTCATTGCCGCCCAGCGGGGTTGGGGCGTTGTTGTCCCGTCAATCGTAAAGAATTGGAATTTGAATTGGATCGGTTACAGCCAGGCGGCCTCGGGCGCATTCGGGTACACCCAGGCAGGCTACTACCCCTGGGGACCTTACGCGTTGACCCCTTCGGGCATGGTCCAACTGGCTATGGACGGGGTTGGCCGAGGTGACGCCCGTTGGGACAAGGCCGAGACCTTCATGCGCGACAATTTCGGGAACGGAGGAGGTGCGTATAGCGCGGTCCGCGACTACTACTACGGTTTGTTCTCCTTCGTGAAGGCGCTGTTGCTGCACGACAGCAACGGCGACGGAATTGCCGAACCGATTCACCTTCTCCAGTCCGCCACACCGGGAGTTGCCCCGGTCGACTGGTATTCCGCACAGGTAGCGACTGGAGACCCGTTGGACGGAGTGGCCCGAACCCTGGTCGGTGACCAGAATCCGTCGGGTTTCTGGTACGGCCACAATTATGAAGGTAATCAATATCGTTTCGAGACCGCCTGGGCACTCATCATGCTCAACAAGACGATCTTCGAGTCGGGTGCCCCGGTTGCAGTTGCCGAAGCCGTGCCGAACCCGGGCGTCGTCGGCCAGATGATCACACTCAAAGGTTCTTCGTCATTCCACCAGGATCCCGCACTGATCATCGATTCCTGGGAATGGGATCTGGACAACGACGGAACGTTCGACGTCAGCGGACCTATCGTGACAACTGTGTTTGGGGCGATCGACGATTATCCCGTTACCTTGCGTGTGACCGACGACGGGAGCCCCGAACGATCGGCCACGACCACAATCACTGTCAGGATCACGACTCCTCCGATCGCGCCGACAGCGGATGCCGGTGGCCCGTATTCGTTCTGCCCGCTGGCAATGCCCTGGTTCCTGGACGGGACACAGACTGTGAACCCGGACGAGGGTGACCATCAGGCCGGATATCCGGGGGATACCATTCAGGAGTATGCCTGGGATCTTGACGGAGACGGGCAGTATGACGACGCATTCGGCCCTCAGCCGGACGTCACAGCGTATTTCTCCGCTAAGCCTGCGGGTGCATATCTCATCCAGTTGAGAGTTACCGACACGACGAGTACTTCGTTCCCGGGCAGCGGCTATCCGGACCTCACCGACACCGATTCGGCGGAAGTTTATGTGCGGGAAGGCTCGGATCAGGCGTGCTCGTGCGTCACCGACCTGGTCGCTCGTGGTCGGGTCAACCAGGTGCAACTTGCCTGGACGCATATCGGCGCGAGCAAGTATGCGATCTATCGGGGCACGATAAATGGGGGACCGTACCTGAAGATCGGGGAGACGAACTCGACCTATTCGACCTACATCGATCCGCCGCCGATTCCGTACGGGACTTACTACTACGTGGTACGTCCAGTCGCGATCAATGGGATTGAAGTGTGCCAGTCGAACCAGGCCGTTGTGACTCTTAGACCGAGGTAAACACGTATCGAAGGAGAAGGATTCCGCCATCGGGGGGATTCTTCTCCTTCGGACTCCGTCAGAAGACTTGGGAGCCAGGCGTATCGCCTGTGCTGGGGCCCGGGGCCATTCGCCCCGGCGTAGTCTGCTGTTCGGCGACGATGCGCTGCACGGCCGGGGCCTCCGTGCGGCGATTTTCGGCGGTCTTGTGAGTTTCGTGCATGGGCATGATGCAAGATCGCTGACTTGTAGCGAGGAAACACTTCTAAGCGAGGCCCCATGCCACACCTCACTTACCTTGAAGCGCGATCTCCCTACCGACTGGTGGTGCCGACATTACTGCTTGCGGTTTGTGCTTTGGCGGTCGGACAGGTTAGCGACGGTTCTCTCTCCGGCTGCGTATTGGACCCGTCAGGCAGCCCTATTCCAGGGGCCACGATCTCGTTGACCCGCGTGGACGGCATCATCGTGCGGACAACCGTCACCGACCGCGTTGGCTTCTACAGACTGCAGGCGGTGCCTCCGGCCGCCTACTCGATCGAAGCCTCGGCCCTGGGATTCGCAACCACGCGCCACCCGGAGGTTCAGGTGCCGGTTGGCACGACTCTTCAACTGGACTTCCAACTGGCGCTTTCGAGTCTCGAAGAATCGGTCCAGGTTTCGGCAACCGTGCCGGGGATCTCCCCACAGTCCTCCGAAGTTGGTTTTCTGTTGGACCAGAAGCGAATTTCTACCCTGCCGCTTAACCGGCGTGATTTCCTTCAACTCAGTCTCCTCGCTCCCGGAGTCGTGGGTCCAGTCGAGGAATCCGAACTTTCATCGCGAGGAGCTTTCGCGATGCATGCGAACGGCGCCAGGGAGGAATACAACGCGTTTTTCCTTGACGGAGTTGACAACAATGACCCCTACGTGAACCGGTACGTCCTGCAGGCGCCGGTCGAGACCATTCAGGAGTTCAAGATTCTGACCAATAGCTACAGCGCGGCCTACGGGCGGAGTGCCGGAGCGCAAATCGACGTGATAACGCGGCGCGGCGGGAACCAGTACCGTTTTGCTCTTTACGAGTACTTCCGCAACAGGGCGCTCGACGCCCGTAACTTCTTCGATTCCGCTGTCAAACCGAAGTACATTCGGAACCAGTTCGGTTTCAGCGCCGGCGGGCCAATCAATAAGGACCGCACTCATTTCTTTGCTAACGTTGACTTGCTGAGGGAGCAACGGGGGCTGACCCGGCTCGGCACCGTGCCAACTGCCGAGCAACGGGCGGGGGACCTGTCAGGCATCGGTTCCACGGTTCTGGACCCTTTTACGAGGCAGCCCTTTCCTGGCAACCGGGTACCCGACTCCCGGATCTCGCCTGTCGCACGGTCGATACTCAATCTCTTCCCGACCCCAAATCGTACCGGGCTGGCCGGCAACTACCTCGCTCAGCCTGTGCTGATCGAAAATCAGGCCCAGGTCAGCTTTCGGGTTGACCACGAGTTCAGTCCGGCACAAGAGATCCGCGTCCGGTACAGTCGGGGCGAGGCCGACCTGTTGGAACCGTACGCCGAAGAGAACCAGGCAATTCCGGGGTTCGGCGACGTGGTGGATGACCGCACCAATCATTTCTCGGCCGGTTACGACCAGGCTTTTGGGTCTGCCTTTCACGCGCTGAGATTCGGCTACTCGGAGCTGGAACGATCGATCCTGCCCGAGAACTATCGCGTGAATGTCGGCCAGGAGTGGGGAGTCAACTGGCTCGGCGTGCGACCACGCGATCAGGGATACCCGGCCCTCAACATCGCAGGCTTCTCCCGCGCCGGCGATACCACGCTTCTTCCAATAGATCGGCAAAGTCAAACCTTTCACGCAAGCGATGCGTGGAGCACGATTGTCAACCGGCACGCCCTTCAATTCGGCGGCGATCTCCGGCATGCCAGGATGGAGGGTTATCTCGACCTGCTCACCCGTGGCTCGCTGTCGTTCTCCGGAGCTGTGTCGGGAAGCGGGATAAGCGACCTTCTGCTCGGTTTACCGAGCTTCGGACTTCAAAGCACAGCCGACAATCCGATGGCGCTTCGAACAAACATCTGGAGCGGCTACGTGCAGGATGACTGGAAGCTGCGCAGCGACCTGACCCTTAACCTGGGGATTCGATACGACTATGTGACACCTCCGCAAGATCCGGAGGATGGCATGTCGGCGCTCGACCTGACCACTTCACGGCTGGTTCCTGTCGGTACGGGGTCCGTGTCCCGTTCCGGAATCCGGGCCGACAAGAACAATTTCGGCCCGAGATTGGGGCTGGCATGGAGGCCGTTCTCACAGGTAGTCTTGCGCGGGGGATTCGGCGTCTTC
>Ga0105091_10000273_pt1 | contig 21153 bp, 25 predicted proteins | sample PPLLak1March2015_FD_87022 | JGI IMG/M metagenome (GOLD analysis project Ga0105091, IMG submission 87022) | Freshwater sediment microbial communities from Prairie Pothole Lake near Jamestown, North Dakota, USA - PPLs Lake P7 Core (1) Depth... | ecosystem: Environmental > Aquatic > Freshwater >... | reverse complement strand
CTCCCCTGACTTGTCCTCTTGAGCGGTCTTTGAGAACCACTTTGACCTTTCTCTTTCCGGGCTTGGAGAGTGGTTGCGTGTAGTATCCGGCGACATACTCCATGTTCTGCTCCCAGACGATGGTTTGCGGAAAAAAAGGGGGCCAGTCTACTTAATTACCTTTATCCGCTATCCGCACCTCCCGAAAAGGTCATTGAGTAGACTGTCCGAATTTCCCGAAATCTCAGGACTAGTGCGGCTGAACCAAGCTATGACGCCCTCTTGAACCGTTTCACATTAATCTCTCGCCCTTTGAGCTGGGCAAGATCATATGTCATCTGCATCCGGAGCCACGTTTCCGGCGTGCTGCCGAACGCCTTTGAAAGTCTCACTGCCATCTCGGGTGAAATGCCCGCCTTTCCGTTAACCAGGTTGTTTAGAGTCTGCCTTGTAACTCCCAGCACCTTCGCACCTTCAGTGACCGTGAGTCCGAGCGGCTCCAGGCAGTCATAACGGATGACAACGCCAGGATGGGGAGGATTCTTCATCGGCATGGTGGACCCTCACTAGTGGTAATCGATGAGATCAACGTCCAGCGCCTCGCCGTTTTCGAACCGAAAGATGAGGCGCCAGTTGCCGCTGATCGCAACCGACCAGAAGCCCTGCAGCTTGCCTTTGAGCGGGTGCAGACCGAAACCGGGCAAATCCAAGTCCTGCGGTGAGTCTGCGGCATTAAGTACCAGCAGTACGCGCTCAACCTTCGGAAGGATGTCCGCACCGATTCGAGCCTTTTCGCCATCTTCGAACAACCGCTCCAAGCCATGATGGCGAAAGCCTCTGATCACGACAAGTGATCGTACGCTGACAATTGTCACTTGTCAAGGGGGTGTCCGTCAAGGCACGATTGGTGGTCACTCTGAAAGAGAGTCGGAGGATCATTCGCTCCGCAAGGCCACTGCCGGATCGATACGGGCCGCCCGCCAGGCGGGACCGGCCGTCGATACGGCGGCGGTGACGGCCAGCACAATCATCACGGACGCGAACGTCGTTGGGTCCAAGGGCTCGACACCGAACAGCATCGTGCCAAGCAGCCGGCCCAAAACCGCCGACAGGGCCAGTCCGATAACACAGCCCGTCGCGATCAGGCGAACGGCGCTCTGGACGACCAGGCGGAGCACGTCGCTCGTGGTGGCGCCGAGCGCCCTGCGCACTCCGATATCACGCACGCGCTGCTGAACGGAGTATGCGAGGATGCCAAAAACTCCGACCATCGCCAGAAGGAGCGCGAGGCCGGCGAACGTCATGACCAACACCGCTCGGAAGCGATGACGTGCGGTGGCTTCCCACGCCACATCTTCGAGCGTCATCACATCCCTGACGCTCACCAGCTGCTCCTTGTCGACGCGCGCAATGGCGGCACGGACCGAAGGGGCAAGCGCTTCGGCGGGGCCCGAGGTCGGTCGGACCAGCAAATAGATGTCGTCCCTCAGGCTCTGGGCCAACGGTACGTAAATCTGAACGAAGTCTTCTGCTTCATCGGGCCGTCCCTTCACCTGACGCGCGACACCCACGATCTCTCTCACCAAGGGTCTAGCCTGCGCGGAGGCTCCGGATCGGAACGCCAGCCGCCGACCAATCGGCATTCGGCCCCGAAGGTGGCGGCGGACCAACGCCTCGTTCACGATGCAGACCGGGACGCTGTCACGCGTATCGCGGTCGTTGAAGGCCCGGCCCGCCAGAACGGCAAGGTCGAGAGTCTGGAAGTACGTGGGGCTTACGACCTGGTAGTCGCCGTCAGCGGACGGGGAGCCGTCGTACGTTGGCTCTCCTCCGGCCGGCGGGTCGCCTTCGATCTCGAAAGGCATCTTGCCAGCGTCCGAGGAGCCCAGCGGCAGCGTGCTCGCCCACGCGACGCTGCGTACGCCGGGAAGGGCCCTGATCTCGCCCTCGATGGCTTCGAAGAAATGGACGAGGGACGCTGGAGTCGGGTAACGGGAACCCAGCGGGTCTACCATCATCGTAAGAACGCGCTCGGCACGATACCCGCGGTCGACGCTGTCCACTACCAGGAGGGTGCGCAGCAACAGACCGGCGCCAAAGAGCAGAACCACCGCGGTGGCAACCTCTCCGACAACGAGCAGACTTCGAACTGTCCCGCCGCGTCCTGTGACAATGCGGCCACCGGAGGCGATTACCTCGTGCGAAGAAAAGTCGGTGGCCTGCCACGCGGGGGCGAGTCCAAACAGCAGCCCCACAAAAAGCGCCGCCATAACGCAAAAAGCCGTGACACGCCAGTCGAAGTTGAGCGTAACCGCCCCGGGCAGCAATCCCTCTGGAATCAGCGACGGCGCGATTTTCAGAATCGCAGCGCCCACCCCGAGGCCTAGTACGGCACCGATAGCAGAGAGCACAAGACTTTCAGTCAGGAGCTGCCGGATGACCCGCCGCCGCCCTGCGCCCAGCGCTGATCGTATTGCCAGCTCCCTCGTTCGGACGCTTGCGCGCGTGAGGAGCAGATTGGCCACGTTGGCGCAGCAGATGAGCAGCACGAACCCGACAACGCCGAGGAACAGCATCGACGTCAGGCGCAGCTCGCGTCCGATCACGGCATCGTGCAATGGTTCGAACGTGACTCCGCGCCCTTTGTTCGTCGCCGGGAACTCCTGGGCCAGCCCTCGAGCGACGCCCGCCATGTCGGCGCCCGCAGCCTCGAGCGATACGCCGGCCTTCAAGCGCCCGATCACCTGGAGGAAGTACGCCGTTCGCGCGGCGGCCGGGGCGCCCTGGATGGGGACCATCGCCCAGATGCTGCTTCGACCGATCAACCGAGACTCATTCGGGACAACGCCGACCACTGTATACAACGACCCGTCGAGGCGGATGTCGCGACCCACCACGCCCCGGTCGGCGTTGAAACGCGTGCGCCAGAACGCCTCGCTGAGCACAACCACGTTGGAGCGCCGGCTGTCGTCGGAAGGAAGAAACGTCCGGCCGAGAACTGGCCTGACGCCGAGCGCGTCAAAAATTCCGGCGGTTACCCACTGGCGAGGAACGGTTTCGGAAGTGCCGTCCGCCGCGTTCATCACCATGCCGCCAACATTCGGGACGAACCCGGCCATCCGCTCGACCGTGCGGCTTCGCTGGTTCCAATCGAGAAGGTTCAGCGGCGCAACCTCGCCCCGCAGCGACGTGCTACTTCGCTCCCAGACCATCACCAGGCGCTCGGGCTCGGGGAATGGAAGCGGACGGAGCAAAACCGCGTCGACCAGCGCGAAGATGGCGCTGTTAGCGCCGATGCCGAGCGCCAGTGTGATCGCCGCAATGAACGCGAAAGCCGGCGAGCTTCTCAGTTGCCGAATCGCGAGCTTCACATCGTCACGAAGGTCTTCGAACCATTGCGTGAGGCGCATTTCACGATCTCCCTATTCGCGCGCACCCGACGAGACAAGGTAGGCAATCACTTCCGTGTGCCCGCCCTGCCGGGCCATCCTCAAAGGGGTCCGCCACTCGCCGCCACCGCTCCGGGTATTCCTCTCCACCCACACCCGTGCGTTGACGTTCGCGCCGCGCGACACGAGAAGCTTGACGACGGGCAGTCGACCGCTCGCGCTCGCCTGGATGAGCGCGTTCTCATCCCCTGGAACCACCACATCTATAAGCGCGCCACGGTCAAGGAGGAGCTCGACGACGGCCGTCTGCCCCTCTCGCGCCGCCATGATCAAAGGATTGCCATCCCCGGGCACCGGCATATCGGGGTCAGCGCCGCGATCCAACAAAAATCTCACAGCTTCCAAATGGCCCTCGCGCGCCGCCCCGATTAAGGGGCTTCCGTCACCCAGGAGAGCGCAATTCACGTTGGCGCCGGCGTTGAGCAGTACCGCATATCATCGACCTCCCCGTTTTCGGCGGCCTCGTACAGCGCTCGGTCGAACGGACTCGAGCGGCGTGCTTCGGTCTGCTTGGAGGGCGATTCGGATTGCTGCTTTCCCTGCGACTGGGGGACTGCATGCAATGGTGCGAGGACAATGGCGATCACAGCGGCGGCGGTCACGGTGCTCGCGATGGCCAGCAGTCCGGCGCGGCCACGGTGCTGTGTGGCGTCGAGCACTGCGGAAATTCGCCTCGCGAGATCGCTGCGATTGGCCATGCCGATCGCCGGTTGTGCGTGCGCTGTCGACATTCGCCGGGCAAGCGACACCAGCTGGTCGGCGTAGTCCGTCCGCTCTGCATTCTCGATCACGGCGTCGTCACAGGCGCGCTCGGCCTCCAGGCACAGTTGCCGCCAGGCAATCCACACCAGCGGGTGAAACCAATAGCACGCGGAGACCACACGAGCTGCTGACTGAATTATCCAGTCGCCACGTCGCACATGCTCCAGTTCGTGAACGACGGCACATCGAAGCTCTACCTCATTCCAATCGCGTGCATCGGCAGGTAAAACGATCGACGGCCGCCAAAAACCGCACATCAGGGGTGTTGGCGTTTCTTCGTGAAGCAGGACCTCGACCGGACGGTGAACGTCGTGCTCGGCGGCAAGCAATCGCAATCGTTGCTGCATTTCGGGCCAAGGCAACCCGTTGCGACGTAGCCGATGCAGCCTCCAGAGATTGGCTGCGAGCGGCAGCAGGAACATCAATGTCCCAGCGATCCAAACGAAGCGGATCAGCGCCGGCCATGACGGAAGGCGAAAGTTTCTCTCGGCCCCAGCCGTCCCAGCGTCGTTACGAGAGGACGGCGCGACATTCAGTGCCGGCGGAGCAGCCGTGACACTCGCCGTCGAGTCACTTCCGGCGAAGATCGGGATCTCGACAGGAAGTCGGTTGCCGCTGGCAACGATAAGGGGCACGATGAGCAGCGTTCCGAAGGTGGCAGCCAGGACAATGTGGCGCAGGGCGGCCCGGCTTCGTCCGGCCAGCCGAGTCACCATGAACCCGAGCGCCAGCATGATGGTAGCCTTGACCAGAATCGAGAGCGCGACTGAACTGCTGAGAAACAGCGCCGCTTCGGAAGTAGTCGACATCATGATCATCCCCTCTCTTTACGGACACGTTCGATCTCGGCGCTCAAGGCGTCCAGTTCCTCGTCAGTCCACGTCTCCTGTCTGAGCAACGCGGCCGCCATCTGGCTCGCGGAGCCGCGGAAAAACACGGTCACGAGCTTCCGAAGCGCACCATGCTGTGCGGCGGCACGCGATTTGGTTGGACTGTAGACATAGCGGAGACCCTGCTCGGAGTGTCGTACGTACCCCTTGGCTTCCAGCCTGACGAGCATCGCCCGCACCGCCGAATAGCCTGGCGGGTCCGAAAGCCGTTGTCGAATCTCCTCCGCCGAGGCGCGGTCTCCGAGGGAAAAGAGCGCATCCATGATCTCGCGCTCGCGACGACTGAGTCTTTCAGGTGACGGTGAGGGCATTGGCTCTACCTCTCGTATATGCTACATGTGTAGCATGGAGCTACATCCGTAGCATGTCAACAGGGTAGTTTTGACATTTACGCGCGCTCCGTGCCATCCAAAGGGCGTGCTGCCCGAACCGTCGAGCGCGGGACGCCAGACCAATTTGGTGCGGCGACGACGGGAGTCCTCCCGAGGCGGCAGACCGAGGCGCCAGGCGGTCCGGGTTTTGGAGTCCACGCTTTCAGCGTGGCAGCGTACATTGAGCACGAGCAACTACCTGAAGTGCAAAGAGTTACGAGCTTAACGGAACAGAAATGGAACAGAAACGAGGAGGTCAATGCCCGTAACTTATTGAACAAATTGGAGCGGGAGACGGGAATCGAACCCGCGACGTCCCGCTTGGGATACTGGCTGTCGATTGAAAATAAAGAATATAGCGTCTACGGCGTTGATCGGTGTCTATACAGAGCACCCGGTTACCAAGCACCCACCAAAATCGATTTCTTACGGAACAGAAATGGAACAGAAGCCCATAACAGCTCAGTCTGTACCGGGCAACAAACATTGTACCGTTTCAATCCTTACCTTCCCTCCTCGCCTCGTGAATCAGTTGGTTGGCTCGTGAGTGCCCGCGTGGTCGTCTGCGCCACCCGGACTGAGACCAAGGGCCGCGCGGACCGCCAAGGGGGATGACAGGGGTTCCGCGCCGCGCTTCGGATTGAAACGTCCGCCGAAAACATATCCGGCGGCGACGGTCCCGGTGGCGAAAGGCTGAAAAACGGCCAAAGGCACGGCGTACTTCTTGGACCGGACCAGCGACTCGAAAACCCCGCGAACGGGCTTGCTGCGTGGCTTGCTGCCGGGGATCTGCGGGATGATCCACCGCGTGAGATGGATCTCCGGGTGCTTGCGCCCATAAGAAACAAGAGTCTTTGCCGCCTGCTTGGGCGTCATGATACCGGCATCCGCCAGGATGTTCCGGCGAATCGCCTTCGGGCAGTACAAATTGATCGTAGTCCGCGCAAAATCGGCGCAGTTGCGGTACAAGATGTTGAACCGCGGTCGGTTCTTACCGGAATTAAGAATCCGGATGAGGTTGTCGTCCTGCTCGACGCTGGATTGAAATTGAAAAGCGTAGATGCGCCGGTCAAAGGCGGCTCCTACCAGTTGAACCCACCCTCGCGAGTTCTTTTTCCGCACGGCATCATCCGGAATGAGGTCCAGGAGGCGCGTCCTCCGGTAGGCATCCCGAAGGCGCACGACACTGGCCGGGTCCGCGAAAACGGGCACCTGGGTCAAGTCCTCAACCGCGTACAGGTAAGGTATCACTGGAATTGCTATCCAGTCATAGGCACCGATCCGGTGGTAGCGGCTGATGACCACACCCAGTTCTCCTGGTTCGCAGCGGCGCAGCAACGTGGGAGTTGCGGCGCATACCCGGGACAAGTACACGGCCGCGTGCCCCGTCGGATTCATATGGCCAAAGCCGCCAAACGGCTCGGAGACAAGCAACACCACGTCCCCGAAAGCCACCGTGCCGCCCGCTAGAAATAATGCAGCGAAAGCAACCGTCGCCCTGAGGGATCCTGTCATGCCAAATCTGCGCTTCTCTTTCACGGTGGCGCTCAAATTAGCACAACGTATGGAAATGGGTCGAACGGAATCGAACTGTGCCCTCGCCCTTCCCCGCTAGGTGGAGGACTGTTGATAGGTCGCGAGAGCGATGTTCCGGAGGTTTCCGGCTCACACGCAAATAGCGGGAAGTGCGCCGACAGACTCGCGTTCGAGATTCAGAGAAAATCAGGAGGGTCATACCGATCGGAGAGGAGCATAGAAAGAACCTCCTCGCGACTCCTCTGGCTTTCTTCCTCAGGCTCGCTTATAGCCTCGGGTCTTGGGCTCGAAGACTCGTCCTCGTCCTCGTCCTGTACCCTGGTTTCAAGCAGCGTTTGAGTCAGTATCGCTAGCACGTACGAGAGGGCACCAAGGAAGGCGACAGCCAACACGATCCGGACAACAGGGAGGGCACTCACAAACTCATTCTAGGCTGGTTTCCAGAAGGGACAAATACCAGAGACCTGCTACATTGATCCAGAATATTCGGTACTCGCGGAGTGCAAGCTCGGTCTACGAATTTGCATTAGGTCTGTTCACCCGCCGGGAAATTCGCGACCACCTGGCGCCCGTTGTCGCCCTGGTTTCGCCGGCCATCTGCTTCCTTGTCAGCCAATTCTCGCAGCAATGGTTTGACGGTTATACGTTTGGCTTCGAGCTTCTCATCCTGAATAGGATTCTGACGGGAACAGGGCTCGTGTTGATCTCCCGGCGGGTGGACCTCAGCCACCACCCGAGCCGAAACTCGTTCTTGCTTTCAGGTGAACCGGTTCGTCTTGCCGGACGGTTCTTCAGCCGGTTTTTTCGCCGTGGTGAATGTCCGGAGCCCCGGGCGCCAGCGGGTTACGGGCACATGAAGCAGCTGCAGAGATCGCTCGTCCCCGGTGTGGCCGACCTGGAAACGAGTCCCACACGCGCAGTAGCATTCGGAACCGGGAATCAACCTGAACTGAAACCTGCCGCAGACCGGGCACCTGGCTTTGCTGTTCGACATGATCTGCACCTCCTTTCGATTGTCATTCTCGGATCCGCCGCCTGCCAGAGTGGGACTGGTGCTTGAAGCTCGGGAACAATCAATGGTGCATCCGTTGAAGGGCCCGGAGAACCCAATCCGGCAGGCAACGTTTCTACATGGTAGGCAGAAATCGGTCGGTGGACCATACCGGAAAATCGGTATTCTGGACCGGAGATTCCACCAGGTTGTCGGTTCGAGCGAGGCTCTAGGGCGGGAAGCAGGTACTGCGATTGAACGTGGTGCCGTCCAGTCAGCAGCAGATGATCTTCTTTCGGACGGCGTAGAGAACCAGTTCGGCGGTGTTGTGAAGGTCGAGCTTTTGCATGATCCGACTGCGGTGAGTGTCGACAGTGTAGACGCTGAGGTTCAAGGCCGACGCGACTTCCTTATTTGACTTCCCCTCAGCCAGCAGTTGAAGGATCTCCTTCTCCCGACCGGTGAGCAGGTCATAGGAATCCGTGACTCCCCGTTCTCGAAGCTGGCGCAGGTAGTCGTCGACGAGAGTGGCGGCAATGGACGGGCTGAAATAGGATTTGTTTCGAGCGGCCGCCTGAACGGCCGGGACCACCTCGTCTTCGGCTGTCTCCTTGAGGATGTAGCCGCGGGCCCCGGCCGTCAACGTTCGGACCAGATAACTCTCATCGGAATGCATGCTCAGAATAATGACCGATGTCCCCGGGCTGTCCTGCACAATTCGAGAAGTCGCCTCGATGCCATTCAGGTCGGGCATCGCGATGTCCATGATGACGACATCCGGCTTCAGCTCGGCAGCCAGACGCACCGCCGTTCGGCCGTCGGATGCCTCCCCCACTACTCGCATGTTCACCTGGTCGGAAAGGATCGACTTCAGCCCCCGGCGGACTATTCCGTGATCATCGGCTACCAGTATTCTGATCATGCCGGCGTTTTCTCCAACGGCAGCTCGACTCGGACAGTAGTCCCACGACCCGGCTCTGAACTCACCGTCACCTTCCCGCCCAGTTCCCTGGCCCGTTCCTCCATGCCGATAAGGCCCAGACCTCGGGAAGCACTGTCTCCGACAAACCCGCGGCCATCGTCCTGGATCGTGGCAGTCAGTGAGCCGTTGTCCTGAATGATATGGATGTCGACCCGGGTTGCACAAGCATGCTTAGCGCAATTCGTCAGCGCCTCCTGAACCACCCTGTAAACACAGGTTCGCCGGCTCTCCCCCAGGTTATCGATCGGAGCATCTATCTTCAGGGACACGGGTATACCGCTTCTTCTGCTGAAATCGCGAACCTGCCATTTCAGCGCCGGCGCGAGACCCGTGTCATCGAGCATGGACGGACGCAGCCCCATCGCCAGGTCACGCACCGTCTGGAGCGTCTCTTCAATCAACTTCTTGGTTTCCTGGACGTACGCACCGAACTCTTCCTTGGAGCCCGATCGACGACGTTCCAGATTGCCGATCTCCATTCGCAGCCCGGTCAGCATCTGACCGACCTGATCATGCAGCTCGCGCGAGATGACTCGGCGCTCGTCCTCCTGTACCTTAACCAGGCGCTGAGAAAGCAGACGCAATTCCCGCTCGGCCTTTTCAGTCTCCCGCTGTTGTACCCGCGCCTGACGATCGAGTCGCAGGATCAGGACGCTGCTCGCGGCTGAAACGACCAGCCCCAGCCCGAACCCGATAATGAGTACGTTGATCTCGTAGCGCTCGAAGTCTTCCTGTCGAGCCCGGATTTTCTCCAGGTCATGTCGGAAATACGCCTGGTTGAGCGCCTGGATACGCTCGGCTATGTCGAGCACTGCCCGCCGGCGCGAGATCACCTCCTCCCGGAGGAAACGGGTTCCCTGGGCTTTCTTTTCCTCGTAAGACCACTCGAATATCGGGTCAACGGAGTCCCAGTAGTAATCGATTTTTGATCGTAGATCGGCCAGAGGGCTTCCTTGCGGCGGCTCGGACTGCACCAGTTGCTCGAGCCGGCTCTGCACCAACTTCCTCAGCTCTCTGAGCTGCTCCCGGTGCTCGGACGCCCGATCCTGTGAAGGGTCGAGAAAGAAATCGCGCAGGAGGATGCTCGAAAGGAAAATGTCCGACCTTAGCGCATAGAGAGCTTCCTCAGTTGCCTGAAAGCTGTGGTGCATGGCGAGCGTTTGCCTATAGTTGTCGGCCGCTCTCCGCATGGAGACAAGACCGAGAAGCAACCCAAGGCCAAGAAGCAATGAAAAACCTAGAATAACTACCGGCCAGACTCGACTGAACATCTCTGTCCTTCTTCCATCACAGCTGTCCGTAATTCTATCTTGGTGAGAGTGCGGTTGTCGTGACGGCTTGCGCATTTCCATTGGAAACCGCAGCGCGGGTGTTCAAAATGTTCACCCGGTCGGAAATAAGGTCAGCTTGTTGCCTCGTTGACCAGGGCGCTCATCTTTCGAAAGCCGCTTTTTATTGTGGCCGGACTCTCCAGAGTCCGGTTGGCCGGGCTTCGGAAGCCCGGCCACGTCGCGGGCCTACCTCCGTTCGCGCCTCTTAGCTCCCGTCTTTGACGGCCGGACTCTGGAGAGTCCAGCCCCGATAAAAAGCCCGTCCAAATCCCTATTGGTGATCAGCCGAACAATTTCGGCCAAAAAATGCCAAGGATTAGTGATCTCGGTAGCTGGTTGATTAGGGCCGGGCTCTCGGCGAGCCCGGCACCGGACTCTGGAGAGTCCGGCCACAATAAAAGGCGGCCTCCGAGCATGAGGGAACTTTTTTAACACCGTTCCGTTCCCTGGGGATTATTCCCCATCACGCCCGTTTTTCCAGCGGGATTTGCACGCTCACGATCGTGCCCCTTCCGCGCTGGGACATGATGCTCATACTGCCACCCAACTCGCGCGCCCTTTCCTGCATTCCCATCAGCCCAAACCCCCGCCCGTTCGACGGCTCGAACCCCTTTCCATCATCGCCGATTACAACATCAAGCAGGCCGGCGTTGCGCATCACATGAACCAGGACTTTGTTGGCGGAAGCATGTCTCGCACAGTTCGTCAACGCTTCCTGGACCACCCGATAGATACAAGTGCTCTGCTCCTCAGACAGGTCCAGAATCGCCTCTTCGACCTTCAGGGAGACGGGGATGCCGCTCCGCCGGGTGAAGTCTCGCACTTGCCATTCCAGTGCCGGCGCCAGGCCGAGGTCGTCCAACATTGAAGGACGCAACCCCATCGCCAGATCGCGAACACACTGAAGGGTCTCATCAATCAGCTTCTTGATTTCCTCTACGTACGGGTCGAATTCTTCTTTCGGCCCTTCCCGGCGGCGCTCCAGGTGGCGCATCTCCATCCGGAGGCCGGTCAACATCTGTCCGACTTGATCGTGAAGCTCTCTGGAGATCACTCGCCGCTCGTCTTCCTGGACATGGACGAGCCGCTGAGACAGTTTTCTCAGTTCAAGCTCGGCCTTCTCTGTCTGGCGCTGATGTCTTTTCACCTGGCCGTGGGTTCGGAGGATCAGGCCGCTGCTGACGATTGAAACAAGCAGACCGACTCCAAAACCCAGGACCAAGAGATTGGTTTGGAATCGCTCGAATTCCTCGTGCCGGGCGCTAATCCGCTCAAGCTCGCGCCTGAAGTTCGCCTTGTTCAGCGACTGGATCTGCTCGGCGATGTTGAGAACCTCCTGCCTTCTCGACAACACTTCCTCGCGCAAGAATCGGCTTGCCTGAGCTCTCTTCTCCTCCCGGTCCCAATCAAACACGGGATCGATGGAATCCCAGTAAGCGTTGATGCGAGACCGGAGCCGGTCCAGGGGGCTGCCGGCAGGCGGAACGGAATTCGCCAGGTCTTCAAGCTGCTTGAAAACCCGCGCCCGCGTCTCCTCGAGTTGCCGCTTGTGCTCGAAGTTTCGCTCCATCGAGGAATCGAGGAAAAAGTCGCGAAGCAAGATGCTCGAGAGAAAAATCTCCTTGCGAAGGTTGTGCAGCACGTCTTCCGTCGCCTGGAAGCTGTGATGGATGTTTAGAGTCTCGGAGTAAGTTTTGTTGGCTTGACGGATCGAGATGAGCCCCAGCAGCAGACCGAGTCCCAGAAGGACCAAGAAAGCCAGGACTAGAACCGGCCAAATGCGAGTAAACATGCTTTGCCGTCCGGGCTCAGGGCCCAAGTTTCAGAGGTGGAAGGCACAACCGGGGGGTACCGCCGACCTTCTGACCTCCGATCCTTGGAGCCCTGAACCTACCGTTTCTGATCAGGAGCACGATTCACCTCGAGCCGATCGGAATTTAGCGGAGGTCGGTTCTTAGCGTAATCCCCGAAAAGCGGTATTTGGTCTCCGAAAAGAAGCTATTGACGACCCCGTCTTCTCTCGGCTCGTCGGGTTAGTGAGCCGAGAGAACATACTGGGGTTCCGGCTTCAGATTACAGCGATTCAAGGATTCCCGGGAGGAGGCCGCCTCCATATGATTAGGCGGTTATGGTCGATACTGTTTCAATTGTCATAATCCTCACAGTCGTAGCGGTCATCCTCCTCCTGTTCTTGGTATCGTGGTACGTCAGGCGCAAGGCAAGCCGCCTCAACGAACGGGAGTTTCACGTCTGGTTTCAGAAGGTCTTTTTCGGTATGACTGGGCACGAACTGACCGAGCTGCCCGAGCGCAAGCCGCGGAAGAGGCAGGCCGGTGAACAGTCGCTTGTGTGAGTGGGATACTTCGGAGGCCCTTGCCGCTTGCGTGATTGACAGCTTATTGGCCCAAGTTTCCGGGTTCCAAACTTGCAACCGTTGTCATGCGATCTATGTGGTTGCAAACCTCTTTCCGTTGCCGTTTGGGACTGAAGTCCACAAAAGCGGTGTATTCATCCACACTGAGTGTGTGACCCGGGCGCCAGTAGAAGATATCCCCGGCCCAACTGGTTTCTCGTCTTCCGTCCGAGTATTGGACATGAACTGCCCCTTCTAGGACATAACCCCAGTGGGGACAAGGACAGCTGTTGCCAGGTAGCCCGTCGAGCAGAGGTGACGTGTCAGTACCGGCTGACAACTCAACGTACGCGACCGCCTGCTCTCCCCACTCCGCCACTCGAGACATTACGGCGCGGGGAACATAGAGCGCGAGCGGCAGATCCTCTTTCCTGTCTCGCATAATGTCCTCTTCTGCTTCCTGATGTCGAAGCGCGGGAATGCGTTCGTTAGCAAAATGTAAAATCTTGCGACCGGTGAAAAGCTGCGATCGATCTAGAAGAGCAACTCTACTCATACTAACCTCCGAGGACTCGCTTACTCTATCCACTAAAATCGGGATTCTCTGAGGGGAAATCCATTAGGTGTTTGAGGGACTCCAATTTCGGTGTTATTTGCCTGGGCTTACCGAAACGTAATTCACCCTCGAAGATACCCGATTCCCGGTATTCCCCCGATGAGCGAGACCTCGTAGGTTATAAGAATGTATCAAACGATCGCGATCGCACTCGGAGCGACGCTCGTTGTCACTATCGCCCTTGTCTACCTGTATGTGAGGAGGCAGTCAAGTCAGCTGAACGACCGGGAGTTCCACATCTGGTTTCAGAAAGCCTTCATGGGCATGACCCGTCGGGAGATCCAAGGCCTCCCTGACCGCTCGTCATCAAAGAAGCCGGCAGTCAGAGAGGAGTCTCCCGCTCGCGGATAGTGTTCCAGTCACCGGCCTCACTACGTACGCTTCCTCGCCAATTTCCCAGAGGTTATACCCTTGACACCCTTAAGCGCTCAAATAAGGTGCTTTGCCCCCGTAGGGGGCGGATGTTTATAGTAAACCGTTAAGGAAGGTAAGGCGCCCCAGCGGGGCGCGATGTTCCGAGCCATCACGTAACATCGCGCCCCGCTGGGGCGCCCTACCTTCCCAGCCCGCTGGCTATAAACATCCGCCCCCTACGGGGGCAAAGCTCCTTATTTGAGCGCTTATACCCTTGACACCCTTCTCTCTTTCTTCTCTAAATAGCAGAAAAAATGCATCTGTGAGAGTGTCTGTTTTGACGGGAATATGGGCTCTGTGCGGACCCTGCTTCTCTGCTTCAGGATCAGGCAAGAGAAAGCTCGGAACTCCCCGAGAGGGCCCGCGCCCTCTCACCTGAAACGGAAACGGAACTCGTTCTGGAAAATCCTCTTACGCGATTGCCTACGTCTTGTTGTCCATCTCGGATGTTGTCGATTCCGGCCGTAAGTGGCCGTACGTTTTCCAGAGCTGGATCAGATACGGTTTTCGGAGCTCAAAGACCTGCGCCTGCTCCTCGACAACTGCTTCCGCCTCCGCGTTCGAGCAATTTCGGGTGCGATTGATGAAGGAGGCGACGCGCGCAAAGTAAAGCGGAGAGAGGACCTCGACCACCTGGTCTCGCATCGTCTTCCGGCAGTGAAACGCGGCTGCGAACTCGAACAGAATCTTCGCCCAGAGATCGGTCGTGAGATGAAAGGCGGATCGGCCACAGGCCACACGAGATTCGAGCTCGAGGAAGGTGTCAGGTGACAAAATGCTCTCCCAGGCGCCTTTAAGCGTGTGCCAGGAGAGGAAGAAATTTTCCAGGAGCGCGTCGTAATCGATCGAAAAGGCTTCGGGCTCATCGCTCGTGGGATCCCCCCATATCTCGGTCGGCTGGCTTCTCGTAATCTTCATCCAGGCCGACTCCGTCTGTTCCATGCACATAAAGAGCGTTCTCACCACCTGGCGGAACATTGGCTCCAGGCTGGCCGCCGGGTCTTTGGCATCGTGAATCTTGACTCCCAGGCGAGCCTGGCACACCCGCGCACCTCTCACCAGGGCGTTGCAGGTCAGCCAGATGTCGATGCCGAAACGAGCGATGTCTGTCTCCCAGACCGATTCCTCTGCCAGCGAGCGCGCCAGTTCGGCGGACAGGGCGAAGTCACCACCGATCGGCTGCCGTATTCGTTGCCCATAAAGACAGCGCGTCATGTTGTAGGTGACGTTATTGGTGATCGTGCCATCGTACTTATAGCGCACGTAAAGGGGAGCGACGAACTCGTATCCCCCTTTCAGGACGGGTCCCAGCAGCCGCTCGATCCACAGCGGCGTGATCGACCTTAAGTCGGAGTCAAGCAGGACAACTGCTTTGGCGTTCACTTCAGCGGCAGCAGCGAAAATCCATCGTACTGCTGATCCCTTCCCCGGCAGACCTCGATAGATGCCCACCACTCCGTGCGCACCGCTTCCCTTCACTGCCGCAAGCGCGTTCTCTCTGGTGTCATCCATCGTTGAACCACCATCCGCGATCACAACGCAGGCCGAGCGATCCGGAAAGAACTGGGCAAGCCCCTTCGCGGCGGATTCCACCACTTTGCCGATCGTGTTGCCGTTATTGAAACAAGGTATGCCGACGACAACCTCGGCCGGAGCCACGCGGCTCAGCAGCTGCTTGGTTATCTCGCGAAGCGGGGCGGCGTTATTCATGTTCCACTTTTCCGTCTAGCAACAAGGCGAGGGCCGCAGCCCAGCCCTTGCCATGGGGGTAAGGAGCAACGGCAGCTGTGGGGAACCGCTCGATCAGGGTGGGGTGAGGCCCCCTGGCCGAAGGGATCACCACCCGGATCTCTGCGGCAGCAAGCATAGGGATATCGTTCGGGCTGTCACCGAAGGCGACAACGGCGCCCGGCGGGCGGGTGATGGCGGTGAGCAAGCGACTCACGGCCATCCCCTTATCGTGACTACCTTGGAGGTGCAGGAAACGGTTCCCACGGATCAGGGTCAGCCCCCGTTCGGAAGGCAAGGCGTCGGCGAGGATTTGGTCCCATTTTTCCTCTACCAGCAGCGGAGCCGTCGCCAGACGATCGCGGACGGCCGGTAAATTCGCCAACGGGAGTCCGGTCAACTGGTGGAGTTCTTTGTCGGTTAGTTCCCACAGTGTCCGCAGAGGCGCGCCGGTCTTGGCTCGGAGGTCCTCGGCTACGTGCCTGAGTGCCCGGGTCGGAACCGCTCGGTCAAACAGCTGAGTGGAGCCCCCGGGGAAAAGAATGCCGGCGCCGTTTTCGAATCCAGCTGAAGATATTGCCGGCTGCCCAAGAAGAGGCGCAACTTCTGCCACTGTCTTGCTGGTCAGCGGACAGACGGGCACGCCTAGCTCGGCCAGTCTCAGCAAACCCGCGTGGGCCTCGGAGGTGAGGCGACCATCTAGGTCAAGGAGGGTTCCGTCGAGATCCGTGAAAACGATGCTGACGCGCATGGCTCCAATACCCCATCCAACTCATGAACTGCGTGTACCAGTCGTCGACCTATATCGGGCATGGCTGACTGCACGCGCGCCCAGTTGGGCAGCGCGGGAGTGCCCAGCGGATCAGACAGAAACTGCTCACATCCTTCACCGAGGGCCCGGCCGAAAGTCTCGACACCGTTTTCCTCCTCATGACGGTCGTAGACGAGACCATTGAAAACGGACAGGGCATTCGAATCGGCCACCGCGTCTTCCGCATACCGCTGGTAGGCGACCCGCATGCTTTTGAAGGTGCCTTCCGGCAGCACCGCGCCGGCTGCCGCCAAAGTTCTCAGGAGGTGCTTCACGATATCGATGGCCATTCGATGCAGGCCTTTCGTGGGGTCGTCCAGTGACAACTCCTGGTGTTTGTGCTCAAACCGGTCGGCTACGTCAACCTGGCAGATGCGTCGCGATGACCGATGCCGAATGAGCTCGAACAAGATTCCCATCTCGAGCCCCCAGTCCCCCGGCATTCTCACCCACCTTAAAAGATCGGCATCGAGAGCGAGCTCGCCCGCCAGTGGGTAACGAAAAGCAGCAAGGTAACTGAGATAGGGATTACGGCCGACGACATCGCTGAGAGCCTGCAGGAGGGGGCGCATCAACAGCCGGGTGACCCGGCCATGCAGCCTGTCGGAAAACCGCGGGTAATACGCCTTACAGAAGCTGAAATCGAGGCTCGGATGGAGAATCGGGAAAAGAAGATTGTCGAGAAGAGTGCGTCGATAACCGACGAGATCCGCATCGTGGAGGGCAACGCATCCGACTCGCCCTTCCCCGAGTAGATAACCAAACGCCATCCACACAGCTTTTCCCTTACCTCTCGGCCCCAAACAGACCGTCTGGCTTTCGATCTCCTCAGAGAGCGCACGCAGAGGCGGAGCATCATTCCAGATCACGACGGTCCGCTGACCACATTGGCTGAAATAGCCAAGAGCACGCTGGTAGTCTGACTCGGAGGCGGCGTCGAGTGAGATGACAGCGGTGTCCAGGTAAGGGACGCAGGCCAGCTCGCAGACGATCTCCTGCAGGGCCGGCCGATCCATTTCGCTTGCCAGGCATGGAATCACCAGAGCCGGCGGTGTTCGCGAGGCGTAATCCACCAGTTCCACTTCTCTTTCCGGATAGTCAAACTCGACGAGTCGCGGCAGTGTTGTTATCGTGCCCCTCTGCTGAAAATCACCCATGGATAAATAAGGTATCGTCGGGTTTTGTCTTAAAGGAATACCGGCCTCCGGGTATATACGTAAGGAATCAAGCAGTAGCGGGATGAGCCGCGACTTAAACGCGTTTGGAGACCCATGCGTTCTTCTCGGAGTGCCCGGAACCGGGATTTCATTTGGAGTGCGGCGGCAACGAGAGGCCGACGCTTTATCAGGCCTCGAGGCGACGCCGCACTCCAAATGAAATCCCCGTTCCGGGCACGAAATACGTATAAAGTTTACGGCCTTGCCGGCCGCCTTAAGAGGATCGAGAGCGCCAAAGCTGCGCCAAAGAGGGCGTTGCCAAGGGGAGCCTCACCTCCTGCTTCTACCGTGTTTTCCTGCCTCAGAATCCCCTGTTCAGCGGATGGAACTGATTGCTCGAAGAGCTAAAGTGAGACAACGAGGAGAATCCGACGATGGAAGATGTAGCGTGCCCCGGTTGCCGGCAGGAGAGGTTCCCGGCGGTCGCGGGTTCCGAATGCTATTGCTCCTGCGGCACTGCCTTTAGAATCGCTGAGAATGGGATGCCGGTCCGTGTTGCGCGCGAATTAGTTGCCGGGAATGAGCCGGGCGCCGGGATAATGCGAAGGCTTCTCGGGGGTCGCTTGGAGAAACCCCGATCCGCTTGACTGGACGCAAGTAGTGCTCATGCTCCTGTAGTGGGACAATCAGATTCCAGCTATGAGACGATCACTACGAACCTGGCCGATGCTTTTGTTCGGCTTGCTGAGCCTCCTCACGCTGATCGTTTTCTCCTCAGTAGCCAGCGGCAGGATGGCTGCCCAGAGTTATCAGGAAATGGCGACCATTCATCGGACTCATCAGGCGTTTGACCAGGCCCTCAATGAGGTGAAGTCGCATATTTTCCTGGCTTCGATCTACCTCCGTGACTTCCTATTGGATCCCTCTAACGAAAACTCCAACTACTATCGAGAACAACTGCGGGAGAGCCAGTCTGCAGCCGAATCTCAACTCAACCGAATAAAAGAACTGACGGGCAATCTCGAGAGAAGCCGTCTGGCTGAGTTGGAACTTCAGATGCTGAGCTACTGGAATTCCCTTGAGCCGGTCTTTACATGGAGCGCTGAGGAAAAAACGCGATTACGCTTCGCCTTCATCAGGCGGGACGTGCTCCCCCGGCGGCAAACTCTCTTATCGATGACCGAGGACATACAGTCTCTTTACACTCGGAATTACGAGCGGGAGCAAGATCGGGTGAATGCCAGTCGTATCCGCTTCGAGAAGTACAATCGGAACCTGATCCTCTTGACCCTTGCGCTTGGTCTAATCGTCACTGGAGTCGCCGTGGTTCGAACCCTGAGGCTGGAGCGCCGTGCTGCCGAGCAACAACTTCGGACCGAGAACGCTGAGCGCGAGTTGCGGCTGCTGTCTCAACGGCTGGTTAAGGCCCAGGAGGAGGAGAGGAAGCGCCTATCGCGCGAGCTGCACGATGAGGTCGGGCAGATGCTGACGGGACTTCGCCTCGCGCTCGGCCAGCTGAGCGAATTGCGAAGCAGCTCGAAGGAGGAATTCGACGCGCAACTGGCGGAAGCCAAGTCGTCCACCGAACAGGCGGTACGGGTTGTACGGGGAATCGCGATGTCTCTGCGGCCCTCGATGCTCGACGACTTGGGGCTCGCGCCAGCCTTGAACTGGTGCGCGCGGGAAGTGTCCCGAAAGACGGGCATCGACGTGCGCGTTCAGATAACGGATTCCGTCGATCGTTTACCGGACGAATACAGAACATGCTTGTACCGGGTTGTTCAGGAGTCCCTGACCAACTGCGTCAGGCACTCAAAGGCCAAACACGTAGCGATCGAACTCGAACCTGAGGCAAAGGGCGACGCGGTCTGCCTGACAGTTGAGGATGACGGTGTCGGTTTTGTCCCCAGTACCTCATTCGGGAAGGGTCTGGGTTTGGTCGGAATGGAGGAACGAGTGCGGGAACTGGGTGGGTCGATGATGCTTCAGTCCGTACAAGGTACAGGCACCATTCTTCGAGTGCGTCTCCCTTTTCAGGATGTGAGCCGTGAGAAAACAAAGAGTTTTGCTAGCGGATGATCACGCAGTCGTGAGGAAAGGCCTCCGGTTCGTGCTGGGCCGGGAACCAGCGGTTGAGGTCGTTGGAGAAGCCGGGGACGGCCATGAAGCCGTGAAATTGGCCGCGGAGCTTAAACCCGACATCGCCATTCTGGATATTGCGATGCCGCACCTTAACGGGATCGAGGCCACGGAGCGGATAGTCAAAGAGAACCCCCGGATTGCCGTTTTGATACTGAGCGTCCACGCCGATGAGGGTTATCTGCTTCGGACCTTGACAGCGGGGGCCAAAGGCTACTTGCTGAAGGAATCAGCCGAAGACGACATCCTTCAGGCGGTGAGGACCGTTGCCGAGGGGCGCCCGTTTTTTAGTCCGGCCGTCGCCGCCACGCTCCTCGAAGACTACGTGCGGCAGCTCAAGCAGCGTGGTCTCCAGGACTCGTACGAGTTACTGACAAGTCGCGAAAGAGAGATCCTTCAGATGCTGGCTGAGGGGAAGACCAACAAGGACATTGCCACCGTGCTTAACCTGAGCGCGTACACGGTCGAGACCCATCGGGCCAATCTGATGCAAAAACTCGGCCTGCACAACACCGCAGAGCTCGTGCTGTACGCTGTTCGCAAGCGGATCATTAGCTAAATTGAAGACCTTAAGCCAGGTTCAGGGGATTTGCCAATGCCGACCCGACGTTGCGCCTCGACGTCACTATCGACTGTGTCCTGGTCGCCGGCAGCCTGTCCCACTACCGTTACATGCTTAATGGAGCAGGCGACGTCCAGCTTGGCGAACGTGCTCGGCAGCAGGACTTTCGATCGCTGGCGTCGTCGGGCCCTGCCCGCTTGACTGCCTGCCCCACTGGATAGCTCGAGATCTGCAGCCCGTCCTTGGTTCTGATCGCCCTGATGACAATCGGAACTCAGGCCCCTGCCGGATTATCTTCAAAACTACCTGGCCAGTCATCGGTTGACCTTTCTCAGTCGGGCAGTTTTGGAGCAGAAAACGGAGGACATTCGAAGGGGACCACATCCTGAGTTTTGACGGCAAGCCCGCATCCCAGCTGACTCTCTGGCAGCTCCGGACGCTCCTTAAAAAAGCGCCCCGTGACTACACTCTGACGATTCAAAGAGGCGGCGAGACAAAGCAAATTCACCTGGCCACCCGCCGACTGACCCGAACGCCATCGGGCCGCGCCTCGACGGGTCTACACTGGAGTCTTGTTAGGGAACCGAGTGACGTGGTTCGTGTCTAATCCTGATCATGAAGCGAACACGCAAGCAGGCATACAGTTCTCTTGCTCGGTTCGGTACAGGGCTTCTTATCCTGGTTATGGTTGCAGGCGTCCGTCTTGGCGCCCAGAGTCTGAAAGTCGGAACGGCGAAGATTGACATAAGCCCCGATAAGCCTGTCGCCATGGCGGGTTACCCGCATCCTCACACGCGCCTCTCAGAGTCGGTGCACGACCGGTTGTTTGCGCGTGCGACGGCCTTCATCAATGGTTCGCGCCGCCTGGTCCTCGTATCGGCCGACACCACAAGCTTCCTGTTCATTTCTCAGTCGATCCGCCAGTCGATTCTGGACGCGCACGGCCTCAAGCTACTCGCCGCCACACATACCCATTCGTCCCCGTTATTGAGTCACATGGAGGGATGGCCGGTACCGAATAATTTCGAGTACACCCGGTCGCTGCGTGAAAAACTGGTGACAGCTGTCGGTCAAGCCCTGGG
>Ga0105091_10000272_pt1 | contig 21165 bp, 15 predicted proteins | sample PPLLak1March2015_FD_87022 | JGI IMG/M metagenome (GOLD analysis project Ga0105091, IMG submission 87022) | Freshwater sediment microbial communities from Prairie Pothole Lake near Jamestown, North Dakota, USA - PPLs Lake P7 Core (1) Depth... | ecosystem: Environmental > Aquatic > Freshwater >... | reverse complement strand
TGTTCGTATGAAGATTGAGGAAAGCTGATAACCGAAGCGCGTGCTGACTCGAAAGCCGTTGAGGGGGCGATTCGAAGAGCAACGGCATATCTGGGAGATGGGGGATGCAAACTCCAGACCGAGCGGAAATTCGTTGATAATGCCTTTCTGCTGGAAGAGGTTCTGCGAAGGGTAATGGATAAGACCGACTGCCGGACTATTACGATAAACAGCTGTATGGGGACAATAATGCCGCTGGCGGAGACGTCGGCGTGCCTGGCGCTTAGTTTATTGAACGATGCGGGATACCTTGCGTTCTGCGAGTCGGATTTTGTGGTGATACCTTCGGGAGTGCTGCTTGCGGGAATATCCGGCAAGCCGGTATTTCTTAACGACCCTACTTATCCACATGATGGTTTGATTACGCTTGCTCACTGCACGGCCCCGCGGAGAATGGATGGCTTCCGGCTCGAACCGGCGCGTATAATGACGCACTTTGAATCGGATTATGGGGCGGCGCCGAAAGTTGAAATGCGTAAAGGTCAAATCACAACGAATATCGCTCCTGATTTTAAGTCACAGCGATGGGTGGGGCTTGTTGGCGATATCATAGATGTGCCTTTTATGGATATTTGCCGGTCACAGATTGACATACGCTTTACCTGCGATAGCCAGTTACTTGCCGAGCGGATGCCCGGTTTTCACTGGATGACCTGCTATGGCGACTATATGAAGGAAGTCGGCTATTCGCTGAAAAAAGTCGGAATTGTATGGGATGACCTGACAAATAAAGCTGTATCTAAACGGTTTAGTATATAAAGCCGGCGTATAAATATTTTATTTTAAATAAGGAGAATAAAATGAAATCGTCTCGAGGAATTACAGCAGCAACAATTTTATCGCTCATTTTTATTTTAAATACATTGCCGGTAATGGCAGTGACATACTACATCGGTTCTGCTGGTGATGACAAAAATAGCGGAACCTCGCAGGAATCGGCGTGGGGGACAATGGAGAAGGTAAACGGCACTGCATTTACTCCGGGCGATACAATTCAATTCGAGGGCGGAAAAACATTTAAGGGGCCTTTGAAACTCGATAATGAAAAGGGGACGGCTGAAAAACGTCTGATTATTACCTCATACGGCGAAGGACGCGCGACAATAGACGGGGCGGATTTTCACGCTATTGAATGTAATGGGACGGACTATATAACTATACAGAATATCAACGTAAAGGGACTTGGAATAAAGACCGGACAGAAGTTCGGCGGAATCGGGGTAAAAGTCGATAACGCAAAATTTGTTATTATTGATAACGTTGAAGTGGGCGGCTTTCGGTGGGCGGGTGTGGAGATTGCAAATTGTCCGGATGCACGGATAACAAATGTATATGCCCATGATAACGGATACGCGGGGATACGTGGCAAAAAAAGTATGGAACGGCTGTATATCGGTCACTGCCGGGCCAATCATAATCCGGGGGATAACGACCTTAATGATATAAGCGGAAGCGGGATTGAGGTATATAACGCATCGGATGCGACAATCGAATATTGCGAGGCGGGATACAATGGCGGAGACCAGACACGCAAGCGCGGAAATGGGCCTGTGGGGATATGGATTGCGCATTCGAGCACAACGACGATTCAATATTGTATCGCACATCATAATACGAACCCTACAGGCGACGGAGGCGGCCTGGACCTCGATTCGGAAAGCCATCACAATATCGTGCAATACAATTACTGCTACGATAATAAAAATTACGGGATTCAATTATGGCAATGGGGCAGCAAGGGACAGTGGCTGGAAAAAAATATTATCCGCTATAACATTTTCGATAACGTGAAAAAGGACTCGTCCAAATCCATCTGGGTGGGGCATAATGATGATTCGCCGACGGGGGTGCGGGACAATGATTTTTATAATAATCTTGTCATAAATGAAAATCCGACGATTGGACTGCAGGGCAAAAAGATTTATGACCTGCGATTTAGAAACAATATTTTTATCAATAAATTTTCATCGAGCTTTCTGAGCGGGGCCAAGGAGGATATGAATTTTATTTTTCAGGGAAACTGCTACTGGTCAAGCAACGGTAAATTCATAATATACGGCAAGTACTCGAGCATTGAAGAATGGGCAAACGCAACGGGGCAGGAAAAAATAAATCAAAAAATGGTCGGGATGTTTGCCGACCCTCAAATCACTTACTGGGCGGACGCAAATGAACCGAGGCCAACGGATCCGACGAAATTGCGGGAAATGAAGGCATTTCGGCTTCTTGCGGGTTCACCATGCATAGATAAGGGACTGGATTTAAAGAAGGTGTTTGGAATAGATGCAGGAAAACAGGATTTCTTCGGCAACGCAATTCCATCAGGAGTGACATTTGATATGGGGTCTTGCGAATATCAGAAATGACACTCACCGCAGAGAATTATTAATTAGTTAGCCACAGAGAAAATTTATTAAAACTCTGTCACTTATTTAAGGGAGTAAAAATGAAGTCAATTAAAAAAAATGGGCTGAAAATAATAGTTGGATTATTGTTCGCTGCAACAGCGATGGCGGAGATTAAGACGGGGGTGTTGCTGCCGGATGGGCAGGAATTTGTTTCGTGGGAGGTGCCGTTTCAATTTTCAAAGACTTATTATGTAGATAACGAAAACACTAAAGCTTCGGACGACAATCCGGGGACAAAAGAGGCGCCATTTCTGACAATAAATAAGGCCGCACAAGTGCTTGAAGCCGGCGAGCGCGTTGTAATTATGAAAGGAATATATCGAGAAAGAGTATCGCCGTTACGCGGAGGGACAGGCCCTGATAAAATAATCAGCTACGAGGCAGAGCCTGGGGCAGAAGTTATTGTTAAAGGTTCTCGCCTGGCTAAAGGATGGGAGCCATCTAAAGGCCATAGAATAGGAAGGGCTGATTCGAACGGTGTTCAGATAAAAATTTATCAGTTCAATTTAGAGCAGTTTGAGTTTCACGGATACAATCCCTTCGGAATGGCTAACGTGATGATGGAGCGTTATTATTTAAAACCCATGCCGGAAGAATTAAGGCCGCATCTGTCGCGGCGAGGGATGATTTTCGTCGATGGTAAAAGATTAGAGCAGGTTGAGCGTTACAGGGACATGGCAGAGAAAGCGGGAACTTTCTGGCCTGAGCATAACGGGATGGTTGTGCATGTGCGGCTGGAAGCAGACGGCGACCCATGCGGGCATGAAGTTGAGCTGGTAATACAGGAGAATGTGTTTGCTCCAAAAAAACGCTATCTCGGGTACATTCGCGTAAAAGGCATCACCTTCGAACATGCCGCCAGCGGTTTTCCTGTGCCGCAGCGGGGACTGGTCTCAACGAATTGCGGGCATCACTGGATTATCGAGGATTGCATTATTCGTCATGCCAATTCCGTCTGTCTCGATATCGGCAATCAGGACTGGACCTATGATAAACCGCCTCAGATTGGGTATATGATTGTCCGCCGAAACAAAATAATCGATGCAGGGATATGCGGACTGGCCGGGCCGCAGATGATTCACTCACTTATCGAATATAATTTGATTGAAAATGTCGGCTGGCAAAATGCGGAACTGGCGTGGGAATCGGGAGGATTAAAATTTCACGGGGCCGAAAGCACATTGATTCGCAATAATGTTATACGGCATACTATTTATGCCCCGGGATTATGGCTCGACTATGCGAATAAAAATACACGGGTAACTGGTAATGTCATCGGCGATTTAATATCGACTGTTCGCGGAGGGATATATCTGGAAGCGTCTCAATATCAGAATATGCTCGATAACAATATAATCTGGAAAACCACGCGGGGAAAAGGCGGCTCGGGATGGAATATCACCGATGACGGCGGCTGGGGTATTATCATCGACGGCAGCGACGAAACGATAGTCGCCCATAACCTCTTGGGCGAGTGCCAGGAGGCCGGCGTCAGGACGCGGACCGTCGAAGGCCGCATTGTCGAAAGCAGGGGGGGGACTTCTTACTGGAACCAGGTGTTAAATAATATTTTCTATCAGAATGGCAAATCCATAGAATTTTCACATAAGGAAAATACCGCGGAAGGCAATCTTTACGAAAAGAACAGGAAAAACAGGGACCTGGGGCTCAACTGGGTGCATACAAACGAGGGAATAAGAGTGGATTTGCCGGCGTGGCAGAAATATTTTGGTTTCGACAAGCAGGGAGCTGTCGCTGATATGAACATCAGCGTGGATTTAGATGCGCTTACGATGAGCTGTTCGATAAAAGGCAATGTCCCTGAATTAGAAACCGGCAGACATTTTCAAAAAGATTTATTAGGCGAGGCGGCGGGCAAAAAACGTTACGCAGGCGCATTAAATAAAATTTCTGAAGAGGCCCAAACAATAAAGATTGATCCACGAAAATAAGACAGAAGAAAAAAAAGGAAAAAATCCCAAATAGCAAATCCGAAATCAGAAACAAATTACAATAAAAAAATTAAATGTCCAAAATAGATTTCTCGACTCGCTACGCTCGCTCGAGATGACATGATTTGTATTTTCATTTGCTGTAATGGCGTTTGAGTTCGGAGGTGTATTTTTTACCTACATTTTGGGCGTTGGCGGAAAGCCAGGCAGATAATTTCGTTGAGCAGGGGTGAGGATTGTTTGACATGAGCAGGTTGGACATTAACCCTTTAATTTCATCTTTGGTTAAGATTACATCGCCGACTAAAAGACCGAGCAGTTTGATGGATAAAAGTGATATGGCGGGGGGCAGGTGGATTATTTTGACGGAGCTGGAGATTTTTTCTTTTATGAGATTAATTAATTCATTGAAGGTGAAGGTTTCGGGGCCTGCAACATCCCAGATGAGATTTTCTGATTTGCGGCCGGCATCTACGGCGGCAGCGGCGACATCATCGACAAAGACAGGCTGGACGAGGTATTGGCCGGAACCGCTTACGGAAAAAACGGGGAATTTTCGGAGAAACCAGGCGATGTTGTTGATAAGAATATCTTCTTTTCCGAAAATCAAGGTCGGTCGCAGAAAGGCAAAAGAAATTCCCGAATCTTTGATTATGTCTTCAACGATTCCCTTGCCTTTGAAATAAGCAAGGGGCGATGAGGATGATGCATTTGTAATGCTGATATGGACGATTCGGCGAATACCGGCTTTTTTGGCAGCGGTGACCAGCACTTTTGTATTTGCAACAGCATCATCATAGGTTTTATTTTTGTACGGGAAACGAATCCAGTAGGTATTGTAAAGAGTCGAGGCGCCTTCCATAGATTTAGCTAACTCTTGCGGGTTGTTAAAATTCAATGGGGCGGCAGTAATTTTATTTTCAAAGGGATTATCAGAAGGTATATGGTTTGTTAAGGTCTTTACATTCTGATTCATAGAGAGGAGACGCTGAGTAATGTATTTACCCGTATAGCCGAAGGCACCTGTGACAATATTGAGAACATTATTTTCCACGAGCGAAAAATCTAACCAATAAACAGTAAATGAAAAATTGCCAAACTAAGTATTATTATGAGGAGATTCGGGGTTCGATTTCAACCAGGCAATTGCTTATTTTTGATAGTAGTTTTTATTTAGCCGCAAAGACACTAAAGCGCATAGAATTCAGTAAAAGATGCACCATAAATTAAAGGTTTTTTACGCAAAACAGGGTTTTTATTTGCGCGGAATACAGGCGAAGTCCAGTGGAAAATAATTTAAAATGAGATTAGAATGATTGCTCTTTAGATGATTTAAAAAATGCGGAAAACAGAATACAAATTTGCTGGACCCCAGATAAAGACATTCTGGGGTCTTCGCTATGCTTCGAAAGGAAAAAGGAATGAAATACGGTTTGAATATTGCGGAAAAAGGCGAGCTGGATTTTGTATCTTTGGGAGCGATGGTGCACAGGCTGGACCCGGGGATAGTGCCGTTTAAAAAAGCGACGCATTTCGATGTGCATGTAAGCGGCGGCGAATTTAATGTCTCAGCGAATTTGTCGGACTGCTTCGGTTTAAAAACCGGCATCGCAAGTGCGATAGTGGATTACCCGATAGGCGACTTAATCAATCAGCGGGTGCGGCAGATGGGGGTGCGGCCTTTTTATAAGCATTTCAAACATGATGGCGTGCACGGGCCGAATATGGCGACCGTTTACAGCGACCGGGGATATGGAGTGAGGGCGCCAGTGGTGTTTTATAATCGATGCAATGAGGCGGGGGCTTTATTGAAGCCGGGAGATTTTGACTGGAAATCGATTTTCGCAGGAGGCGTGCGATGGTTTCACAGCGGCGGGATTTTTGCCGCATTATCGGAGACAACTTCGGAGGTGATAATCGAGGGTATGCAGGCGGCAAAGAAGGCGGGGGCGATTGTATCGTTTGACCTCAATTACAGGGCGAAACTGTGGAATATTGTCGGGGGACACGAACGGGCGGTTGGGGTCCTGGACAGGATTGTTAAAAACGTCGATGTGCTTGTGGGAAATGAAGAGGATTTGCAGATGGGACTGGGGATAGCGGGGCCGGAGGTGGCGGCAAAGTCGAAGCTGGACCCGAGTGTTTTCATCAGCATGATTGATAAAGTTACTAAGAAACACCCGCAGATTAAGATTGTGGCGACGACGCTGCGCGAGGTGCATTCGGTAAACAGGCACAGCTGGAGCGCAGTGGCGTGGATAGACGGGACATCATACCAGGCACCTACGGCTGAGCTTGATGTTATTGACAGAGTTGGCGGCGGAGATGGGTACGCTTCGGGATTTTTCTATGGTCTTTTAACAGGGCAAAAGCCGGAAGATGCGGTGAAACTGGGATGGGCGCATGGCTCGCTTTTGACTACTACGCTTGGAGATACGACTATGGTGACACTGGACCAGGTCAAGGCGTTTGCGGCGGGCGGGTCGGCAAGAATTCAAAGGTAAAAGTAAAAAGGAAAAAGGAAAAATATAAAACACCAAATAGCAAATATCAAATAACAAACAAAATACAAAATTCAATTTGCAAAGATCAAACAAAAAAAAGTAAAAAATAAGCAATTGGTGGTAATAAAGAGATAATGCATGAATAAAAAGAGGCTTCTGTTTTGTGCAATTCTTGTGGGCGGCATCAATGTATGTGTGATTGCTGCAGAGAATTCTAAATCGAAGCAATTTGAAGAATTTGTGCTTGTTAAGGGAGGCAGTTTTTGAAATGGGGGATTGCTGGGGTGATGGAAATTTCGCGATGCCGGAAACCCCTGTTCACGAGGTGCAAGTAGACGATTTTATGCTGGCAAAATATGAAGTGACAGTGGGACAGTTTCGGAAGTTCGTCGAAGATACCGGATACAAAACATTAGTCGAAACCGGCGGCGGTGTGCGGATGAGCGAAGACCTTTTAAAACAGGGTAAGACCTCGCATCCCTGCTGGAAGGCACACTGGTACGAGCAGAATGAAAAGCACCCGGCCGTATGGATAGCGTGGGAAGATGCGATTGTTTACTGCAACTGGCTGAGCCGAAAAAACGGTTTGCCGCCTGCCTATTATGAGAGAAACGGCCGGCTGCTTGACGCAAACGGTTTGCCGACCAATGATGTGCGGCGAACACGAGGATTTCGTCTGCCGACTGAAGCGGAATGGGAGTTTGCAGCCAGGGAGGGCGGCCGAAAAGTCCGTTTTGCAAATGGGCAGGATATCGCTCGGGCAAGCCAGATGAATTTTGATGCCAACGGCACGGGAGAGGCAGTGCCGTCACTTAGACTGCCGAAAGAGAATCCCAATCCTTATAATGAGCAGGGGCCTACTATCGGCAAGACTTGCGAGGTGGGAAGCTATCAGCCGAACGCACTTATGCTTTATGATATGAGCGGTAATGCCTGGGAATGGTGCTGCGATACGGGGGGGACAGATTTTAAAGCGGACAGGCGAGTCAATCCATGCGCACAGGGCGGAAAGGGACATATCGTTCGAGGCGGGACTTACGATACCGATGCAAAGGCCTGCCGGACTTCGGCTCGAATTGACTGGTACGATAAGTCGCAATGCCCGGCTTCGGGTTTTCGAGTCGCGCTGACAAGCGAAAATGGAAAATAATATGGAAAAAGATCAAAAGATTTTAAGTATTCGAGATTTTGGGGCTGTGGGTGATGGCATCGGGGATAATACGAAGGCATTTAGTGATGCCATCGAGAAGGCGGAAAAAAATAACGGAGGCAAGATTGTTGTTGGTGCGGGGACATATTTAACCGGGCCGATTAAGTTAAAGAGCGATATAGAACTGCATCTGGAAAAGGATGCGGTAATAGCATTCAACGATGATTTTAAAAAATGGCCTGCGATAAAGTCGAGGTGGGAAGGGGTAGAGTGCAACGGCTATTGTCCCTGTATATATGGCGAGAACTTAGAGAATGTTTCAATCACAGGCGAGGGAATAATCGACGGCAGGGGGCAGGCATGGTGGAAAGAATTTAAAAGGCGCAGGACAAGCGGACAGACACAGCCGGAGACCGAGCGGGATATTGAATTCGCGAAACTGAACAAAAATATTGATTTATCCGATTGCGGAGGAGGGGGGATAAAATCCTTTTTCTTCCGGCCGCAATTAATACAGTTTAATAACTGCACAAACGTGCAGCTCGAGGGATTTACGACACGCAATTCACCTTTCTGGAACACGCATATTCTTTACTCCACAAATGTTACAGTAAAAAATGTGACTTTTCAAAATCCTTCCGAAGGAATAAACGGTGACGGCCTTGATATCGATTCGTGCGATAATGTTAAGGTCTTTGACTGCACATTCGATGTGAATGATGATTGTCTTTGTATTAAATCGGGAATAGGCAAAGACGGGATACGGGTGAATAGACCATGTCAGAATGTTATTGTTGAAAACTGCAGAATGCTGCGGGGACATGGCTGCGTTGTGATGGGGTCCGAGACGGCGGGGGGAATAAAAAACATTGAAATCAGCGATTGTTTCTTTAACGGCAATGACAGGGGACTTAGAATAAAATCGAGGCGTGGAAGGGCGGGGACAGTAGAAAATATCATACTGCATAATATCACTATGAAAGGCGTGGGATGCCCAATTGTGATGCATTTATATTATGAATGCGGGGCTAAACAAGAGGAAATTGAGGCGATATCTGACCGCAATGCCAGACCGATTACAGAAACAACACCATGCATTAGAAACATAAAATTATTAAATGTTACAGCTGATAATGTCCAGATGGCGGCTGCATTTATGCTGGGCCTGCCGGAAAGGCCGATAGAAAACGTGCTTTTTGAGAATGTAAAAATAACATTGGATAAAAACGGAAAACCCGGCAGGCCCGCAATGGCGTTCGGAGTTAAGGAGATGCAGGGACAGGGAATCATAACCGAATTTGTAAAGGATTTTATACAAAGGAATGTGAGCGTAAAATGAGAATAAAAAACTTTGCTTTGATAGCAGCAGCGGCAATTCTATTTAGCGGATGCGCAAGTCAGACAAATAAAGGCTGGGGACAGGCAGACAGGATTTTAAAAAGTATCAAGGTGCCTCATTTTGCGGCAAAAGATTTTTCAATAAATGATTATGGTGCGGTTGCGGACGGGAAAACCAATTGCAGGCAGGCCATAAATAAAGCAATATCGGCGGCTAACAAGGCAGGCGGAGGACGGGTGATAATACCAGAAGGGGCATACATTACAGGGGCAATTTATCTGAAAAGCAAGGTGAATCTATATATATCGAAGGGGGCGGTTTTGAAATTTTCAAGTGACCCCAATGACTATCTTCCGGCGGTGTTTACGCGATGGGAAGGTGTGGAGTGCATGAATTACTCGCCTTTAATCTATGCGTATAAGGAAAAAAATATAGCGATAACGGGCGAGGGGACATTGGATGGGCAGGCAAGCGAGGAGAACTGGTGGGGATGGAGAAGAGGCCTGCAGAAAATTGACCGGGAGAAATTGTTCGAACAGGGCAGAAACAATGTGCCGGTCGGGCAGAGGCAGTTTGGCGGATTGTATCTTAGGCCAACAATGGTCGAGCCGGTTGAGTGCAGGAATATTTTAATCGAGGGCGTGACAATTATAAACGGGCCGTTCTGGCATATACATCCGACACTATCGGAAAATATAATAGTCAGGAACGTGAGAGTAGAGGGGATGGGGCCTAATAACGATGGATGTGACCCGGAGTGCAGTAAAAATATTCTTATCGAAGGCTGCTATTTTAATACGGGCGATGACTGCATAGCGATAAAATCGGGCAGAAACAATGATGCGAGGCGGGTAAATATCCCCAGCGAAAACATTATCGTGCGAAACTGCACTATGAAGGAAGGACACGCGGGTGTCGCGATAGGCAGCGAAATAACAGGCGGGGCAAGAAATATATATATTGAAAACTGCGTAATGGATGACCCAGAACTGGACAGGGCGATACGGCTAAAGACAAACGCGGTGCGAGGGGGGTTTATTGAAAATGTTTATGTGCGAGACGTAAACGTGGGGCAGGTCAAAGAGGCGGTATTATTGATTGATTTCTTTTATCAGGATGTTGAAAAGGCAAATTATAAGCCAGTGGTGCGAAATATCAATATGGAAAATGTCACCAGCAAGAAAAGCAAATATGCATTGTTTTTACGGGGCTTCGATGATGCGCCGATAACAGATGTTTATTTAAAGAACTGCACGTTCGATAATGTCAAAGAGACTGATATTATAAGTAACGTGAAACACCTGGTGCTTGAAAATGTGAAGATTAACGGCAAAGTTGCGTCAGCACCGGAAAATGGGGAAGCAGATTAAAATAATATATTCTATTTAACGGTTCGCCAGCCCCAATTACCGAAAATGGGTTTTGCTGCGGGCGGATTGATAATCCATACCGAATCTGTGCCGAAGAAATAGCGGCCGGAGTTGAGTTGGCCGACAACTTCAATTTGTGCCTTGCCGGGCTTGGCTATCGTATCTAAAACCTGTGATTGATTGAAGGCGGCAACATTTCGACTGATTATTCGATATGAAACCAATCGAAATCGGCGTAACCGCCGGGTTGGGAATTTGCGGGGGACACGGCAAAGAGGCTGATTTTGGCGCCAATCCATTTACCGGGTTTGGCCGTGAATTGTTTTCCGAGTGATTCGAATTTATTTCCATCAGTGCTATAGCTGAATTGGCATTTTGCATCAGGGGACGAGACTTTTATACGCAGGTAAATAGAATCGGATTGCAGGGGGCGCTCTTGGATAATTTGCTCTTTGCCGGCTTGCAGGGCATTTGTGTAGATGGATTGAGAAATAAAGAATTCTTTATTTCTTTTAGCTATATAAATGGAAGCGTAATCACTGCCCATAATAATCAGGCCTGCACAGATATTGTCTGTATTTGGTGACAATTTCACCTTGGTTGTCGCGGCAAAATCTGGTGCGGGAAATTTTTGCAGAAGAATATTAGGGACAAGGCTGAGGTTATTGGGTTCTTCAATTTGATTGATGGCATACAATCGTAAGCCGGTATTTTTATTTAGTGCATACCAATTAGATTGGGTGTTAGCCTGCCATTGCCATTGCAAACCTAAAGAGGATGAATTGAATTCATCGGACTCGGCCGGAGTGATAATTGGATAAAATTTCTTTGTTTTTGGTTTGGCAAATTTATTTACAGGCTGGCCTTTGTCTTTATCCTCATCGATACCAATGACGGGCCAATCGTTAATCCATTGCATTGGTTCAAGATGGACGACCCGGCCGTAAGGGCCTTTATCCTGAAAGTGAATAAACCAGAATTGGCCGGATGGTGTTTCGACCCAGCCGCCCTGATGAGGGCCGTTGATATTTGTCGAGCCCTGGTCCATTACGATTTTGTATTCGTAAGGGCCGTAAACATATTTTGAACGCAAAGCGAGCTGCCAGCCATTTTTTACGCCGCCCGCAGGAGCAAAGATATAATAGAAGCCATTTTGCTTATAAAATTTTGGGCCTTCTATTGTAGGATTATTGGTGTCGTTACCATTGAAGACATCTTTGCGTTGGGGGTCTGCTTTTGTACCTTCTGCGTTCATTTTGTGAACAGTTAAAATCCCGTTGAATCCAGCGCGGCTTTTGGCCCAGGCGTGGACGAGATATGCATTTCCATCATCATCCCAGAAGGGACACGGGTCGATGAGGCCTTTTCCAGCCAGCACCAGTATGGGTTTATCCCATGGGCCTGCCGGATTTTTTGATTTGACCATTAAGATGCCGATATCGGGGTCACCCCAGTAGATATAAAAATAATTTTTCTGGTAACGGATGGCAGGCGCCCAGACACCGTTTCCGGGCTGAGGATTATTGAATCTATCGTCATATTTTGGGAGGGCATGGCCGATGATGGACCAATTCACTAAATCTCTCGAATGGAGAACGGGCAGGCAGGGAATACTGGAGAAACTGGAGGCGGTCATGTAATAATCATTGCCCACACGTTCTATATCGGGGTCTGAATAGTCGGCATAAAGGACAGGATTTTTATATGTGCCGTCTCCGTTATCTGCAACCCAGACTTTCGAGACATAGGGAATGGTTGTATGCGGATTTGAGCAACCACTTAGAAAAATAGTTATTCCCATCACAGCAATTAAAAATTTTATCTTATTGTTCATCATTTTCAGAGAATCCCTAAATTTTTTGTCACAAATAAGACAATGTAATTATAAACCTAAATGGGACAGCAATCACTTTTATTGGCACTGGTTTGAAATATAATTTTACGCTTTTCAAGCTCTTCTAATGAGGTAATTGTTTCTTTTGTAAACAAAGATAAAAACGGGCGGGCAGATGATGACATTGGGCAACCCCCACAGGGTTGCTCTCACTTGAGAGCAATATATCGAAGAAGGCAAATATAAAAACGTCAGTGGATGATTGTTCTGATAAGCATCCAGAAGGCGAACAGTATACCGAAGGTAAGGGCCAGGCAGAAGAAGAAGCCTTTGGTATCTTCTTTTGTCCATTTGCAGAATTCCCAGTTTGATTTCGGGAAGAGTTTCAAATGGTCGAAGCGGGTGGGATTGGCATAACTTTTCTCAAGTTCAGCCTTGTCGAGAGCGTGGTCGGCAATGACCTTGGTTTTCATTTTGACGTAGAAGCGGGCGATGTTTTCTTCGAGCCCCTTATTTCGGGTAAGCAAGCTTACCGGGATGAGGATTAAAAACGGCAAAATGGAATCGATAAGATAACGCATGGTCAAAAGCGTGGAGGGCTTGACGTGCTGAAGATCGAGGCCTAACAATCCGGCGATAACTATTTCGGTATTGAGCCGGCCGAGACCGACTTTCGGAGAATTTGGGTCTTCGTGATTGATTCTCGCCACCGAATCGAAGTAAATGGCGGTGGGGGGTATGAGGGTTGCTTTGGTTATTGTCTGGCCGAGTTTTTGTGCGAGACCATTATTAACGTCATCGGGCAGGGCGGAGACGACGTGATTGACGGTGATTTCGGAGGTCTGCTGTGTTAGCCATTGGGAATTGCGGACGAAACCAAATTTCGGCAAGACACCCGGCATAATAGCAAAAACCAATACACAAATTATTACTTGAGCATAAACCGCTTTGAGCGTCAGGCGTCTCCAGAAAAGAAGAAGCATAACCGGCGCGCCAAAAATAATGTTGAGGGACGGCAGCTTTTTAAGGATATCGATGATGCCTGTGCTTGTTACAGCGACATAAACGCTAAGCAGGAGAATGAACGCGATTGAAATGCGGGAGACATTGACATAATGATGTTCGGATTTATTGGGGGCGAAAGGTCTGTATAAATGGCGGACGAACAAGGCCGACAGATATATGGATACGCTTGCGACGGTTGACATATTCGCGGCGAGGATGCCTGAAATCATAATTCCGCGAAGGCCGACACCGAGAAGATTATTACACATAACGCCCCAGGCGGCGTCGGAGTCGGAGATGGAACCCGAGTAAAGGGCATAAGCCAGCAGTCCGCACAATGCCCACATAATTGTCAGTATTCGTTTTGTATAAGCGCCGCCGACATTTCCTGTGCGGGCGGCCAGTTCATCTTTGGCCGAGCCGTTATTTGACATATTGCCCTGATGGCCGGTGATGCCGATAATATAATTGGCGAACATGTAGGCGGCGATTGATAAAATCGCGAATTCATCGAGGCCTGAGCCGAACATATAGAACATGTGCTGCGGGACATTAGCGGAGAATTCGCCCCAGCCGCCGAGGCGATATAGCGCAATGGGTATTATCATTCCTGAAAAGATGAATATCAAAATACCCTGGATAAAATTATTGATAACCGAGGCCTTAAGCCCTCCCATAATCACATAACCGCCTACGAAAGTGATATAGACGGCGAAGAAAGCGAGTGGCGTTGTATATGATATATAGGCGCTAATATCGCCTTTTTTGTACATGCTTTGAAGGGTCTTATACCTTTCGAGTTTTTCAGGTTCGAGCTGCTTTGCCCGGTAGGCCTTGTCAAGCTGGCGGTACTCATCAAATTGCTGCACCCGCATTTTTTCCTGCTCGGTATATTTCGATTCAGGTTTTATGGTCATTGCCTGAAACGTTTTCAAGGAGACCTGGTTTTCGATGCTCAGATTAATGACGCTGAGCCAGATACCCATGCAGGCGTAGATACAGGCCATAAATTTACTTTTGAAACGTTCGTCGAAAAGCTCCGCCATTGTAACGAGGCGCACACGTCTGAACCATGCCGCCATAAACCAGTAATATGGCCCTGTAAGAATAGGGGCCAGCAGAATCCATACGCCTCCAAGTCCTCTGCTGAAAGCGGCCGAGGCGGTATTAACGGCGTTGCCGGCATCGACTATTGTCCCCATATTGAGGAAATACTGGAAAAATTTACCGACGCCTCGGCCGGCTAAAAAGTAATCCTCCTGGTTTTTCACCTTCGATATGCTTCTTTTGCCGATGTAAGTAATAATCGCCAGATATGCGGCAATTATTATGATATCGATGATGTGAAAACCCAAAATGTACATATCATTAGTCCTCAAATTAATGATTAAAGCGCAAAAAGGTTTTTTAGCATAGAAAATATAGCTGTGATTAGATTAGCTGTCTACGTTAAAACGCGCAAAAAATAAGGATTAAATGCGCAAAATGAAAATTTAAAGAGCATTTTCCCAGTTTGACGCAAGCAGAGAAAATTCATAAAAATTGACGATGCCATCTCCATCGCGGTCCGCATCGGCGGAACCGGTCAGCCAGTAACCCGCAAAATTAGAAAAGTCATCCATATTCAAAATGTTATTACGTGTGAAGTCGCCATAAGGATAATCGAGCCAGTGCGGCGGCTCAGGGGTACCAGCTCCGGAATATGCCTGCACAATACCAGATATGTCCGCGGAATTGCCTATAATGTATGAATAAGTTGGGGTAAAGATTGCAGCATAATTATTTACAGCCCAGGTTGGAATTGAAGTGCCGACGAATGTATTGGCGCTCCATCCGATTGTTCCTGCAATACCGCCGGGGCTTTTATAATTTGCCCATGCACCAGCGACATTATAGAAATAATTGTTTTCAACACGAAGCTGAGATTCATCACCAACACCGATGCAATATAAGTTGCCTGAAGAGCTATAGTAATTATTATAAACGTGCACCTGGCCGAAACGGACGCGGGGCATTCTCTGGTGGCAGCGGCTGGACCACCAGTTATGATGCATAGTGACATGAAGCTTACCCCTGTCGCCATAAGCGGTATCACCAGAGCCAATCAGGTTTACATAACGATGGCCTTCAACGGGTGCCGGATCATTATAATAGAATTTGCACCAAGAGACAGTTACGTAATCAGAAGCATTGGATATATCTAAACAGCCGTCGCCGCAATCATAGACAGTGCATTTGTATATAAATAAATTGGTAATTCTATCTTTAACAGATATGCCATCAGCTTCCGAGTAGCTTGGATTGGTTATAGTCAACTTTTCGATAATTATATTATCCGAATCGTCTGTAAAGCCGAGTCTGCCTATGATTTTTGGATTTGCCCCGATGCCACGAATAGTTTTATTCGATACAATGTCGACTCCGCCGTCTACAGGGCCGAGGTCTATAGTTCCTGAAACTTCAACAATATACGGAGAAGCTGTTTGGACATAAGTTTCGAAGTCTTCGGGGGTGGTTACTGTAACATTTGAGCCGCCGGCTCCGCCTGTGACGCCGTTTGCAAAACCTGTAGCGGCGAAAATGTCCTCAGACATGAAAAATAAAGAGGTTACAACGGCCATACACAATATGGTTCTTTTCATACCAACGCTCCTAACGTAACAAGGATAAAATTATTTTATCATAAATCGTGATTAAATTTCGGGCATTTCAAGATTTGCGCAAATTAGTTCTTTTTGATGCGCAAAACGGCCTATGTAAAATACACCGCCGGTGTGAGCGGTGTCATACGCCTTGACGGCGAATGCTGAATAAGGAGGGCATCAACTATAAAACATTGATTGGGGGGAAACTAAATATTTATCGATAATAAAAATAGAAACGGGGCCAATTGAATTCGGTTCAGGGGCCGGTTCACTTCGTAAGCATTCCTTTAATTCGGGTGCGGCCTGAATCAATCCCTCAGTTACAAGCCGGCCAAATATGAGGCTGCCTTTTGAGTTCAGATGGGTATTATCGTATTCGTTATTATCTTTTATGGGGCTAAATTCCCAGCACTTTTCTTTGCCTAACTGCTCACATAATTTTTTACTGCTTGAGTGAAGGTCAATGATGGGGACATTCATTTCTTTGGCAACAGCTTTGACTGTTTCGACATAGGGGACAAGACTTGAGTTAATTTTTGATTTTTCAGATTTATCCCACTGGCGGCGGACTAATGAGGTTACAAAAATCGGTTTTACGCCCATTGCCCGGGCCTGGTCTATATATTGAGACATAAATTCACGATATGTCGTATTGGGTTCGGTGGTACGTTCGCCTTTATTGGGCTCATCATTATGGCCGAACTGAATTAAATAATAATCACCCTTGAGAGCAAGGGCCTGGCTCCATAGTCCTTCCTTGATAAAGCTTTTGGAACTGCGGCCGTTTCTTGCTTTATTTATGCAGACTGCCTTATCTGTAAGAAACCGGCTGAAACCTTCGCCCCAGCCGGATTTATCGGTAACTGTTGAATCGCCGATAAGAATGATTCGAATTTTACCGTTCGATGCTGACGATAAATCAGAATCGTTTGCGGTATCGGCGCCAATCGCGTTGTAAGCGGATAAACCGGCTAAAATCGAAATTGCTAAAAACAACTTTGGAAGATTTCTATAAATAATTTAATGTCCTTTTATTTAGAAGCCGAATTCGCATCTGGCGCCTCTTCAAATTTGAAGCAGGGCTTCAGGTCAGGTTCGACTTTGATAAGTTCCTGGGCAATGACTTTACCGAAAAGGACGCTGCCTTTTTCATTTACATGGGTGTTATCAATCGAGCCGTCATCTTTAAGGGCGGCCAGCTCATTTGCTTTCTCTTTGCCAAGCTGCTGATATATTTCAATGCTTCGGGCGTGAAGGTCAACGAGTGGGACCTTCTTTTCAGCGGCAACGGCTTTTGCGGCTTCGGCATAGGGTACTAAAGACGATTTAATTTTATTCGGGTCATTTGGGTCCCACTGGCGGCGGACAAGGGAGGTAATCAAAATAGGTTTCGCTCCGTTTGCCCTTGCCTCATCAACGTACCTGGAGATAAATTGCTTATACGTAGTATTCGGGTCGGTATGAGTATCGTCTTTGGCGGATTCATCATTGTGGCCGAATTGTATTAAATAGTAATCGGCTTTAATGGCGAGGGCTTTGGCCCAGCGGTTCTCATCGATAAATTTTTTTGAGCTTCGTCCACCGACAGCGAGGTTGATGTATTCAGCTTTATCCGAGAAAAAGCTTTTGAAACCCGGTCCCCAGCCGCCCAATTTATCCCTGGCTGTAGTATCGCCAACGATAACTACGCGGACTACTCCTGCAGCCGGAGGGGGAGCATTTTTTGCAGAGGCAGCGAGAGTTTGTGTTGAGGCAAGTATGCTTAAAATACAAGCTATTAAAGTTAATAGTGAAATATTTGTGCGGCTCATAAAAAAATTCCTAATTTAACAATAATGTTTTTGGCCAAATTATTGCGATGATGCAACATTCATTGTTGGAGTGCAATTTTTTACGGTCAATCCTGAGGTTGAATTATTATCAATTGCCCATGGGGGATTACTGTTTGTAATACTTATTGAATCAAAAGTGCTGTTTGAGCAATTTTTAATATTGACGCCGCCTTGCAAAGCTCCATCTATAGAGATGTTGGACAGAGACAGATTAGTATGAGGCGTATCCGCCAGTCCGCTTACAAAGATGCCGTATCGTTTGATATTGCTGCATTTTATATTTTTTACAATTATATCTTTGAACTGGCCGTGACCGCCGGAGGGATAATCGCAGGAATATGAGCTGTCAAAGAATATCGCGGAATGTTTTGCAATGTTTTTGATTATGATATCCCTGCAAAGGACATTTCTTGCGCCGCCGCCCTGTTTTGTGCCGGTTTTAAAGCGAAGGCCGATATCGGTTCCGTCGAAAAGGCAATCCTCAACGAGGACATTTTGAATCCAGGCGGCAGTGAAGCTGCCGAAGACCACTCCGCCATGGCCGCGTTTGGTTACGCAGTTGAAAACCCTGATATTATTATCAGGGCGGTTTTCTTTTACGCCGTCCGCGCCGACTCCGGCATTAAAATTGATGCAGTCATCGCCGGCATCGATAACTGAATCGAAGATATATGCAGCGTCGCTCGTGGCAAGGTCTATGCCGTCGGCATTATGGATATCGTAAGTATCAACTTTAATGCCGTTTATAGTTATATTTTTGGAAAAGCTGATGAAGATGACATGCATAGCCGGATTAACAAGCGTGAGACCGCCGAGATAAAGGCCATCGACTTCCTTTGCAGTAATCATGTCGGCACGTGCACTGTCTTCATTAGAATCTTTTGCCTGGTTATCACCGAGTATCGTATTTTTATGGCCAGTAATTGAGCCGACAACATCCGAGCCGCCGTTTATGGTTCCAGAGCCGCAAATTCTGACATTAGATATTTTTGCATCTTTTGTGGTATAGGCATTTATAAGACCCATGTAATTGTTGCCTGACGCGTAATAAGGAAACCGCCTGCTTGTTAACGGATAATCTGCTGAGTTGTCTGAGCCGCGGAGAGTGCCGTCGATTTGAAGGGTCATATTGCTTTTAAGAAAAAGTGCACCTGAAACGAATGTCCCAGAAGGGATGAGGACTTTGCCGCCTGAAGAGCATTGGTCGATCGCTTTTTGAATGACGGCGGTATTGAGGGTTTTGCCGTCACCGATCCCTCCGAAATCGGTGACATTGAATACTTTCATTGGCGGGAGTGTCGACTGAATGATTTTGTTGCCGGGCAGCGATTCATTACCTGCCGCATCCACGGATTTAACCATAATCGAATAAGGCGAATCCGGCTCGAGGCCTGTGATATTGAGGAAAAGGTTTTTAGTATTTCCGGCGAGCGAGTTATTTTGATAGACATTATAGCTTACTACATTTGAGTAATCGGCCGGTTTTTCCCAAATAACAGTAATGCTGGTGTCATCAAAGGCAAGGGGAGGGACAATTAATCTTTGCGGCGGGGCAATTTGCGGGTATGAAGCCTGAGAATTGGAATCGGCAGCGGAATTTTGAGCCATACTCTGGAAGACGGCACAAGAAAGACCTACAGAAGCGACAGTTACAATAAAATATTTCCGCATAAGCACACCCTAAGTATTCTATCAAAAACTAAATATTCAGCCACAGTTATATTCTAATCTGAGTTTAGGTCCGGTAAGCAGGTTTTTTGCGCAAAAAAAAGAATGATATTGCGCAGAGTCAAAAATTACCGAAAATTTTGTCTTGATTTATGCTATAATGATAATCGGATTGTTATTTTTAAGGCGGAGCTGGTATGAAAAGGAAAATACGGCACTATGCGGCCGGGGTGGTTTTGTGTTTATTATATGCAGCGCTTCCCGCTTTTTGCACCACTTATTATGTTGATCCGAATGGGAATGATACTACAGGCGATGGTTCCATAAGCAATCCATGGAAAACAATTCCAAAGGCTTACAATGCAGCAGTTCAAGGAGACACTATTTACGTGCGGGGCGGAAGACATATTTATACAACCAGATTTTCATTATCGAAATCAGGCACAAGCAGCGCAATGTACAGACTTTTCGCTTATCCCGGTGACCAACGCCCCATCCTCGATTTTTCGGCATTGGCTTACGACAGCGGTAACCGTGGAATAACTTTGAGCGGCAGTTACTGGTATATAAAAGGTCTTGATATTTACAAGGCCGGCGATAATGGAATGATTATCCAGGGGACATATAATATAGTTGAATTTTGCTCTTTTTATGAGAATTATGATACCGGCCTGCAATTATCTAACGGCGCGGCGTATAACAAGATTATAAATTGCGATTCATATTATAATTATGATCCTCCTGATGGAGGCGATGCAGATGGTTTTGCGCCAAAGCTTACTGTAGGAACGGGCAATTATTTCTATGGCTGCAGGTCATGGCAGAATTCCGATGATGCATATGATTGCTATCCCAGCTCAGATTCTGATGTAACTACCACTTTTGAAAATTGCTGGGCATTCAAGAATGGATGGTATTGGTTAGATGGCTCAACAACTGAACAGATGAACGGTAATGGATTTAAAATGGGCTCCGCCGGGTATAGATATAATGACGTTTTAAAAAATTGCATGGCTTTTTCAAACAAATCCAAAGGATTTGACCAAAATCATAATTTAGGTTCAATGACACTTTATAATTGCACGGCATTTGGAAATGGCGGTGCCAATTATTCGCTTTATGAAGCTCCTGCCGCAGGCAAGTCAGCAACAATTAAAAACTGTGCGGCTTATACAGGCGGCACAAATAATATTGGCGCTTTTGTAGTGCAGGCGACAAATAGCTGGTCAGGATTTACAGTTACAAGCGCGGATTTTGTTAATACGAATCCTGCGGCGGCGTACGGGCCGAGAAAGGCGGATGGAAGCCTGCCCGATATTAATTTTATGCATCTTGCGGCCGGAAGCGACCTGATTAACAGCGGAACTAATGTAGGCTTATGGTATCACGGGACAAAGCCAGACCTTGGATACTTCGAGT
>Ga0105091_10000271_pt1 | contig 21168 bp, 18 predicted proteins | sample PPLLak1March2015_FD_87022 | JGI IMG/M metagenome (GOLD analysis project Ga0105091, IMG submission 87022) | Freshwater sediment microbial communities from Prairie Pothole Lake near Jamestown, North Dakota, USA - PPLs Lake P7 Core (1) Depth... | ecosystem: Environmental > Aquatic > Freshwater >... | reverse complement strand
TCTTAATTCCATCTCATTTTTCTCTGATTTCTCCATTTTCTCTATTTTCTCCCATTTCTTTAGTTTCCTCGTTTTCCTTTACGTTCTTCATCTTTTTTTTCTTTAGTTTCCTCGTTTCCTATTTTCTTGACTCTCTTAAATTCATCTCATTTTTCTAATTTTCTCTGTTTTCCTTGATTTCCTCGATTTCCTCGATTTCCTTAATTTCCTTCATTATCTTTAATTTCGTACTTTCCCATCCTCTTAGTTTCATGAATGCCCTTCGTTTGTATAAATCTGCAGAGTTCATGAAAATTCGTTAATTTCAATTTTTAAAACTTCAACTAAGAAAACTCTATAGAAGCTCTATAGAAATAGATAGAATAGAGAGGAATAGTTCTCAGAGTAGAGAGAAAAATAGATCAGAATAGGAAAGGATGGAGAGTATCTAGGGAGATTTTTGATTTAAAATATTTAGGATATGTAAAATGCTTTGAAGTTATCTAAACTTTATTGAAATTATCCAAACTTTATTGAAGTTATCTAAACTCTGTTAAACTCTACTATCCACAAGCAGTTCTATTTGTACATAAGTCCGATTTTATCTTAAATTTTTTATTCTTTAAGCTTAAGTAAAAGAGTCAAAAGTTTTCATAATTTCTTCCATACGAAAAGAGGGATTTAAATTTAACCTCCATTGGCTCTGGAATCCGGAATCTTTTGTTTCAGGCAGACTGTGCCTTATGATGTTGGTTTTCTTGGTCCGTATTTAAGGCAAAAACAACTTCCAGTGGAAACAAACGGGTCTTTACCATAACAATTAATACCGTGTACTTCCATTGCATCTACTGCAAATATAGCTTAATATTACTTGTTTATATACCAGTTTCACCTAAAATTTTAAATAAAGACGATCTGGAATATAGATTTTCATCGGGCTTGAGAGATGTCTTATCACGTAAGGCTTGCCCGCCATTTTAGAAGCAATTAGTAGAAAACTAAAATTTCAGGCATTAACTATAAGAAACATGTATCTTCTATCCCTTTCTCCTCATAAGCAGGATTTATAGGGTTTTTCATAAAAAGACAAAGAATGATGAAGTAGAAATCCACAAATCGTAAAGTAAACTTTAGTTCCAGATTTGGGAATTAAGAGTTTGGATTAAGAGAGTTTGGATTAAGAGAATTTGGATTAAGAGTTTAGAATTAAGAGTTTCTACCTTTCCAAATGCCCCCAGTGAGAAACAACATTCAAAATGCTCTAAACTTCCTTGATAACCATAACAATAATTATCTGAAAATCACTCAACGGTTATTATAGTATTAATATAAAACCTGTCCAAAGTTGCGGTTACAATTATCTAAAATATTTGAGCAGGAAAAACTAAAAGAGTAACTCTAAGCTAAGGAGATGACTCTAAGAAGATAACTCTAAGGAGATAACTCTAAAAATACAAATATTCAATATTTGTGGATTCGGAGGATTAAAAATTGGCTGCAGCCTGTAAGAACTCCTCCTGATTTCAGACAGCAGTAAAACATTTAAAAGCAATAAAACGCTAAAACACTAAAATTGTTTAAAAATTCTTAGAGACTTTGTAGGCTCTTAAAAATTTCGAACACCTTGAGACCTTAAAAACTTTAAGATCCTTAAAATCTTTAAGAACTTTAAACTTCAAAAAGACCTTAAAAAAGGCTAAGCTCGGTTATTAAATTTACCGGCTTGCCCTGCAGCTGAAAAACTTCAAATAACACACAACACAACCCCCAAAAACGTGCTCTGTAATAAAGTTCCAATTACACTAGCTTACTATAGCTTGTAAAAATAAAAACGAAATTAATGCGAAGAAAAGATAGTATATTGTTTATCCACTCTATTAATTAATTGTATATATTTGTATTACTGTATTAATTTATTGGATATATTAATTATCTGCGTTAAAAGTATATCTACTGTCTTAACCCCTAACATGCTTGATATCATCAATTTTTATAGAGGGTCATTCATGATAAAAGCTCAATCATTAGACGGCTTATTCGAAAAATTACTTGACGGAAAATCAATTTTCAAAAACAAAGAAGTACTTCGGCCTTCTTATACGCCTGACCTTTTGCTGCACAGGAACGAGCAGATTAATAGTCTTGCGACAATCCTGGTTTCCGCACTCCGGGGAGAGACTCCTTCCAATGTATTGATCTATGGAAAAACAGGAACGGGAAAAACTGCGGTAACCCGCTATGTTGGAAAAGAACTTGAGAGGGTAAGTGAAGACAAATCACTTTATTGCTCGGTAGTTTATATTAATTGTGAAGTGATCGATACACAGTACCGGCTCCTTGCAAATCTTGCCAGGCATTTCGAAGAAGAAGTTCCTATGACCGGGTGGCCTACCGACCAGGTCTTCATGAAATTTAAGGAGGCAATCGATTCCAGAGAGCAGGTCATTATAATAATTCTGGATGAAATTGATAAGCTGATCAAAAAAGGCGACGATGTTCTTTATAATCTTTCGAGAATCAACACAGATCTGCGGAGAGCCAAAGTCAGTATGATCGGGGTTTCAAACGACCTGAAATTCACTGAATTTCTGGACCCCAGAGTTAAAAGTTCTCTGGGCGAAGAAGAACTCATTTTCCCTCCTTATGATGCTGAGCAGATCAGCGATATCCTGAAACAAAGGGCAAAAATGGCTTATACCGACGGCGTTCTCGGTGAAATGGTAATCCCCTTATGCGCCGCTTTTGCAGCCCAGGAACACGGTGATGCCAGGCGCGCACTCGACCTTCTCCGGGTATCAGGAGAAATTGCAGAAAGGGAAAACCAGCCTAAGGTTCTTGAAGAACATGTAAGACGCGCTCAGGAAAAAATTGAAATTGACCGCGTGGTCGAAGTGGTAAGGACCCTTCCCACCCAGTCCAAACTCGTACTTTATAGCATTATTCTCCTGCGGAACCGGGGCAGAGAAGGTAAGAATGTCACAACAGGTGAGATGTACAATGTCTACCGCCAGCTCTGCCATCACATTGATGTGGATATCCTTACGCAGCGCAGGGTTACCGACCTGATGTCCGAACTTGATATGCTGGGCATAGTCAATGCAGTGGTTGTAAGCAAAGGTCGTTACGGCCGGACTAAAGAAATTTCCCTGAGCGTTCCAGTAGAAAACACTCGTAAAGTACTTCTTGAGGATTACAGGCTCAAGCCGCTGGTGGATTTTAAAACATCAATCTTCAACAAGATGTTTTCGTGAGGATCAAAACCCTCAAATTCTACTATTTCCTCTACCTTATTGGCTTTTTCCTGGCCCACCTGCTAACTCCTCGCTTTTTCAGGATTTCCCTGAGCCTCTCTTAACCGTCCTCACTTCAGGTTTTTTATCCTCTCTAACCTTCCTTACTTTAGCTTTTTCTTAATCTTCCCTGACCTTTCTTTACTTTAGCTTTTTCTTAATCTTCCCTGACCTTTCCTTACTTTAGCTTTTTCCTTGACCATGTCTAACCCTCCTTACTTTCGATATTCCTCAGTTTCCCTGCTCTGGCTTATTTTCCCATTATCCAGGTGTCAGTTTTCAGGAAATAATATATATGATCCTGCGGTTTGACTAGAATCATATAATATACACGGTTGACGTAAGGATCCCTTATTCAAGTTATTATTTAAGTTATAATTCAAATTCTACTCACTCTGCAGTTAAGATTTGGTGGCAATCAGGTTTCGATCCAAACCTAATGATTCAATAACTCAAATCTAATGATTCAATAACTCAAACCTAACGATTTAACAACTTAAGTTAATAATTCAGATCTAATAGCTCAAGTTAATGATTCAGGTTTAATGATTCAAGTTTAAAGGGTAATTTTTGATGAAAATAATAGCATTCGTAGGCATGCCAGCATCTGGAAAATCGGAAGCTGCCAGAATTGCTGCTGAAATGGGCATTCCCGTTATTAATATGGGTGACGTTATCCGGAAGGAAGTTTTGAGGCGCGGGCTTGAGCCCAATGACTCCAATACCGGAATGGTTGCAACACAGCTTCGCAAATGCGAGGGCATGGATGCAGTCGCCATACGCTGCATTTCCCAAATAAAGGAAGCTGGCTCCGATCTTGTTGTTGTGGACGGGGTACGCGGGATTGCCGAGGTGGAATGCTTCAGGCGAGAATTCGGAGAAGGTTTCATCCTGATTTCCATTTATGCTCCTATTGAAATTCGCTTTTCCAGAGTCCAGAAACGAGGCCGAAGTGACGATATGAACAATATAGAAGGGCTCCGCCACCGGGACGAACGAGAACTCAGCTGGGGCATGGGAGAGGCTATAGAGGCATCCAGTGTCGAAATTGAAAATAACTTCACTCTTGAAACTTTCAAAAAAGATGTTATTGAAGTTTTGAGCAACTACTTAGGAAAAAACCCACAGAGTAAATTTTAAAAGCCGAGTAAGAAAAATAAATTTTATAACAGGATTAACTAAATAAATTCCTGAAAAACGAATCTCTGAAAAACAAATCTTTGAAAACAAATGTCTGAAGTAACTTCTTGGAATGAATGTCTGGAATAAATTTCTGAAATTTCAGTTTCTATACAGGCTACGGAATAACTTCCTGGAACAAATTATGAAGTAAATTTCTGGAATAGTCCATTTAAAATTACTGGAGTAGATTTATGATACGCGTTAAGGTTTCAGCAGCTGTATATCCTACGGAAGACCCGGAAAGGGTTATCAAAGCAATCTCGTCTCTTTTTACTGACATTGAACTCGAAAAGGAGGCTATTGAAGCCGCCGAACCTGAAACAGGAGTTTCTCCCTCTTTTTTCCTTTCAGGGGAAGGAGGAATTGACATTCTGCAAACCCTGCATGGGCTAATTCGCAGAGAAGAAATTATAGACAGTTTCCGCAACAAAGCTTTCGGCAAAGGCCTATCCAGCGACGGGCTTTCGGTCCGCTTTTCGCTCAACAAGCAGGCTGCTTTTGTCGGAATTCCCAGTGTTCCTGCGCAGAAAGAATCTCTCGGATCTATCGAAGTTATTATCAGGGCTGACTCTCAGGAAGAAATGGAAAGACTCTTCGAATGGCTCTTGCCCCTTACTGAAGAAGGAAAACCTGTTATTGAAGTAGATATGGACTATGTGCAGAGGAATTGAGGGAATCTAAGATTTTAACGCTCTATAAACCTTATAAACTTTATAAGCCTTGAAAACCTTTAATGGCTTTGCAAATTTTTTAATACATCTTTTTTAATACATCTTTTTTTATTATATAAGTCTTTAATATATTTTTAACATTCTTTTACACATTTTTAAAATGTCTTTAATAAGTCTTAACGCACTCTTACTTCTCTATAAGCTTTTAATATATTTTTAATGCGTGGTAAAACTGAGATATTAGCTCATTCAGTTAAATAATCCAGTTAAATAGTGCAGTTAAATAATCCAGTTAAATAGTTCAGTTAAATCAGTTAAATATATCTCAATTCACATCCACAGATGTATATTGATAAATGAAAAGGAATGAATTTTCGTCATGCAATTGCAGAGAATCAGCTATTCGTCGCGTGCAGTCGTTGAAGATCCTTTCAAATGGGCTTACACGCTTGAGGATCACGGGTATACCGGTTGGGAGATCGTGCAGGAAGGATCTCAGTGCCTGAACAGCAAAAATATCCAGAGCTTGAAAAATATAAGTGAAACCACAGGCCTTGAGCTAACTCTGCACCTGCCTTTCTCGGATATGAATCTGGCAGGTCTGAATGATTCAGTCAGGGCAGAAGTTCTCAGGCAGATGAAACACTACCTGACTCTTGCCTCTAACTATATCAACCTTGCCGTAGTACACCCTGGCTATCTTTCCCCTCATGGAGTGCAGGTCCCGCAGGAAGCTTATTTTACCAATCTTGCCTCTCTCCGGGAAATTTGTGACTTTGCAGCGGATTTCGGAATCCTGGTTGCTGTTGAAAATATGCCCGACCTGCCGAAGATCTTTGGAAAATATCCTGAAGAGATGCTTGAAATGCTTGAATCCATCGGAAGCCATAACGTTGGTTTCACTTTTGATGTCGGGCACGCAAATACAGTTGGACTTATTGATGATTTCCTTGAGCTTCTCACAGAAAAAATCTCTCATGTGCATATCCATGACAACATGGGCAAAAAAGATGAACATCTTCCACTGGGAAAAGGTACAGTAGACTGGAAACGAGTTATGGAAAAGCTTTCGGATTATAAAGGAATTTTTGTTACCGAAATGAGTTCGGTAGAAGAGGGAGTTCAGAGCCTTGAGTTTTTAAGGAATCTGTGACTTTTAAGGAATCTGTGGTTTTCAAGGGAATCTATAATTTTTAAGGAATCTCTGATTTTTAAGGCATCAACGGGTTTTTAGATCTCGGTTTTATATTATATAGGACTTACGCGGTTGAACTGAGAATCAAGAGCCACTAAACCTCTAACTGTTTAAAGAGCAAGTTTAACTGCAATGTCAAATGTACTTGATTTTGTACTTCAAGTGCGTAAGTCCTATTATATCTATTTCTTACTTTCTTTATTCTTTTCAGCTTTTTCACTCAGGTAACTCTCTTTCTTGTAGCTCTCTTTCTTTCAGGTATTTGGCCCAGTCGCCATGCTCGATCCTTTCCGATTCAGGCTTCTCATCATAAACATAAATAAAGCCTCTGAGCTTCTGCTCACCAACTTCAAGATCCACATATTCCCTGTGGTATCCTCCGAAGAGCTCCATATAATCAATTGATTTGGCGACTTCAAGCTGCTTTTTTCCTGAAAACCTGCGCACTTCAGCTATAACACAGGAACCTTCCAGAGGATATACGCCGGGATAAGGGCCCAGAGAGTAAAGGGCATATCCTCTTACTTTTATTGTGCCCAGAAATTCTGACCTGTTTTGCAGGTCGAAACGCCGGCTGTTGTAAAGACCGTTTCTGAGGCTGCCGTACAGTGCCATAATAAGTTCATCACCTTCCGGCCTCTGGTAAGAACGCTGCCAGCAGACATTTCTATGAAAGATTCTCCCGTAAAGGGTTCTGTCTCTCAAATTATTTTCCCCGTTTTCACATGCGGCTTCATTTTTTCCTGAATCGTTTTCCATATTATTCCCTTTGAAAATTATTTTTAAAGGAGCTTATTTCGAAAAGCCATAGCCTGCAAAACGCTGGGGCAGGTCAAGGTTTGCCAGCAGGAAACGGTCCTCCTTGCTATAAGCTACTTTTTTGTTACCTGAGAGTTCCAGCACGCAGGTACTGCCAGGCTTTACTTCTTTGACTTCCTGCCCATCAACCAGAATCTTCTCCACACGCACAGGTTCGGACTGCAGGCCAACGAAAAGATGAAGCACACCTGTGATTTCTACTGCCCGTGTGAATTTCGAGATGGTACATTCAAGGGTATAATCAGTACTTACGATTTCTTTATCGGAAATAATAAATCCCCTTTCTATATCTTTGGCCTGCACGTTTTTAAGACGCATTCCTACTCTGGTGCCCGTGGGTGCGCTGTCAATATCCACATCATGGCTCTGAATAGACCGGATTTCGATATCCCTGTCCAGCGGGAAAATTTTGGTCTTGTCCTTATCTTTTGAAATCCCCTGTTTGACAACTCCGAGAACAACGCAGCCTTTTCCAGTGACATTGAAGGCATGGTCTATAAACACCCTTGCAGGCAGGTTGTTTAACTCAGCCTGTTCAGCTTCAATTTTTTCCGAAAATTCGTTAATTCTGGCTTTGAGATCTTCCACACCCTCAAAAGGATTTTTTGCACCTTTGTTGGTATTCAGGGAAATGCATTCCCAGTCCTGAAGAAAAGTGCCCGCAGTCATTAATTTTATTTTTTTCTTCAGTTCATCGATTGCATGCATATGGGTACTGTCGGACTTTGTCAGGGCAATTATTCCATGCTTAAAGCCGAGCAGGTCCAGGGCAACAATGCATTCTCCGGTATAAACACTTGCAGGGTTGTCCCTGTTAAGGCCATCAGGAGGGATGCAGAGGATTGCCATATCCGAGATATTCAGTGCCGTAACCAGGGGCTTTATGGCTTTGGGATAGCCGTGAGGGTCCACAAAAACCATTTTTCGGCTCTCTTTATCGTTATTATACAGGGTTATGTCGGAGGATGTCCCTTTTTTCCCGAGATTTGCGGCAAGGGAGGTCCTTCCACTCTTTTCCGTCCCGATAATTGCAAAATTTGTCATACTGGATCCCTTCTAATTCCTTCTAATTAGTATATTTAAAGATTGTTTAAACTCGGATTATTCATAAAATTCACTTTTGTAATGCTTCCGGACTCTGGACATTTTCCGGAGGATACTTCCCGGATTTGATGCTTTCTGAATCTGGATACCTACCGGACCCTAAAAGTTATAATTGTTATTAATAACTCTGGACCTTAAAAGTTATAACTGGTATTAATAACTATGAAACCTGCATGGTCTTATAACTTTTAAATCTGCATGGCGTTATAACTTTGAAATCTACATGGCCTTATAATTTTGAAATCTGCATCTGGTATAATTATTACTGTAATATATTTCTTTTCGAAACGTTCTGAAAACATTATTAAAGATTTAAAGTCCGAGAAAAATTCTCGCAAGGAAAAATTACCAGGTTTCGCCCTGCAAGATCGCTTGAGTCTTATCATTGGTGCTTTTATTGATTTTTCTTATAATTATCAGATACTCTTCTCCGATCGGTTGAGGCTCCTCAAAAATTGCATCAATTCCAAGTCTTTTAAGGTAATCTTCGAAATCGGCTGCAGTTTTTAAATCCCTTATCCTTATCCTTGCCTCCTCATACAGCCTCTGACCATTTTTTACACTTCTTATTGATTCCCGAAGAGGGCCCAGTATGCTTTCCCCCAGCTGTATGCAGCGTTTTTCATAATCGGTCTCATCTTCGCCCCATTCGACTGTCTGGAAGCCTTCTCTAACAATCCGGGAAAGCATATAGTCTCTGCCGGTTTCATTGTAAAACTTAAAGGCATGCCTGAGGTCCGAGCAATTACTCTGGGAAGAGGTATATTTTAATGGGGAAAGAACCATCTCCGGGTCTTTTATTACGACGCCTTCATGCTCTTTTTCTCCCAGTTCCCGAATGATTTTTCCAATTTCTTCAGCTGCAGTTTCCAGGGGAATTTCATTGAAAAACCTTACATGGAAAAAACCGTATTTTTCCAGGATTTCCTGCTTCCTTTTTATTGGAAGAGGTTCGCCGCTGTTTTTCTCCCGAATGTCGAAGATATAAAATTCTACCGATTCGACATCATAGATCGCTTTTGAGACATAAGGGTTGTCAGGGCCGATCATTTCTCCATAGAGTACAAGTCCAGGGAAATCGTCAAAGAATTTAAGGTTCAATTTCTCTTTTGCCTTTTGAGTCGTATAAGGGCAGATATACCCGCTTCGCGTAATTGCAAGTATTTCGTCTTTTGCAATTGTTATGCGGACATTGTATCCATTCATTTTTTCTTCCACGGCTACTTTTTTAAGGCCGCTAAAGTGCTTTTTAATCGTGGGATCCAGCACCATGGCTCTCCGGATTTTCGGAAAACCCATAATGATTTCGAAAGAATCGTCTTTCTCATAAAGTACTGTTCCCCTTTCGATATGGGAAATTTCCTTATCGAAACGGAACAAATATTCATATTTTCCCCAGTTTCGGGCAAGATAATTCTTCTCAAAGAGGTGCTGAACCCTTTCCTTATTAAACGCCAGGTAACTGGCAAGCCGAGCTACAAATTCAGGATCTATCTCCTCATTCCCCTCTCTACTCATGTTTATTTATCTGTTTTCAGCCCTGAAATAAGTTATCATTCTCAGGCACGTCTTCGGGATAAAGGTATGTTCTGACAGCTAACCTGTTCTTCAGGAAATAAATTAAGGAAATGTTCCGTCCATTAAAAATCTTTTTAAATATGTGGCTTCTAATCTGTTTATAATCTTTTTATATCTAAGCTTACAAAAAGACTGGAGATTGTAAAATGGCAGATGAAATCGACTACAAGATTATGGGCGACGATATGCAGATCGTTGAAATCGAGCTTGATCAGGATGAAGCCGTTCAGGCAGAGGCCGGGGCTATGGCATACATGGGACCCGGGATTCTAATGCAGACCAGCACGGGTAATGAAGGAGGTGGACTTTTCGGAAGCCTGAAAAAAGGACTTAAACGGGTGATTACAGGAGAAAGTTTCTTCATTACAAGTTTTACCCACAAAGGTTCCGGAAAAGGGCACGTAGCTTTTGCGGCTCCTTATCCCGGCAAGATTATTCCCCTTGACCTCACCAAGTTCGGAGGCGGTCTCCTCTGCCAGAAAGATTCATTTCTGTGTGCTGCTCGCGGAGTAGAAGTGGAAGTAGCTTTCACCCGCAAGCTCGGAGCAGGATTCTTTGGCGGCGAAGGCTTTATCCTGCAGAGGCTGAAAGGTGACGGCCTGGCCTTCCTTCATATCGGAGGCACAGTGATAAGAAAGGATCTGGCAGCTGGCGAGACTTACCGTGTCGATACAGGCTGCGTGGCAGCTTTCACCGAAACCGTGACCTATGATATAACCTGGTCAAGGAACTTTAAAAATGCCCTCTTCGGCGGTGAAGGAGTTGTCCTTGCAACCCTTACAGGTCCGGGCACAGTGTATATGCAGAGCCTGCCTTTCTCCCGCCTTGCTGACAGGATCTTTGCAGCCTCTGCCTACGGCCGTAACCGGGACGAACAGAGCGGCATTGCCGGGAGTAATATCCTGGGAAGCCTTATTGGCGGAGATAAATCATTTTAAAAACGGGAAACCATTGTAAACAGGAAAACCACTCTAAAAACCGAAAACTGCTATAAAAATAGAATTCATTCTAAAACAGAATTCGTTGCAGGCAAGATAGAGTTCATTCTAAACAAAAACCCTTCTAAAAGCGAAAAATCAATCGAAAATTTAAAAATTCAAAAAGGCCTGTCTTAAAAGAGCAGGCCTTCTTTTAATTACTTGCTTTTAGTATTTCAATCAAGTTTTTTCTGGCTCTTTTTCTCTGGATTTGAGCTTATTCCTGAATTGTATTTATTACATTTCTGCGGGCCAGGAAACCAACAAGTTCCTCCTCCAGGTTAAGGACCGGAACACCTCCGACATCGTGTTCCATCATGGTCTGAACAGCTTCTGCAAGAGGGGTATTGGTATAGACACTGACCACACTGCGGGTCATGATATCCCCTACCAGCAGGTTCCTGATCCTTGAATCCTGCTGATTGTCAGCTACCAGATCCCTGAAAGAGCGCATGGCAAAGGCAATGTCGTCTTCAGCAATGATGCCTACAAGTTTTCCATTTTCAATTACTGGCAGCCTTCCCACATTCTTATCAAGGATAAGCCGCCTGGCGTGGCTAACCCTATCGGATGGGCTGACAATAATAGGGTTTTTTTCCATCACTTCTCCGGCAAAGCCTGTGAAATGGTTTATTTTCATGAATTCCTGGGGTGTAACCCAGCCCAGGGCGTTTCCATTATCCGTGACAATAATTACGCCACCTTTCTTTTTCATCAGGATAAGGACATCCCTGGTATCGGTATCAGGCAGAACCTTTACAAAATTGTCGGATACGGCTGTTGCAACATGCAGAGAGGATGCAGGTTTGCTCAGTTTCTTTCGAGTTCCGAGCTGCTCTGTCAGACTTCTCATTGTAAGTACACCGAGTACCTGATCGCCATGGACTACCAGCAGGCGTTTAGTATCTTTCTTTTCCATAAGGTCCAGGGCGTGAGATATGGTGTCTGACTTGTCAATCCTGTATGGTTGTACCATTATGTCTTTAACTTGCATGCAATTCACCTCATGCGTATCCAGAATTTTGAATTATATTTTTCGCAATTTTTTGCGTGTTTTCTTCGTCCGTTTTCCTGTGCTTTAATTTCGCATCCTTCTCTTATTTTTGACTGTTTTATCTATTGTTATATATGGCTATCTTTTTGCAGTATATACCTCCTCACTGCGATATTTCAGAGGATGGCTTTCATGATATCGGTTCTGCTCAATATGCCCACTATATCTTCTTCGTCACTGACAGGTAGTGCAGTCACTCCTTCTTCAATCATTTTTTTTGCGGCTGCACTGACGTTTTCATTTACGTCAATGGAAGCTATCGGAGAAACCATGATGTCTTCTGCGGTCAAAGGCACCTCTTTTACGTATCTGTAGGTTTTCTGCCCTCCAGGGGAAGATTTACGGGTCATCTTGATGCTTTTTGTGGAAAGTTCACCTTGAAAGTCAGTTAAGAGGTTTAAAGCAAGGCTTTTACTGGAAATAATCCCTACAGGCTTTCCGGCATCGTCTTTAACGATCACTCTTTCGATCTCATTTCTGTTCATCTCGTCAATTACATGGTTGATAGTATGATGCCTGTGAACAGAAATAATATCCTCAGTCATTAATTTGGGGATTTTTGTTTTCATTTCCTCGCTATTTTCCGCAACATAACGCACAAGATCTGTCCTGGTGACAATACCTACAATATCGTTCTTTACCACCGGAATGTTATGCACTCCGTTCTCAAGCATTAAGGCAGCCGCCTGGGAAATAGAGGCTTCAGGATAGATGGTAATAACCGATTCAGTCATCAATAACTTTATAGGGATCTGGTCTATCGGCCTTCTCCTCCAGAGGGGCTCGGCCTGAGCCAGACGGTTAGTGATGTCTGATTTTGTGACGATTCCCACCATCTTGCCCTCGTTGAGGACAAGCAACGTACTGATTCTATATCTTAACATCAGTTTTCTTGCATGTGACACGGGTTCATCTGCGTTTAGGACATATACAGGTGAACTCATGATCTCCGCCACATTCATGAAGTACCTCCTTCACTTTTACAATATATAAGTATCAATAATTATAGTTTTTGAATCGGTTGCGAACTTCACAATTTTTAGCTATAAACGCTAAAGTTTTAGAGAAGTAACATGTAATTTTTGCTGAAGTGAGGGCTAACTTGAAAAGTTATGTTCAAAATAAGCTACACTTCAAAATCCTGAATATCCAGAGAATCCTGATTATTCAGAGTACAGGTTACTTCTCAATCTATCCAGCTAGAGAACTTTCCTTTTCTCCAAAACTCCCGAAAACTTAAACTCTCGAAAACTTAAACTCCCGAAAACTTAAGCCCGAAGGCTTTTCGGGCCCAGTTCAACTTCAATTTCCACTAAACTTCGTTAAACGCCGGGAAAGTTTGATCCAGTTTAAGCCAGCTCGAACCGGGGTGAACCAGTTCAAATTAGTATGGACCAGTTCTAATTCTTATGATTGGTTCCTGGAGTTTATTCAAGAGATTTCAGGAAATCGCTTTCCGTAATGATGCCGCGGAGCAACCCATCCTCCAGAACCGGGAGTGAACCTATCTTTTTCTCAAGCATTATTTCCATTGCTTTTCCCAGGTCTGTGCCCGGACTGGTCCAGATCAGTTCTTTTGAGACAATAGAGCCTACAGGCTGGTCAAGCGCCTCATGAATGTTTCCTGTTGTCAGCTTACTGAAAGCGTCTCCCCTACCAAGGAAATGGACAATGTCAGAGGCAGTGATAATTCCCGCAAAGATCCCATCCTTGACTACAGGAAGTCTTCGGAGCCTGTTATTTACCATTACTTTTGCTGCCTGTCCAATGGGTGTATCAGTTGACACCATCTTGACGTTCTCGGTCATATATTCATCAACAGTTCGGTTTGTCACGAGCCCGCCCATCAATTCCAGTGCGTTCCTTTCGGTAAAGATTGCAACGACCTGCATGTCATTGTTAACGATTGGCAGACCGCCTGTCCTTCTTTCAAGCATCACTGAAACTGCATCTTTAAAATCGGCCTGGTCATGAAGGTAGGCAATATCCGTTTCCATGATTTGCCGTACTTCTTCGTTGATTGCAGCCAGAAGGTTACCTTTGAAGCGGTTTTCAACGAGCAGATTTTTTCTGCCGCCTCCCAGGAAATCGATAATATCCACGGAAGTAACTACCCCTTCCAGCCTCCTCGTTCCGGCATCTGTAATAGGAATGCGCCTGAATCTCCTTTCAGTCATAATCCTGATTGCTTCCATAATTGTTGCAGTAGGAGGGAGAGTTACTACATTCCTTGTTGCCAGGGCCAAGATCTTTCCTTCATGTTCTGAAATGCGGGATTTAAATTCAGGACCCATTCGCATAGTACCCATACTGCTAATCGTATGCGGGTCTTTGTGCTGTGCTTTCTTGGATTTGCTCACGCCTGGCTGAACCTTCATCTTATCGACGGACGAAAATGTCGTATTTTTGTTCAATAGGATCACCGAATTCGAGTTGCAGTTAATTGCTTTTTCGTATTCCGTTTCTTTTTCCTGCCGTCTTGCAGAAATTTCCCTGAGACCTGCAGTTCATTTTTCAGCAGGCCCAGATTTGCTCCTGGAAAAAATAAAACCTGAAAGCAATTTTTCCCGAATCTTTCCGAAAGGTTTCCTTTACTTGTGGATTTATAATTATTATTAATGATGATCTTTAATGTTATAATCTTTTTGCGTGAAAACTTGCTGCGGTTTTTTTCACATAAGTTCTCTATCAGTTGTTATCCTTTTACTGGAAATTTCACCACATAGTTTTCTTTCAAAAGCGATTGTCGAAGGGTTTTTCAGGCCATACATCGACAATAGACTCCAGAAGGTCCTGTCTATCGACGATCCCGGATACCCTGTCCTTTTCATTTACTATGGTAACTCTTCCAATATCATAACGAATAATCATTTTAATTGCACTTTGAATGGAATCGGTTTCAGAAAGTGTATATGTAGGAGTTGACATTATTTTCTCAACTTTTGGGCTGTCATTAGGCCTCGTGCGCCTTTCGTCTTCCACTTCGATTCGCACAGCACCTGATTTGATTATATCCCTCCTGGTTATCATTCCAATGGGTTCGCCTTTCTTTGAAACTACAGGAATGCCCGTATAATCTGTCTCGAGCATATGTCCCCAGACCGTGCCGACTTTATCCTCTGGCGAGCAGGTTTTGACCTTTTTTGTCATTACGGCTTCCAGTGATTTGGGAACATTTTTTGGGACTTCCACGTTTCTGAGAACATCCACATTACTCAGGACACCGACGACCATATGGTCAGCAGTTGATACGATAACCGGAACTCTATTCTGTTTCGATTGCACCATTAATTTTGCAGCCTTCACGATGTCCATATCCGGAGTGACTGTCGGGGACTGCCTTGCATATCCGCTCACCGTGACATTTGACTTGGTAGACGTAACTCTCAGGATGTCCTGGTCACTCAGCATTCCCACAAGCCTATTCTCTTCGTCAACAACAACAAGGCTTCGAAGAAGGTGGTCGCGTATCAGCTGACGGGCGTGAGTTACAAAGTCACCTTCTTTGATGCTAATAGGCCCTTCTGACATAATCTCGCTAACGTTCATTGTTTGCCTTCCTATGCTCTCTTTAAGACAGAAGATTTGAAGTCGAGATCTCAAGATTTCAATTCATTCGTAATTTTCCCCTTCTTCTTGCCGACAATTTCCGCATAAGTACCTTCCATCCACAAACCTAAGGTCATATGATAAAAGATCGCAGGATTCACATATGCCCGTTTGGAACTCCTCCGCCTCTGAAATCTCTTCGGCTGAGGGGATGGAGAGGAGAGCCTCCCTGTTCATGTCGATAAGATCTTTGAGAATAGTGTTAAGTCCGGGTGTTACCATCAGGATATCAGTATTCGAAATCACTCCTATTACCATACCGTTTTCCAGGACTGGCAGCCTTTTAACATTCGCCTTCAACATGATTTGGGAAGCTTCTACTATATTTGTTTCAGGCTCTACGGTTATCAGCGGGGTTGAGAGGATTTCACTTGCCTTTACCTCACCTGGTTTTCTATCCTCTGTAATGATACCTCTCACAAGGCCCCTTTCAGTTATGATTCCCATAGCTTTGCCATTCTCGGTAATGATTACGCTTCCTGCATCACGACTTACCATTTCCCTTGCAATAGCGGGAATATCCGAGTTGATATCCATTACTATGACTGCTTTATTCATGACTTCAGCAACCGAGACTTCTCTCTCAATCTCTCTGCTGTGAATACCAACACCTATCTCCCTCTCAGCATCGGTATCCCTTCCAGGTCCATCTGCCATCTACTGCCGTTCCCCCTTTCGTTCCGTACTTCGGCAATTCACAATATAAAATTCACGATATAAAAGCTCTCCAGGTTTTCAGTTTCCTGTGGAAAAACGTTCCAGATTGCTTTAGTTCTCTCTAATTCAGGCCCTGCAATCATTAACTTTTTAAAGACGATACTCCGGTGAGGCTGTAGTTTCCGGATTTATTTTTTTGTCCGATCCCTCTAAGGTGTCTTCCCCACACTTTCCGGACGTTTTTATAACACTTATATATACGAGTCAATGGTACATAACGATAACGGCATTTGCTTTTTTTGTAGAGAACAGAAGTTTGCATGGGTCGGGAGCGCATCCTTTTTAGGGTTCCTCTCGTTTTTCGTGAAGAAAAGTTTACAGGAGTTTCGCAGGAAATTTTTCAGAACCCCTTTGTTTCCACTGGAGGTTTTTGCTGAGAATGAAAAACCTCCAGTCATCTGGAGAAATTATCAGGAAGAAGTGCAGAAGAGAAGTATATTTTAGAAAGCAGGCTTATACAGTTTAGAAACAACTTAAATTATATTTGTAATGCTTTCTATTTTTCTCACAGGAAATTTTTCAGACCCCTTTATTTCCACTGGAATGCACTTCATAAGCTTTTACCTTGAAAACGCACAGGTTTAAGGAGTAAACAAGAAAATAGAAGCTGAAAAAGGAGAAAGATTAAAGCATAATCACTCTGCTTCGATTCCCGATACTCAACTCGATCTCCTCATTCAGACCAAATTTCGCATATGCATTAATTATCTGGATTTCGGAATCAATATCGAGATCCTCGATTACATATGCCTGCTCTCCCCAGAGTGTTAGCTTGATGCTGCCGGTTTCGTCTTTAAGTCGAAGGTTTGCAACCACATTCTCGGTTCCGTCTTCCCTTTCGAACTCTCGGAGTTCTCCTATTTCGGAAACTTTCCCCTGGACTGAATAACTCTCCCCCGGGACAATATTAGCAATATCCGTAAACCTTTCCCTGTACTCAATCTCCTTTTCACTCTTCTGGATTATCCCTCTGCCTCCCAGATTCAGTTCTACCTGCTGGTTGAAGGCATTTTCCCGAGAATAAGCATGGAGTACCTCTATAGTCTCGTCAAAATCGATTTCATCCAGAAAGCTGGTTTTTTCATCCCAGAGAGTCAGCCTGATTTTGCCTGTGGAATCGCCAAGAAGGAGATTTCCCACTCTTCCGGTGGATCCATCTTTTTTCTCAAAGGTGCGAATTTCCCCGATATCAAGTATCCTTCCGGAAACGTTAATATCATTCATATCAGCCGTGATATCCGCAACCGGGGTAAATTTCTCTTCATACTCGATTTTTTTCTCACTTTTCCGGATTATACTTCGGTTTCCTATCTGCAGCTCAATTTTCTGAGTAAAGGCGTTCTCCCGGGCATAAGCATTGACAAGCTCCACGGTATCTCCGTATTCGATCTGGTTCAAGAACTCGGTCTTGTCATCCCAGAGGGTCACCCTGAGTGTGCCTGTGGCGTCCCCGAGAAGCAAGTTTCCAACTTTTCCGGGGTTGCCGTCTTTTCGCTGGAAGGTCCTTACTTCTGAGATTTCCAGGACTTTTCCTGTCAAATTCAGGTCACCCATGCCGTCCTTTACATCCTTTATCTTCTGGCTGCTCGCAGCCACATCGATTTCTTCTTCACTTTCGGCAAGGACTCCATTGTTTCCTACATTGACTTCCACTCCTGAGTATCCCTGCTTAGCGTAGCCACTGATCTGGAGGGTTTGCCCTGCTTCGACTTTTCCAGCCTTTATGAGGTCTGCCATATTGTCCCAGAGCGTAACCTTTATTTTTCCGGTCTCATCTCCAACAATTATATTTCCGACCCTACCTATCGTCCCGTCGTTTCGGGTAAATTCTTTGGGATCGAAAACCGACACAACCCTTGCAACAAAGTTAACTGGTCCGCTCTCAGCTGTAATGTTTTCGATCTTCACACTGTCCCGACCTATATCCGAAAATCCAAGTTCGTTGGCAACCAGCATGGCAGCCATAGGTTCATCGCAAAGACCTCCCATGTTTTCGACCTTTTCCTGGACACGCTGCAGGAAATCTTCTTTACTGATGACATGGCTGAGCTTTTTATAGATCGATTCAATATCTGTCATATTATCCCCTTAATGTATGATTCTTATCTTCAGTATTTGCTATTTGCCTCAGTTCCTGTGGCAATAATATTAGCCGCCGTTGCCGCTTTAAATTCGGCTCCGACGTTATGGTATAAAATTCAAAAACTGTTTTATGAGAGTAGTCGATTAGCAAATTTTAATCTTGTCATAAAAGTTCAAATCGCTTCAGTTAAGTTTCAGTTAAGTTTCAGGCGAATTTCAGGTGAGATTTCAGAGTAATACACTTCAAAACTTATACCTTTTAATGAACATACAATAAGAAAGGTCACAGTCAATTATCTTGTAAAGTTCCTTTTATTCTTTTTGATTTTAAGTTTCCGCGATTTTAAATTTTATTTTTCTAAGTTTTATTTTTCTGAATTTTACTCCTCTGAATCCTATAGTCCAAATCTTATTGTCTAAGTTATATTTTATGTTCCTTTTGTCCTGGCCGCAGTAATCACTTGACAGGCAATTCAGCAGGCTCTGTCCCTATAAGGTTTTTGGATTGAGTCCTGACAATGTGTTTGAAATCAAGTCCACAAATCGCACCCGAAGAAACTGTTGACCCGAATCTCAACTGGAATTGAAAGTCCAAATCGACCTTCCAGATAGGTTTTAAATTGTGCTTGAATACGGCGGTCGGTAAGAATACTTTAGATTTCGCGCTACGGTATGCAAGCCGTTCTACTAAAGATTACCGTGTGCCCGATGAAAGTATTTCTCAACAAAGCGGAAACAATATTAATAAACTGCACCCATGCTTTTCTGGTGCTGATTGGCTTGATACAGGTAAATAAGATCCAGTTCCTCTCAAATATGGCAAACGTGCTCTCCTTACTTTTCATTCCTTTATTTGCGAGGTCTCTGGGAGCTTCTTATTTCGAAGTAGGCCTCATTGTGAGCGTTTATTCAGCTGCGATCTTGCTTTCCTCATTTATTTTCGGAAGGCTTGCAGATTTTCACCGTCTGCGCACAATGCTCCTCGCCGGTCTCGGATTTTCAGTTGTAGCTTTTTTCCTTCAGGTTTTTGCCAGTGATCCGGCTACTCTCATGCTTGCGAGAGCTTTTACGGGTTTCACCGTGGGTGTCTGCCCTGGAACCTTGATTGCGTATGCACACTACCGGAAAGAGAGCCTGGGAAGATTCATTTCCCTTGGTTCTCTGGGCTGGATGGCGGGTTTCCTGCTAGCAGGACTTATAGGGGGAAGGATGAACATGCTTTTCCTGCTTTCTGCCGCCTTTTATCTATTCTGTTTCCTGCAGGCCTTAAAGCTAAAAGATCTTCTAAAACCCCGGCTTGATATTCCCTATCTTTCTCTGGATACCCTGTTAAAGAACTCAGGAGTTTATTTTTCCCTTTTTCTGCGGCACACCGGAGCCCTGGGAGTCTGGGCTTTTTATCCCCTGTATCTCAGGCAACTCGGAGCAAGTGATTTCTGGATTGGGTTCATTTACGCTATTAACCCCGCAGTCCAGTTTTTAATTATGCGCAGGCTTGATTCCTTTGAAAACAAAAAACTGATCCATGCAGGGTACCTTGTTTCAGTTATTGGCTTTGTAAGTTACGCGCTTGCCCCATCCTATCTTTACATCATACCCAGCATGTTTCTCGTTGCCTCCGCCTGGGCTTTTTTATACGTGGGTTCTACCCGCCAGGTTGTCGAACTGAATCCGGATAAAGCGACTGCAGCAGGTCTTATCAACTCAATGATTGGGGCTGCAGGAGTTGCAGGCGCTCTCCTGGGGGGAATTTCTTCCCAGCTTTTCGGATTCAGAGAAACAGCATTAGGAGCTGCTATTCTGGCCATTTCAGGCCTCCTATTCTACAAATTATTTGGAGATAATTTTGAGGCCGAGAATAGTTGAGATATAGAAAATTTTAACTCAACAGCTTTGTCAAAACAAAACATTAAAACAAAACCTTATTTATGGTAAAGTTTCATTATGTACGTGATACCATGATTCGAAAATGCACTGAGCACGGCTATTTTAGAGGAGGCAGCTGTCTGCAGTGTAAACGCCCTGGCAGATACCTGCTTGACGATAGCAAGGAGGAAAAGCTTGGCAGGTTTGTATCAGGCACTCTCCGGCATTTCCCAGCATCTGCGGGAGTTGAAATGGACAGTTTCGGCTGGGTGAATCTGAACGCTTTCTGCGACGTTATGAGGAAGCGGTATAACTGGATGAGGAAGGAATACCTTTATGCTCTTGTGGAATCCGATGAAAAAGGAAGGTATGAGGTCCGTAACTCCAGAATCAGGGCACGTTACGGGCACTCTGTAAATATTGATCTCGACTACGAGGAAAGTGATTCTCCATACCTGTATTACGGGGCAAGCCCTGAAGAAGTCGATGTTCTGCTAGAGAACGGAATCTTTCCGATAAAACAGAGATACGTCCACCTCAGCACTACATATGAAAAAGCAGTAGAAGTGGCCCTTATTCATACTGAAAACCCTGTCATCCTTCAAATCGATGCATTTAAAGCCCAGGAAGACGGGATCTCTCTCAAACTTGCAACCGATGACATCGTACTTGCGGAAAAGATACCTCCTGAATACCTTTTTGTCGTTGAAGACTGACTTTAAAAATTTCTCTCTCCAATTCTTCCTGATACTTTTCCCTCTCTTTTCTCTTCTCTTTTCCACTCTTTCCTCTCTATTCCTTCTTTTTCTTCTCTATTCCTTCTCTCTCCTCTCTATTCTTTTCCTCTCTTTTTCTCTCCTCTCTTCTCTCTTTTTCTCTCCTCTCTTCTCTCTATTTCTTTTCTCTCCTCTCTATTCCTTCTCTCTTTTATTCCCTATTCCGTTTTCTCTTCTCTTCCTTTGTCTTTTTTTCTCTTTCTTTTCTCACTCTTTCCTTTCCTCTTCTTTTCCTTTTTTCTTTCAACTCACCGATACTTCAAAAAGGC
>Ga0105091_10000268_pt1 | contig 21348 bp, 13 predicted proteins | sample PPLLak1March2015_FD_87022 | JGI IMG/M metagenome (GOLD analysis project Ga0105091, IMG submission 87022) | Freshwater sediment microbial communities from Prairie Pothole Lake near Jamestown, North Dakota, USA - PPLs Lake P7 Core (1) Depth... | ecosystem: Environmental > Aquatic > Freshwater >... | reverse complement strand
CGGGTCGCTGCTGGCTGCCGGCTCATTCCCGGGGCTGTTGGCTGCGCCATCGTCCGTCAGCGCCGGCGATCCGGTCGTCCTGGGTCGCACCGGGATCAAAGCCTCCCGTCTTGCGCAGGGAACCGGATTCAACGGGTATGCCCGCTCCTCGGAGCATACACGTCTCGGGTTGCAGGCGTTTGACACGCTGGTCCGGCACTCCTTTGACAAGGGAATCAACTTCATGGACGCGGCTGACCTTTACGGCAGTCACACCTTCTTGCGCGATGCGCTCAAAGGAATACCGCGCGAAAAGTACGTTCTATTGAGTAAGATTTGGCCTTTGCGGGAAGCGTGGAACACCCCGTCAGGAGGGGCGAACCAGGAAGTCGATCGTTTCCGGAAGGAACTGGCGACAGATGTGATCGACATCTGCCTGATCCATTGCATGACCGATTCAAATTGGCCACAGACTTTCGCCCGCGTGCGGGATGAGCTGTCCGCCCTGAAGCAGAAGAAGGTGGTCAGAGCAGTCGGCGTATCCTGTCACGACCTTGGAGCTTTGAAAGTGGCCGCGTCTGACCCGTGGGTCGATATCATTCTCGCCCGCATCAACTACCGGGGTGGCCGGCCGTATTCGATGGACGGTACGGCCGACGAGGTCAGCCAGGTCTTACGATCGGCTCGGAAAAGCGGGAAGGCGGTCGTCGGGATGAAGATTTTTGGAGCGGGAAAACTGGTCAAGCCCGAGGAGAAGGACGCCTCTTTAAAGTACGTCCTGGGGAATGGACTGGTTGATGCCATGACGGTCGGGATGCTGACGCCGGCGCAAGTCGACGACACGACGGACCGGATCGCTCGTGCCTTGCGGGCCTGATCGGCCGATTTGCGGGAAGCCGCCAGGCCGGAATTTCGATACAGCGCCACTATGGGGTTTCATCTCAGACGTGCGGAAATGATCGACCGGCGGCTCAAACGCCAGTCGATCGAGAAAGGCCACCTCGATTTCTGGCACCGGCGGGGCAGGGGATCATATCATCTCGAGAATACCAGCCTGGCTCGAGGGCTGCTGAAGCTGGGACTGCGCCTCACCCGGCTGACTGACCGTGGAAGACGCAACGTTCTCGGCGTTCAACTGCGCCGGATCGAGTTCTCCTTCCCCGATCTGCCGCGCGCTTTCGATGGCTTCACCATTCTTCATCTGTCCGATCTTCACCTCGACTGCCTGGCAGGCCTGGGCGAGCGCCTGGTGGAAGTCGTCACCCGGCTCGAGGTCGACCTCTGCGTGATGACCGGGGACTATCGTTTCGACGTGAAAGGCACGGCCGAGGCCGCCAACCGCGAGCTGGCGAAGGTGGTGCCTTGCGTCCGGTCCCGTCACGGAATTGTCGGCATTCTCGGAAATCATGACTTCCTGGAGGCGGCCTCAAGCCTCGAGCGCCTTGGTGTCCGCATGCTGCTCAATTCCTCATTTGAGTTGAGCCAGGATTCGGAAAGCGTCTGGCTGGTGGGTCTTGATGACCCGCACTATTATGGCTGTGACGACTTGCCGACTGCCCTCAGAGGAGTCCCGCGCGATGCCTTCAAGATTCTTCTTGTCCATAGCCCGGAAATGTTCCGCGAAGCGTCGGAGGCCGGATTTGATCTTTACCTGTGTGGCCACACGCACGCCGGACAGGTCTGTTTGCCGTGGATCGGCCCGCTAGTCCGCAATGCAGCTTGCCCGCGCGCCTACGTCCGGGGCAAGTGGAGTTACCAAGGGGTGCAGGGCTATACGAGCGCCGGCATAGGCGCGTCTCTCCTTCCAGTCCGCTTCCACTGTCCGCCGGAGGTGGCGGTTATCAAGCTGAAAAAGCAGGAGTCAGGAGTCAGTAGTCAGAAGCGAGCCTAGAACGCGGTACAGAGCCGCTTGCTGCGCTCCGGGCTGAAGCCCGTTTGCTCCATGCGCGGCTCTGTAACGCGTTCCAGGCGAAAAAAATTCTTGTTCTTTTTTATCCTCCGCCAGGCTTGGTACTTGCGCCGGATCGTGTCCCGGACCGTGTCCCGACCGCTATTCCCTCCTTCGCGCTTTGCGGTACGATATTTATTAGGAAACACACCGCGCTTATAACCGCAAAGGTAAACCGTAAAACGCTCTCAAGGAGGAGCTTGTGAAGATCAGAAGTGTAGTCGTGTGTCTCGCGGTTCTCTCCCTGCTCGGACTGCCTCTGCTCGCCCAGGCGCAGCAATATGTGCTCCCGCAAGTTGGAAGCGGAATCTATGCAGGTGGGAGCATTCGAACCACGTTTGTTCTTTTCAATCCCACGAACGGTGCGATTGATGCAACTATCAGGCTCAGGAACGACGCCGGCAATCCGATGCTGGTCACCATTCCCTCCGTCGGGACTACCGACGAGTTCGGGCCGTACACCCTCCAAAAAGGAGAGACTAAGATCCTTCAGACGGATGGATCCGGAACCTTATCGGTAGGCTCCGCGGTGATCGATGCGACTGGCGCTCTGGGAGTCTCGGCTGTCTTCTCGCTCTATGACGGACAGCAGAGTTTTCTGACTGAAGCTGGCGTCGGCAGCGCTGAAATGATGACGGATTTTGTCATACCGGTGGATGCGACCGGCACTTTCAACACCGGCCTGGCCCTGGTGAACCCCGGCCAGGTCGATGCGAACATCACTTACAAGCTGGTTAACGCCGACGGTCAAGTGGTGGACACCAAGACGGCCCCCCTCGGTCCGGGCCAACATGTTGCACGGTTCGTGGCTGGTCCCAACGAACTCTTCCCGAACGTCAGCAATTTCCAGGGTACTCTGCAAGTAACGAGCAGCCAAAACGTCGCTGCCGTAACCCTGCGACAAAACGGCGCTCCGCTCTCGTACACGACCCTGCCTGTGGTCTCCCGAGCCACAACGACGACGAGTTTCAATCTGCCCCAGGTGGCGAACGGCACGGACGCCGCCGCGAATCTGCAGATGCGGACGACGTTTGTGGTTTTCAACCTTGGGCAGTCATCGGCAAACGTGGACTTCGCGATAAGAAAACCCGATGGTACGGCCTTCCCGCTGACAGTCTCCGGGAAAGGGAGTACGCAAGGGAGTTTCAGCCAAAGCGTTCCAGCCGGCGGCTCGGTTTTTCTGCAGACGGACGGCACCGGTCCTTTGTCAGTCGGTTCGGCGCAGCTGTCCTCGAACGCCCCGGTGGGAGTGTCAGCAATCTTCACGCTTTACAGCGGCGGTTCTTTTCAGACTGAGGCGGGAGTGGGGGATTCCCCGACTCGGACCGATTTCACGTTGCCTGTGGATCAGACGGCGACTTTCAGTACTGGTGTGGCGTTCTTCAATCCTGGGGATGCGCCGGTGACTATCAGCGTGCGGCTCCTTGACCCTACGGGGAGCAGGCTGGCTGAGTCTGTCCCGCTGGATCTGGCCCCGAAAAGCCAGACAGCGCGATTCGTTTCGGAGTTGTTCTCGAGTGGAGCAGGCGGATCGCAGCCAGAAGAAACGTCCACCCCGGGAGTGACCAGCACGCGCGGCTCGCTGGCGGTCCGTTCTTCGGGACCAATCGCCGCCGTAACACTGCGGCAGAATTTCCCGCCACTGAGCTATACGACTTTGCCAGTCGTTACCGGGACTTCGAACGGGACGCTGCCCCCCGGCACTCCCCTGGTCTCCCAAAGCCGGCAGGAGGTGAACGCGACCTCGAATGTGGCCGTTGACACCCAATTGGAGCCGGGATTTACGTTGACCGGCGTGCTATCCGGGCGCATTACGAAGGTCGAGCACGTCTATGTGCGCAGCAGTGCGGGAAAGCTCTTCATGGGGCAGATAGACCACTCCACCGGCCGCTACCAGATCGTTGTTCCGCCCGGCACGTATCAGCTGTCCCTGTGTTACCAGCCCAGGAAGTCAGGTGTGACAAATCCGCCTTACGTGGAGTACACGAATCCAACGGCGTTCAACGTAAGCACAAACCTCACCCGCGATATTGCTGTCCCGGATGTGGTCTTGCAGCGAGTTCACGGCACGGTCGCGGGCTTCGATCAGTTGCCTGCCAACGGCGGCGTGTCCGTCGCCTTTCACGACCCCAACAGCGACGCCAGCCTCGTGATGCCCCTGGCGCTGGACGGGACCTATGATGGTGTTCTGCCGGATGGGACCTACACGGTGAGTCTGCTCGTCGCGAACCTGACGACCCCGGCTCAACCGGAATTCGCAGTGTACGGTGCGAGTCCTGCACCAATAACGGTGGCGGGCGGCACTGTGGGTGCAAACTTCAGTTTTCCGAGCCGGTCGACGGTTCGCGGGAAAGTTCGCATGGCCGATCTGTCTCCGGCGCCTGCAAACACTATGCTTTCGGCCGCGGCCCCCCAGGCGATAGACCCGGCCGACGACCCCTGCAGCAGCGCCCCCGTTGTTCAGAACCTTGCGCCAACGGATGCAACCGGGAACTACCAGATGCTTCTCACGAACGGGAAATCGTACGGTCTTGTCTTGAAGATGCCGTACTCGAACGGCACCCTGAAGTATGAGACCGGCCGGACGGTCCAGGATCTTGGGGCTGATCGAGTCGAAGATTTTCTACTCCCGGCTTTGCCGGCGACTGTTACGATTTCCGGAAAGGTCACAAACCCGGACGGGCAAGGGTTGAAAGGCGTGACCGTGACCGCCGAAACGGACCAGCTCGCAAATGCGACGGGTCTGGGCTTTTCCTCGTCGGCAGTTACCGATGACGCCGGAAACTATACGTTGACCGTGCTGAGTGGAACGGCCTATCAGCTGAACTATGCCCCGTCAGACACTCTGGGCCAGTGATGGGGACAGACTGACAGACTGACAGACTGACAAACTGACAAACTGACAAGAGTGACAAACTGACAAACTGACAGGAGTGACAAAGTGGCAGGCGAACGGACAACGCGAGACCCGAGTCGCTGTACTGTTTGTCAGTCTGTCAGTTGTCAGTTTGTCAGTTTGTCAGTTTGTCAGTGATTCGCTTCCCGCCGGCTTACTAATCCCCGAGCCTCACCCCATCCAAAAGGCGAGGTAGGCGTAGCCTACTCGCATCCCGCCCGTTACTTCCCGGCTGAAAGCCGCCATGAGGGCCATTGAACAGATGGCGTGTGAGACCGCGAGCGGCAGGACGTTCGGGCTTCGACGGTAAATCGAGCACCAAGCCAGACCACCCGCCCAAGTGGCGACGGTCAGGAAGGGATTCGGCAAATGGAGCGCCGCGAAGAATCCAGCAGCGATGAGAGCCGCCTTGCGGCCGTCTTTAACGGTCCCCAGGGTTTCTTCAAAGATGACAGTCTGAAGGGCGAACTGCTGCCCGAGCGCCCACAGGAAAAGGAAGCCGAATGTCAGAGCCAGGTCCCTTATTGTCGGGAAAGAGTATCTGTGAGGCGCAAAAGCAAGGACAAGGCAAGCGAGCAGGACAACAGGCAGAGTCACCAGAAGGGCACGCCAGGATGCAGGAAGGAGCGCACGCGGGTCCAGACCCCAGCGACCCCTGGTCAGGATTTGCCTCACGGCCGCCAGGCAAAGGACGAGCAGAATCGGTATCGAACGGCCAACGAATCCGGGATCCAGAAGCGGTCCGACTAGCCAGATCTGACCAAGAACGATAAGCAGGATGAGTGAGGTGAAGAACATAAAAGCTGTGCGGGGACTGGAGGATTATAGCAATTGGCGAGGGGGTCACAGAACCGCACAAGCAGCTTCAGAGCCGTGAGCGGAGCGTCTTTGCGGAGCGACCCGGCCCGTGCGTTTTTGCGCCCTACCGGGGCAAAAACGCACGGGCCGCTCCGCTCACGGCTCCGGGAAACTCAGTCCATTCCCAGGAAGGCGCGAGCAAGGAAAACGGCGAGTTGGTCGCGAGTCAGCAGCTGGGTGTCACCAAAGACGCCTACCGAGTGGGTCAGGTTCTCATCTTTCAACTTCTGAATGTACTTGAACGCCGAGTGAGTGGGCGGGACGTCGGCGAAATACGGCGTCGCGGAATAGCTGAAGTTGTCCGTATAGAGGGTGCGGACCAGGAAGATCGCAAGGACAGCGCGGGTTATCTGGTCATCAACGCCGTAGGTCCCCGTGGTCATAGTCAGTCCGTCTGCCTTAAGTCGCTGGACATACTTAAAGAAACCGTGACTCGGCGGAACGTCCGAAAAGTAAGGAGTGGTCGGATAGGTGAAGGAGTCACCGTAGAGTGCCCGAGTCAGGAAGGCCGCCATCTGGCCCCTCGTGAGAGCTCCCAACGGCTGGTAGTTTCCCGTGACGAGAGTCAACTGGGAGCAGGCGAGTGCCGAGATCTGGGTTTCCGCCCAGAAGCCCGGCGGAACGTCGTTATAGGCGGTTACGCAGGCGGGGTCCTGGACGATAATGCCCCTGGTGTACTGATTGTCCGTTTCGTTGACCTCAATCACATCCCCCCTGGAGTCGATCTGGAGGCGCAGAGAATGATGGCCCAGCGAGAGGGTTCCGATCGGGTAGTCCGACAGCTGGTACCAAGCCCCGGGTGCGACTGGTGCCTGGACTTGCCACTCGGCCAAGGGTGATTCGTCGATCGAGAGCTTCACCCAGAAGCCCGCCGGAATCGTCTGATCTCCTTCATTCCTGACGGCGAGGTCGAGCAGAATATTGGCGCCGGTAAAAAGGCCGCTCTCTCGCCAGGTGCCTGCCTGAGACGAGAGGACCACTTTGTTGGACCAGCCGGACGGCTGGTAAGGGGTCAGATTTGTGATCGTTGGCGCTGCGCCGATTCGAAAGTTGGCGACTACCCCGCGGGTCTGGTTGATGGTGCGGCTGTTGTCCGCCGAGTCCGGGTCTCCTTCAGGCTTTCCGATCGGGTATCCGGAATAGGTGACCAGAGGAGTCGAGAAGTAGTTGATGGTCGGCTGGTCGTAGCTCATGATCGTGGCGAGAGTTCCCGGTATGTCGTAACCGTATGAGTACGAGTAGGCGCCGGGTATGGTCGCATGGTCGCGATCGTGGGCGCATCCCATGTTGTGGCCCAGCTCGTGGGCGAGGGTAGTCTGAAGACAATAGTAAGGGCTCGCTTCGCCGACCGGCCGGACCTCGACGACCGAGAAAGCCAGGGACTCAAAGGAATTGGAAACGTTGTTCATCACGTAGGCAATGCCGCAGCCCCCGGTGTCGTGGTAGACCCGGAGAAGCGATACCAGGTCTGCGTTGTAGGTGTTCCGGAGACCCGCGGCGGTCGCATTGGATGAAAGGTTGGGCAGAGCCTGTGCCTGACCGACACTCTCAGCTACTTCGCTGTCCGCAAGAAGAGCCGTGTGAACGAGGTTAAGCTGAGTATTGATTCCGCTGTTTATATACCCGGCATTGGCAATGTCGATGTAGTGCTGGATCATCGAGTCGAGCGCCGTGCTGTATCTCGTTGACAACTCCTGGGTGTAAAGGACGAGGAGATCGATTCGTGTCCCGGTCTCGGCTGCCAGCTCGGTAGCCGGCGCCGAAGTCGCGGTAGCGATCAGTTCGGAGGGGACGCCGTCGTCGAGGAAGGGAACCGCGCCGTTCGGATCGTGTTCCACCAGCAGGTAACCGTTGCCGGTTCGGGCCGGTTCGATGGAGTACCGGCGACCATCGAAGTCGACCGTGCCGTTCAAAACTCCGTTGACCACCGTGAAGATCGACGAACTGAGCGGGTAGCGGTCCACGCTTCCTATCCATGTCTGGCCGTTTGACCGAGCCGTAACGCGACGAGGGACCAGGACGACGTCTCTGTCGCCTAAATAAGCTTGCAGTGAGGAGGCGCGCTCGACCGATTTCTCGAGCAGAGTGGTGTCGACTTGGATGAATTGTGTCCTCGTTGGAAGAACCGGCGATGGAACTGCCGTGGAGCGGGTCATCGAAAGGTCCAAGGGTCGAAACAGGACCGGTAAATCAGCCGCCTGTGTCGAAGCGAGACTCGATACAGTAACGGCGCACCAAAGGACAAATAAAGCCGCCCAATAGCAGGTTTTTCTCATTGCCAGTCACCCCTTTAGCCGCTCTCGGCTGACGGGCGGCGACTTTATCACATGAATAGTCAAAAAATGTGTAGGTGCGCACACTGGTCCCGGCGGTCGGTTATGACGGGTCAGCCCGGATTTCTCACGAGCTGGAATCGGCTGCCAGGCACACAGAACCGCAGCCCACGGTTTTTGGCGGAGCGTGGCAAGTTCGAGCCGGCTGCACATAGCGGAATGATCTGGCGCGATCGGGGGTTAGGAAAACGCACGTCTCTGATCATTTGCGACTTTCTTTTACAATTTGTGACGCGAAGATCACAATTAGTGTCTTCTTGTGTGAGTAAATATTGACAATCTTTTTGATTTGCCATGAGGCCCACAGAAGTCAGGGGAGAGATACAAAGCGCGAAGCGTTTCCGAAACACGTCGGAAGTCCGGATTGTGCTTGTAGATGACCGCGAGTTGCTGCGAGCCGGAATCAGGTCCCTCATCTCTGCCAGCAACGGATTCCGTGTAGTGGGGGAGGCGAAAGATAAGGCCCAGGGCATCGCTCGCATCAGGGATGAGCAACCGGATGTAATCCTCCTTAACATGGATCTCAAGTCGGGGGATGGCGTGGAAATCGTTCCGGAGCTTCTTGCGGCTTGCGAGACGTCACGTTTGGCGGTCCTGACCGACTCCGATGATCCGGCGATTCACCGGCGAGCCATTCTACTTGGAGCCCGAGGCATAATTTCCAAGCAGGAGCCGGCTGCTCTTCTGACGAAGGCAATCTCACGGGTCCATGCCGGTGGCGTGTGGTTCGACCGTGCCCTCACCGCGAGCTTGATAGGGGAACTGCTCCCGGGCAAGAGACTCAGAGCCAGTCCTGAACAAAGGAAGATGGCAACTCTCACGGAACGCGAGCGCGAAGTTATCCGGCTGGTGGGAAGGGGCCTGAGAAACAAGCAGATCGCCGAGCGACTTTTCATTAGTGAGGTTACCGTCCATCATCATCTGACATCGATCTACTCTAAACTAGGATTGAACGACAGACTCGAGCTCGTCATTTACGCCTTTCGTAACGGTCTCGCGGAGCTGCCTACCAGACAGGCATGTAGCGACGAATTTCCGACGAAGGAGCCCGAGGAGCTGCGGCAAGAGTAGCCTGACACAAAGGGCGGAGCAAAAGCCGCCGCCCTTATCGTAATGAATCGCTAAGTGAATCTCGGTACTTACTGAATTACGAAATCCTCACCTTTGATCATCCGGACCTCTTCGACACTCACCGCTCCCTTGCCGACGAGAGCCTTGGCCTCGAAGGAGCCCAGTGCCGTGCCGCCCAAGGCGCCTCCGACTGTGATCCGAGCCTGAACCTGGACTGTGTGGTCGCCGGAGCCCAAGTCGTCAAGCACGAAATTGAAGGCGTTGGCGTTCATGGTGTCGAGGATGAGCTCGAGTTCTTCGGGCTCAACGCACTCCTCATCGACAATCACGTTGCCGGTCTCGGGATCGACCGACAGGCAATCGGCGATCAGCCCCTGGAACACAGCGGAGAGTGTTTGAGTCCTTCTGCCGAAGACCACTGCCCCGGGGTACGCCACGCGCTCCTTCGTGGTACCGGGATCGATCAGGACGCGGACTTCGACACCTGCCTGGGCCAGCGCTGAATCCATGTCCCCCAATTTGCTCTTCACCAATGTCTTTGTATACAGGCCGACTTCGAGCGAGACATCAACAAAAAGATCCTTTTGTTGTGACGTGTGGAGGGTATTGACCAGGATGTTCTGCCAGGGACCTGTAGCTGGAGCCCCGGCGCCCGCAACCCAATCAATGATGGTGATAGGGGAGACCTGGGCCGTGACCTTGGCGCTCTGAGCGGGAATGAAACCGATCAGCAAGAACGAGACTGCAAGTGCAATGAAGACCGACTTTTTCATCTTCTTGTCCTCCTAGACGTGGTGGCGTTTCCCCCGTGCTTGAACTGTTGGAGGCCAAGTTACGCTCGTCGGAATGGCTCCGCATCGTCGCCGCTGACCAATTTCGGTGGTCGGGATCTGCCAAATCGTCGGTGCTCGGTGTGGTCAGAAATGGCCATCCTTGTGGGCCGGTTGGGCCAGACAGAGCCGCGCGGCGGGCGGCTCTGTCAAACCGGTGTCACATCCTTGGTCCAACCGATCCTGATAAGGAGGCTTGTCTGTCCGGGCCTAATGGTTGAAAGCCCGGGCCAGGTCCCGGGAGACTTGCTGTGACCCCTTGCCGCCGGTGAGCGCGCGGATCGCCCGATCGAGCTCCAGTATGCGGTACGGGTTCGTCTCCTGCATGCTGATCTGCCTGAAGTTCTTCAGCATGTCGGTCCAGTAGTTGATGTCCGCCTGGGTTTGCTGAGCCTCCGGGCTGCCGGCCGGGGCCTTGGCCAGCTTCTGCTTCAGGTCCTTCAGGAGCATGTTCTCGATCTCTTTGGCGGATTCCCGACACTGCGCCTGCATCTTGGCGATCTGGCTCAGCACGGGGTCGCCCTGAATCTTGTCCAGCTTCACGCCCAGCACCTTCCCGATGCTCGCGATCTCATCCGGCGTCAGCTTGCTGAAGTTCACCTTCTGCCTCAGAAGCGCGGTGGTCTTGTACGACTCGAGGTGCGCGCTCGTTGTGAGGTTGACTTCCGACCGGGTGGCGCTGAACCCGGTGACCTTGTGGTAGGCTTCATTGAGAGCTTTCTGTGCGTCCTCCTGGAACTGACCCACCTCGACGCGTTTGCCGTTCTTGAGAATAACCATGTTGGGCGTCTCCTGGAGAGCCAGGTCCAGATCCATGCTCGAGCTGCCGGCGCTTGACGAGTTCCGGAACGACTTGAACCGGAGATTGCTCACGTCGTAGCCCTGCGACTTCAAAATCCGGAGCATCTCGGGCGTGGCCTCTTCGTAGGATTTGTCCACCAGCGAGCTGAAGTAACGGCGGACCGAAGGGTGGGCGTGGTATTTGAGGAGCAGCTTGCAGTGGTAAGAAGAGTTGAGGGAAGCAGCCAGCTGTTTGAGCTCCTTCTCTGCGGCCGCTAGTTCGGGCGAGCCGGCCGGCAATTGCGCCCGCATCTTGGCCAGCGCGGCCTGTTTCCCCTTGAAGTTGTTGATCAGTGAAAGAGCGTCCCCCACATCCTGTTGCATCTTGGCGGCGGCGAAAGCCTGGGTGACATTCGGACGGGGAGCGACGAGCGGTTTGAAGAGTAGACTGTCTTCACCGACCAGCGATAAGGTGCCTTTCGCAGTAAGGCCCGCCCCGAACTGCATGGCCTTCCCTATCAGATAGCCGGTCCCGGCCTGTTTGGCGCCGGCCCACAGGGCGTCTTCCCAGCCGGCTTTGGGGTTTTCGCCGGCCTGAACAAAGCCGTCCGCGAACGAGGTAGCCAAAAAACCCACAGGCGATGACCAGGCGATAGCCTGCTTGGCTCCCTCCACCGGGCCGCCGGCCATCAGGCCATGAGCCCCGCCATAGATACCGCCGATAATATGAGGCCCCCAGATTGTTACCGCGGCTGTTTCACCGTACGTTGCGGCGAGAGCGGCACTGCCAAGACCGATAACTCCGACGCCGGCCACCATGACGGCGCTGTTGAAGTAGAAATGCATTTCAGCCTTGTCGATGGCCTTTTCTTCCTCGGTTGCCGCCTGTTTCTCGCGATAGCCCTGGATCATGGTGCCGAGCGATTCGGCTAGTTTAGCGGCTCTTTCCACGTCGCCGCTGCCGATCGTCTTCGCGTCAAGGATGCTGCGCGCCTTCTGGCGCAGGGCGGCTCTTTCCTCCTCCGGCGCCTGTTCGATCTGCTCTTCGACGACGGCTGCGATCCTCCGCGTCGTGTCCATCCGCGCGGCCTCCTGGCGAATGTTATAGATGAACTGGTCGGAGGCGAACTCGTCGAATGCCGAGCGGGTGTGGACAATCTGTCCGGTTTGATACGAGGCAACCAGGTCCTGCTCGGCCTGGATGTCGGATTGGAGCTGAATGGCTCGGAAAGCCAGCTGCTTGAGGCGCTCCGGGTCTACTTCCTGGTTCAGGTCCGCCTGCTCTTTCTGAAGGTTGCGGTTGAGCAGTTCGATCATGGATTGATGGAACGCAATCGTCTCCTCGACTGCCGCCTTGTCTTCGGCAGGCGCCGTCGGCACAGGCTGAGAGGGTGCGGTGTCGGCTGGAGTGGCGCCGTCGAACAACGCCTTGAAAGCGGGGAAGTTGTTGCCCTGGGGGTTCACTTTGCTCGCAGGCAACTGGAGAAATGCCTGGCTCGCCTGAATGAAACGGCTGCGCTCCTCGTTGAAACGGTCGATCATCGCCGCCGTTTTCTGGAACAGATCTATGTCCATGTCGAAATTTGAAAGGCGCAGCCAGGTGTGTTCGTTAGGACCTCGCTTCTGGTACGCCTCGATGGCCGACGCTGCGCTTCGGAGAGTGGCTGCCGCGGAACGGCTCCAGCCCATGGGTACACTTTCGGTCCCTCGAGTGAGGGTGACCCGACCACTCGCGTCCGAATCGTTGTAGCCGCCCGGGAAGGAAAAATCGGCTGTCAACTCGCTGGCCCCCGCCTTGATGTTCAGCATGGACCAATTGTCGTCGCGAACGCCGAAGTATCTACCCCTTTCCGCGTACAGGATGAACTGATCTCTCTGGAAGTCATACTGACGACCGGGATGCTCGCGCCGAACCAGGAAGAAGGGCTGAGGACCGCACAGGAGCGCGGCCTTAACGGCACCGACATTTCCCCCGATGCGCTCTTCCAGCTTGGCGTAATTCTGCCTGATGCCGGCCGCGTTACACGGTGCGCATGACGTACATTCGAAGGTCCCGCTCCAAATGGTTGCGGAACCAGGCTCGGGCGCAGCTGCCGGCTTCTGGACTCTCCGATGGTGATGGCGCTGAGCTTCACATTTGGCGGCCAGTGGATTGGGCGGGTTTCCCAGCGCCTGGATCTGCGCGGCGACCTGGGCCAGCCCGGCCTCCAGGGAGCGGAGCACCTGCCCCTGCCGATCTGCTCTGGCTAGCGCATCCACGTAAGCGTCGCGGGTGTCGGCTGCAACGGCCAGGGCCGCGTCGTACATTGCCGCATTGACTGCAGCGGCGGCTCGGGTAAAGGCCTCGCGCCCAGCCAGGAATTGCCCGAGCAAGGGATTAAGCTTGTTCAGGTAGTCCACCATGGCCGGCGTAGGGTAGTCGAAAAGAGGTGCCCAGGCTGCCTGGAACTTCCGCTCGTCTTCGGCCGACATCTCCCCGTAGAGCAGCCGCATTCCTTCCATGGCCACCGAAACCGCTCCGTTGTACTGAACAGCGGACAACTTGTTGAAGTCCAGGAACGGAGCGAGCGTGGCGGCTGGAATCCCGGGAGGAGGCGTGGCAGGGGCCTCGCTCTTCGGTGCCTGCCAGGGCAAACCGGCGGTCGTCTTGGCAGCCTCGCAGGGATCGCTGGCTTTGAATTGAACTACCGGCACGGCCGCAGAACCTCCCCCATCCGTCGGCGACGCGACGGGCTGCGTGGTCGACGAAGCCCGGGTGGTTTCGGTCGGCTGCCTGTACTCCGGTCCCGCCAGCTTCAGCGAGGAGAGCAACTCGAGGGCTCGGTCCGGAAAGGCATCCAGTCCGTCCGGCCGGAACACGTAGATGTGATAGACCTTGGCGCCGTTATAGGGCGTCAGATAAAAAGTGGTCCGTCCGTCCTTGTCCTTGAAGCGCAACCGTTCGAACTCGACACCCGCGAGGGTGACCTTCTCCGATGAAAGAGTCTGCGCATGCGACTTGCGAACGTTATTCTTGTAAACGGACAGGTACTCGAGACGCTTCTTCTCGTCGTTGAAAGGGACGTTCTCAAAGGGGAAGGCGACAATCAGCGGATCCTCGGGATTCTTCGAACCTTTCACATCCGCAATCTGCCAAGTCTTATCACGTTTCTCGATATCGGACGGCGCTCGCTCCCATCCCGCCGGGGCCTGCAGGGCGAAATCGCCAAACCTCATTGCACTCGTCGGTCCGGTGGTCTTGGGTGGCGCGAGGGGCGGGGTGGAATTTGAGGGAGGGACCGGCATCTTCTGCGCCTGGTCGAGCGGGCGCGTTTTGGCGGTTGGCAGTCCGGGGCTTTCCGCCTCCAGCTTTTTCAACTGCGTGGTGGCGAACTTGTGTGCCGGCTCGATTGTCAGCGCCGACTGGTAATCCAGCCGGGCCGCTTCCGTATCCCCCATCTGCTTTCGGCAAAAGGCCCGATTGGAGTAAGCATCGGCGTTCTTCGGGTTGTTCTCGATCGCTTTCGTGTAGTCGGCGAGGGCGCCCGCGAAATCGTTCAGCTTCTCCTTAACCAGCCCCCGGTTATTGAAGACCGGGCTCTGCTTCGGGTCGAGCGAAACTGAGTAATCGTAATCGGCAAGGGCACCTTTGTAGTCTTTCGCGTCCCAGCGCAGCAGACCCCGATTGTTGTACGCGCCGGCGTATTTTGGATCTGCCTCGATGGCACGGTTGATATCGTCAAGCGCCCCGGCCAGGTCTTTGAGTCGTCGCTTGAGCGTCGAACGGTCGCTCAGTGCACGGGCGTTTCGAGGGTCGATCTCGATGGCCTCGTCGAAATCGGCCAGCGCGCCTTTGAGATCTTCCAGACGCTGACGGCAGCGGGCCCGTTGGCGGTACGCGTTGCTGTCCTTCGGATTCGCCACAATCGCCTGGGTAAAGGCATCGAGGGCTTCCGAGTATTGGGCTTGATTGTAAAGCTGAACCCCGCGCTGGTAGGCAGATGCATTCTGGGCTATCGACAGACCGGTCGACAGCCACGCGGCCAGAATCAGACACCCAGTTCGAAAACGCATAGCGATTCCTTTCTGAAGCGACACCGCAGAGGCTACCACCATCCGCGGCCCTTAAGAAACGCGTCATGAAGACTTGTCGCTTCTTGTCGCTTGCCTTGGCCGGCTCGGTCGAAGATTCTGCAGGGGTAGGGAGGCATGGACGATGAAGAAGAGACAATCCTGGCTGGTCGCGTCGGCCGGAACTGCCCTTGTGTTGCTGATAGGGCTGCCTGGGGCCTTTGGCCAGCAGCAGGCCGATTGGAACACCGAGGCGGTTTCGTTGCGGGGGAAGAACGGCCAGCGTTTCACGTTTGTCTGCCCGGGCGGAGGCACGCCATCGGGACGTCTTTGGGGAACCAGTGTTTACACGGACGACTCTTCGATCTGCACCGCTGCTATGCACGCGGGGCTGATTACCCCTCAGCGAGGAGGAACCGTGACGATCGAGATTCGAGCTGCTGCCAGCGCTTACACGGGAAGCAGCCAAAATGGTGTCACGAGTCGCGACTATGGCGCCTGGCACGGCAGCTTCGTTTTCGTGTCCAGATCAGGAACGGGGTCTGGTGGCGGTAGCGGGGACGCGACTGCCATAGACTGGAATGCGCAGGCTGATAAATGGCGCGGCCGCAACGGCGCGCGTTTACTCCTCGCGTGCCCCGCCGGAGGGGTACTGTCCACCCGCCTGTGGGGAACGGACACGTACACGGACGATTCCTCCATTTGCACAGCAGCCGTGCATGCCGGCCTCGTTACTTCCCGCCAGGGAGGAACCGTAAACATCGAGATCCTCCCGGGAGCCACAGCCTATGAGGGCAGCACACGAAACGGGGTCAGCAGTAACAGCTATGGTACGTGGCACGGCAGCTTTCGGTTCGTGGCCGGTTCTGGGAGCGGCGGCCAGACGTCGGGCCAGGCAGCTGACTGGAACACTCAAGCGGATCGGTGGCGCGGTCAGAATGGCTCACAGTTCACGCTCTCCTGCCCGGCCGGAGGGACGATCTCGCAGCGGTTATGGGGAACCGACACTTACACAGACGACTCCTCCATCTGCACGGCCGCCGTGCACGCGGGCCTGATCACGTCGGCCGGGGGCGGACTGGTGACCATCGAGCTGCGGCCGGGCGCCAGCTCCTACCGCGGGAGTATGCGCAACGGCGTCACGAGCCGTGATTATGGCGCCTGGAATGGCAGTTTCGTGTTCGTGAAGAGGCAGTAGTCGGGACCGAGGTGAAGTCGTTTGAGCGCAACAGAAGACTTGTCGCTTCTTGTCGCTTGCCATGATAGGCTCTCGCCGATGATCCTGCCGGGGGGAAGGAACTGACATGCCGTACTGTGAAAATTGCGGCCATTCGCTGGACGAATCCGCACAGCGCTGCGGAATCTGTGGGGCAGCTTGTCCGCCGGCCGAACCGGAACGGGCCTCTCAGTCGACGAGCCCGGGACCGCCACTGCCGCCTGTCCCGAAGAGGCCACCGCCACCTCCGCCAGTGGCAAGAAAATCGCCTCCGCCGGCGCCGGTAGGCGGGAGCGCGACGGCTGGGAGCGCAGGCATCCTGCCTGCACTGGCGCAGGCTTCCAGCCTGCCCGCGCCTCTAAGGGAGTCGGTTGTGCCGGAGCCTCAAGCAGGCAACATGCCTGCGCTACCAACGCCACCGGCGTCTCAGCCACCAGCGCCTGTCGTGAGGCAATTGCCGCCGACGCCTCCTCCGGTTCCCAGGAGCGCGGCAGCTGGGAGCGCAGGCATCCTGCCTGCAACGGAGCCGCAAGTTTCCAGCCTGCCCGCGCCTCCGGGGGAGTCGATTGTGCCGGAAGCTAAAGCAGGCAAGATGCCTGCGGCCCCGGTGCAGGCAGGATGCCTGCCCTCCCAGCCGCCCCGGCCGCCGACACCGCCGCCACCGAAATTGACTCAGCCACCCACGCCGCCAATGGCGGGAACCGTCCCGCTTCGCCCTTCGTCCCCGGGCCCTGGTAGGAGATCGGCGCTCATACCTCTTCTGGTTGTCGGTGGAAGCGTGGTCATCCTCCTGATTGCCGCGCTTGGCGGATACTTTTTTATCTATCCAAGACTGCGTGGCGGGGACGTCGAGCGGACCACCAACGGCCAGCCTGCGGAAACCTCTCCGGCGAGCGCTCCTGCAGCTACGGGCACCAGCTCCGATTCTTCAACGCCGGCCGCCTCAGCCTGGGAATCGGAATCGGCTTCGAGCTCGCCAACTACTGACCGCGGATCAGAAACCACTGCCGAAATGCCGGCCGCCAATGCCGGCGAGACGACTTCGGTCGGGCAGGTTCGCGCTGACAATCTTGGCCGATCGTCGGAACGGCCCTCCCCCGTCAAGACGAAGCAGTCACGGGTGGACGCCCCCCTTTCTCAGGTTCCCGAACCTGTTTCTTCGCCGCCTGTGAGCGCCGCCGACCAGGGCCAGGCAACTTCCCCGGCTGAGCCCACCCCTGTGGAAACGGCTGCCGAAGCCTCTGACCGCAGTCCCGCTCCTTCACCCGAGGAGGCGGAAACCAGCCAGGCGTCCGCGGAGCGGCCGGCCCCCGTGCGAGAGACCCCTGCTTACGAAGGCCCGAAGAAGGGGGTCGTCATCTGGACGGGCGAGGCTGACAAGGGAATGACCATCGTGATTGAAGGCGCCTCAGCCAGCAGCGGTCAGGTTCAAGGCTCACTGCCCGGGGTAGCCTGCATGGTGCGGCTGGCCGCTGCCAATGTTGCCGTGACCGAGGGGCCGGGTCCCCGCAACGGATACCGGCGCATTTCACTGCGATTCAATAGGAAAGGGCGATTCTCGGTTCCCGTGGAGTGGGAGGTTCTGCATTAAACGCGGAGGTTGACGATGCCGGATCAGATCTACATTAATGAAAACGGGCAGCAAAACGGTCCTCTGTCGGAGCAGCAGGTCAGGGAACTTCTGCAGCAGGGGCGCATCTCGCCTGCAGCCTTTTGCTGGTATGAGGGCCTGGCTGCCTGGCAACCGCTAACTCAAGCCCTCCCGGGCTTTCTCGCGGCTCCCGCCCCGGCTGCGGCTCCTGTCGCTGGCGCCATCCAGCCTGCGCCGCAGCCAGGCGCGTCGGGCGGATCGACCGAGTTCGAGATCATCAAATCGGACATGTACCAGATGCCGAAGATCACGATCACGAACGCGGAAGTGGTCCTGGAATCAGGCGCTCTGCACTACATGCTGGGCCGCATCACGATCGATTCGCAACTGCCTTCAGTGGGCGGATTCCTGAAGAGTGCTCTGACCAAGGAGAAGGCTGTGCGTCCGCGCTACCGGGGCACAGGGACGATCTTTCTGGAGCCCACGTTCGGTCACTGCAACATCCTCGAGTTGGCCGGCGACCAGTGGATACTCGACAAAGGCGCTTTCCTGGCGTCAGACAGCGGGATTCAAATCGACATGTACACGAACAAGTCGCTGACCGGCTTGTTCGGTGGCGAGGGCTTCTTCCAAACGAGCGTTTGCGGTTACGGGAAAGTGATTTATTTCTCGCGCGGGCCGGTTGAGGCCATCAACTTGCGCGGCGAAACGCTCGTTGTCGACGGGTCCTTCGCGGTTGCCCGCACCGCCTCCCTGGAGTTCCGCGTCGAAAGGGCCGTCAAGAAGTTTTTGGGCTCCTTCAGCTCCGGCGAGGGGTTGGTCAATACTTTCACGGGGACTGGGACGGTCATGATTGCTCCGGTTCCCAACCGCTTCCTGACATTGATTCACGAATTTGGAGGTCTCCATGCTGCAATTCGGGGCATCAGGAAATAGGGCCAGGTTAACGCTTCTGCTTGTTTCCATCGCCGGCACGGTTCTGCTCTCTGGTGTGCTGGAGGCCCAGGAGATCAAGGACCAGAAATTTCTCGTGAAGACGCTTTCGCCCCTGAGCGCGTCCACGAACCAGAAAGGTGACGTTTTCACCCTTGAGGTCCTGGAGCCGGCGGAATACAAGGGCAGTATGATCGAGGGCGAAGTGCTCAAGGCCAAGGCATCCGGCAAGGTCAAAGGCAAATCCGAACTGGCCTTCAAATTCCGGTCCCTGGTGCTCCCGGACCGGCAGATCCCGATTGAAGCAGACCTGGCCGGTGTCAGCAATTCAAAGGGCGTCCAGAATGTCGACGAGGAAGGTCATGTTATCGGGAAGTCCTCCAAGAAGCGGGACGTGGCCACCACGGCTGTCGCCACGGGACTAGGCGCCCTGATCGGCGGCCTCGCAGGCGGCGGTTCGGGCGCTGCCAAAGGGGCGGCAATCGGCGCCGCGATCGGGCTCACGATTGCGTTCAGCACCAAGGGAGAGGACATCCAGTTCGCTCCGGGGTCGGTGTTCGAGCTGCGGGTAACGAGCCAGCCGGAGGAAAAAGCGGCCCGCAAATAGCGACGGGTAACGCGGACCACTGGCGCCGTCCGCGTTACCTGTGGTATATCGCGACCGCAAGGGAGGCAGAGGATGAGCGAGGACTGGTACTACTATCAGAATGGCAGTCAGGCGGGTCCTGTGGACGAGTCGGTCGTGCGTGAAATGCTTCAAAGCGGCCGTTTGCGCTGGGATGACCTCGTATGGCACGACGGGCTTCCAGACTGGCTCGCGGCCGAACAAATCCCGAACCTGGCATCAGCCCGTGTTCTCCCGGTTCCGGCCGCCGCCCCGGCTCCGCCACCTTTTAGTTCTGCGGCTGCTGCTGTCCCGCCTCCTCCAGCGTTCCCGCCGCAGTATGCCGCCGTCCCGGCTCAGCCGCTTTCCGCGATGCGGCCCTTGTCACCCTCTGCGCCGGCGGCCCCAATGTTTGCGGACGTTTCTGAAGGAACCGTGGTCGCCCTTGGGAAAACCCGTCCGTGGGTGCGCTTTCTCGGAATCATGGCGCTTATTGGTTGCGTGTTGATGGTCCTGTTCGGTCTCGCCGGATTGGCCATGGGAATAATGACCGGCGGAGGCGGCCTCACAGGGGTGGGAATAGGAGCGGCCGCATTGCTGGCCTACTTGTTGGCCGCGGCCTTTATCCTTCCGGTGGGACTCTATCTTAACCGCTTTGCCAAGGCGATCCGTGGGGTTCAGGCATCCCGGCGGGCGGAAGACTTGGAACGCGCGCTTCTCGCCCAGAAATCCTACTGGAAATACGTGGGTATCCTCACCCTGGTGGGAATCGCACTGTCCATTCTCGCCTCGGTCGGAATGCTCATATTTGGTCTCAGCGGTTACCTGACAAGCTCGTACTGACGTGGCGGCGCGGGAACCACCGCGCCGAAACCCCTTCCGTTTTTAACCGGCTCGGAGTAAATTCGGGCGCTATGAGAACCTGTCTGCTCGGACTTTGCGTTCTCTCAACCGCCTGCCTGGCCGCTGATCTGCCCCGTTTTAAGGAAGTCACCGTCACCGGCGGCCTGAAAATGGGATATCAGCTCGTTGTCGCTGACCTTAACGCCGATGGCAAGAAGGACATCATCGCCCTAGACGAGCGGTCGACTGAGCTTTCCTGGTTTGAGAACCCCCGCTGGGAACCGCATCTTCTCGTCGATAACGTCCCCCGCCCCATCAATCTTGACACCGCGGATATCGACAACGATGGAGTACCGGAGATTGCGCTCGCGCACAACTTCGAGACCAATCCGGAAAAAAGTGTCGGCAACGTCCTGCTGTTAAAGAGCGGTCCGGACGTGCGCGAGCCATGGACCCGTCGGGAAATCGACCGGGTGCCGACCGCGCACCGGCTGCGGTGGATCAAAACGCTGCCGGAGGGGCGAAAGGCCCTGATCGTTGCACCCCTGGTGGGCGCTGCCGCGCGGGCGCCCGACTATGCGGATTCCGTCCCCGTTTACCTGTACTCACCACCCGAGTGGAAGCGGACGTTACTGACCAGCGAGCCGAAGGGAATCCTTCACAGCATAAACCCCGTTGTCCTTAATGGACCGGCCGAGGAGCTGCTGACGGCGAGTTTTTCGGGAATTCGGCTCTACATTCCGGACGCGGGCGGGAGCTGGAAAGGGAAAGAGATTGCCAAGGGAGACCCCCGCCCCTGCCCCCAGTGCGGCACGAGTGAGGTGAAAATCGGACGCTTGGCGGCTACCCGTTTTATCGCCGCCAGCGAGCCGTGGCACGGGAACCAGGTCGTGGTCTACGTCGAGAAGGGACCGGACTGGAACCGGACCGTCCTGGAGGAGGGGATGGTTAACGGTCATGCCCTGGCCGTGGGTGACCTGAACCGTGATGGGAATGACGAGATCGTGGCCGGGTTTCGAGGCAAGGGATTCCAGCTTTATGTCTTCACGGCCGAGGATACGAGCGGGCTCCGATGGCGGCGGCAGATCCTGGATGCCGGCACCATCGCCGCGGCCGACTGCAAGATCGAGGACCTGAATGGAGACGGCCGCCCCGACATCGCCTGTGTTGGTGCTTCCACTGGTAACGTGAAGATCTACGAAAGCCAATAGGGATACCGGCACCCGAGTTTTACAGAGCCGCGCACGGAGCGAACGGGCCTAAGCCCGGAGCGCCGTGCGCGGCTCTGTAAAACTGGCGACGGTCCCGAGATACGTATAAAGATCAGGTCAGGGCCACCGCACTCCGAAAGAAATGGTGCCAAAGCTCACGGGTTTTTTCAGAGATACGAAGCAGGATCAGCCCTCTACCTCCTCT
>Ga0105091_10000267_pt1 | contig 21375 bp, 18 predicted proteins | sample PPLLak1March2015_FD_87022 | JGI IMG/M metagenome (GOLD analysis project Ga0105091, IMG submission 87022) | Freshwater sediment microbial communities from Prairie Pothole Lake near Jamestown, North Dakota, USA - PPLs Lake P7 Core (1) Depth... | ecosystem: Environmental > Aquatic > Freshwater >... | reverse complement strand
TTCAATCGCCGCGCCAGCCGCCTTTGCCGCAGCCGGATCGCATCTACTCAAGCAGGGTATCCTGCTCACGCGTGGGCATGCGCTCGAAACGTTGGCCAAGGTCACGCACGTGGTGTTCGATAAAACTGGCACCCTGACCTATGGCAAGCCGCTGCTCAATCAAATATTGACACTGGGCGAGACGAGTGAACTGGAATGCCTGTGCATTGCTGCCAGCCTGGAACAGGCTTCCGAACACCCATTGGCGCAAAGTTTCCTGGCGCGCATTGGCAAGCATGAGCTTCATGCGGTCGCCGAGGCCCAAAACTTCCCCGGCAAGGGCGTGGCTGGCGTTATCAATGGGCGGCGCTACACACTGGGCAACCGTAGCATGTCTCTGCCACTAGCAGGATCGGCAGAAAGCGAGCAGGATGCTCCAGTCGGCGCAACGCTGGTGTGGCTGTGCGATGAACAGCAAGTGCTGGCAAGATTCGCGCTCAGCGATGAACTGCGACCCGAGGCACTCGGGCTGGTGACGGAACTGAAGAAGCAAGGCTTCAGGGTGTCCATGCTGAGCGGCGATTCCGCAGCGGCAGTGGAGCATTTCGCGGCCCGCCTGGGGATTGCTGATTATCGCTGGGGGCTGCATCCTGAAGACAAGCTGGCCGCGCTTAAAGTGCTGCAGGCAGAGGGACAGGTGGTGGCGATGGTCGGCGACGGGGTCAACGATGCCCCGGTACTGGCGGGCGCGGATGTTTCCATCGCCATGGGCGGTGGCACCCAGGTGGCCCGCGCAAGCAGCGACATCGTGCTGTTGTCCGAGAAACTGCCCGACATCTGGCGTTCCTTGCAGGGCGGACGCGTGACCATGAGCATTATGAAGCAAAATTTTGCCTGGGCGGCGGGGTATAATTTTCTTGCCCTGCCTTTCGCCGCCCTGGGTTATATCCCGCCATGGCTTGCGGCGCTGGGCATGTCGGTGAGCTCGCTGGTAGTGGTGTTGAATGCCCTGCGTTTACGCCAGATTTAAAGGTTAAGAGATGACGCCAATTTTGATGTTTCTGCTCGGCCTGGCCGCGCTGATGGTGATCGTTGCCGGTGCAGGTATATTCTGGGCAATCCGGAACGGCCAGTTCGAGGATATGGAAGGTCCGGCGCAGCGCATCCTGATGGACGATGATGATCCGATGATCCCGCGCCGAAAGTAATGTGCGACTACTTCATTGACATTTGGGTGTCTTTAGGCATCATATAAGACGTCATTGTCCTGTATGGCGTGAGTGGCATATTTGACGAGCGAACGGCACACTTTAAATCAGTCGAAAACCAAACCACAGGGAGAATAATGGACATGTTCCCAAGAAAAATACTCAGCATAGCAATTGCTACCATCATGCTTGTTGCTTCTGGTTCGTGTTTTGCAGCCGACAGCGCGATTGATGAAGCCAATGCGCTGATGGGCAAGGGTGATGCCAAAGGCGCCTATGCAATTCTGGCTCCACTTGAAGCTGAACGCGCCGGAAACCCAGAATACGATTACCTGCTCGGTATTGCCGCCCTGGATGTCGGCCAGGCTGGGCGCGCTGTTTTTGCTTTTGAACGCGTGTTGGCAGTGCAGCCTAATCACGCTCAAGCGCGGGCTGAAATCGCGCGTGCCTATTTTGCCTTGGGAGAAGTCGAAACGGCAAAAAATGAATTTAAAAGCATCAGCACGCAAGACGTCCCGCCTCAGGCGCAGGCATCAATCCAGAAATATTTGCAGGCCATTGAATTGCTAGAGACGGCAGATAAGTTGAAGATCAGCGGTTATGTCGAGCTTTCTGGCGGCTACGACAGCAACGTAAACAGTGCGGTTTCGGCAAGCCAGATAGCAATCCCGGCGCTTGGCGGAGCGATTGTCACACTAAGTTCCAGCGGGGTTAAAGCGGATGACGGTTTCCTTGCTATCGGAGCCGGTTCGAAATTACGTTTCCCGCTCTCCAAGGAGGCGTCCATGGTGGCTAGCTTCGATTTAAATCAGCGCGGAAATGGCAGTGAGGATAAATTTGATACTCGCTCCCTGGCTGGCAGCGTGGGGCTAAATTTCGCCCGTGGCAAGCATAACTTTACCGCCTTGCTACAGACCCAGAGTTTCAGTGTGGACAGCAACCGTTACCGCGATGCGAATGGTTTGCTTGGCCAGTGGGAATTCTTGCCGGATGACAATCGGGCGATCAGTGCCTATGTGCAATATGCGAGCCTGGATTACCCTGGCCAGGATATCCGCAATGCAGATCGCACCGTGGTGGGCGCATCTTATGGCCAAGCCTTGGGCGGAGCGCTTGCTCCGGTGGTGTTTGCTGGTATCTATTCGGGCACAGAAAACGAGCTGGAAGCTGGCGTACCCTATCTGGGCCATGATCTTGTCGGGCTCCGTATGGGCGGGCAATTAACCATTAATCCAAAAACGGTATTTTTCGCCACTGGCAGTTACGAGGAACGGGACTATGGCGGGACCGATCCCTTCTTCCTTGTGGCGCGCAGCGACCAGCAGAGCGATCTCCGTGTCGGGGTAAACTATAGCCCAATCAAGGCATGGCTTGTAACGCCCCAGCTTGCATACACCCGCAACAAATCAAATGTGGCCATCAATGATTATGAGCGTAACCAGTTCATCGTCACAGTCCGCCGCGATTTCAAGTAAGGATGTGATCAACGGTTGCATGGAGGGTTAATAAAAATGTGGCAAGGAAAACATTCAGTGGCTGGCAGGAATTTTCTTTTCGTCTTTGCATTAACAGTATTCTCGATCTCGCCAGTTTGGGCTGCGCCCGTGGCCCGGGTGGATTTCGCCAGCGGCAAGGTGACAGCGATCGACGCTGCTGGGGCGTTGCGAGTACTGAACAAGGGATCCGAGTTGAATTTGGGCGATACTGTCAATACGGATGGAGGGCGTGCTCAGGTGCGTTTTATCGACGGCGCCTACGTTTCCCTGCAACCCAATACCCAGTTCAAGATTGACGAGTACCAGTACGATGGCAAGGCAGATGGGACGGAGAAGGGAACATTCAGCCTGATAAAGGGCGCGCTGCGCACGATCACCGGCGCCATCGGCCGGGTCAACAAGGATACTTATCGGGTCAATACCCAGTCCGCCACCATCGGTATCCGCGGCACCGAGTATCTCGCCAGCGTGGTGAACAGCCTTTCGGTCAGCGTCGGAGAAGGCGCCATTTCTCTAACCAACAAGGCGGGCGAATTGATCGTGTCTTCAGGGCAGTCGGCCTTCGTTGCCGACGCGAGCACCATGCCGGTGTTGACATTCCAGAAGCCGGCACTTCCTCCCGAAGCCGCCCCGCAGCGCAAGGCGGCGAAAAGCGAAGAGCTTTCTTCCGTCCCGTATATCGCGGGTGAGCAGTCGATACTGCCTACAGGCAGGCCGCCCGTCGCTTCGTCTGCCGATGGCTACACGACGTTTTCTATTTATTCAAGTGACTTCTGGGTGGAGCACCATCCGGTGTCGGTCGGATTTAATTCCAGCGGGGTGGCCACCCAGTTGTTTGATAGCGCCCTGAACGTATGGACAGATGCCGGCACGGCCCAGGTAAGTGGAGGCTCCTCGGGCGCGATTGGCTGGGCGAGATGGGTGGATGGCACGCTTAACGATACGGGAAACTCCGTCCCATTTACGGGTGCTTACCAAGGGGTGCATCATCTATTCGGCATACCAACGCCTGACTCGGATATGGCATCGCTGGCTGCGGCCAACGTGACGGGAACCTATAGCGTGGTGGGCTACACCACCCCCACCTTCAGCGATGGAAAAGGCGCGGGGCTGGGTGATGGCGTAGTAACAGGATCGCTCATCGCATACTTTGGCTCGGGGAAAGTGGATACGGACACCTTGATCTCATTTCAGGGCGGCGCGAACCAATACCATGTTACTGCAGCCGGAATGATTTCTAATTTTTCCGGTGACAATGCAACCGCAACCCATAGCGGTACACAGGCCGACTGTGCCAACGGCTGTTCCGTTGATATGTGGGGCGGATTTTTCGGCGCTAAAGCCTCCAATGCGGGCGCTGCCTATAAACTGCATTCTGATCTCGGCTTCCAGATGCAAGGCGTGGTGGCATATGGGGTTGATTCTCAGGTAGTGCCACCACCGCCACCACCACCGCCACCACCAGTAGAGGTGCCAATAGCGGTGCCTACGACACCATTTATATAGTAAGTGCTTTCCATGTGACATTGAGGAAGTAAAAAATGGGCGAGGCTAAGCAAAAGCACGACATATGACAGATATTTTCTGACTGGTTTCCCGTCGAGTTGGAGTGCTTCTTTGTTTATGCCTCGAAATGGTTGTGCGTTACGTTTTCCCGACTTTGCCGCACACTTGAACATAGAATGAGAAAAAAACTACGCAAACATGCCATTCCAATCTTGCTTGGCATGCTGGTGCTGTTTGCCTTTCTCTTGCACACTGTCAAAATAATCGATCTTCCGTTCATGAGGAATATCGAGGCAATTAGCTACGATGTGCGCTTGCGATTCGCTATGCCGCAAACGCTGGACCCACGTATAGTGATTGTCGATATCGACGAAAAAAGCCTTGCCGAGGAAGGGCGCTGGCCATGGGGGCGGGATAAACTGGCGGTTATTCTCGAGCAGTTATTTAGCCGTTATAAGGTTGCCATCGTCGGTTTCGATGTGGTGTTTGCGGAAAGGGATGACAGTTCCGGGCTAAAAGTTCTTGATAGGCTCGGGCGCAACGAATTGAAAGAGATCCCTCAGTTCCAGTCACACCTAGAACAACTGCGGGGGCAACTCGACCATGACCATATTTTTGCACAGAAACTGGCAGAGTACCCGGTCGTGCTTGGCTACTATTTTACCGATTTCAAAAACATAGTATCTGGCAGGCTCCCCGAACCGGTATTTTCTGCCGGAGTATTCAAAAATAGTAGTTCCACTTTTATCTCGGCCAGTGGATATGGCGCCAATCTTCCGGAATTTCAGAGCACTGCACAAAATGCAGGGCATTTCAATCCAGTCACCGATTTTGATGGTGTAGCCCGGCGCGTGCCTATGCTGATTGAATATGACGGTTCCTATTATGAAGCGTTCTCTCTGGCAATCGTGCGGATGCTTTACGGCTCTCCGCCAATCAAAGCAGTGACTGAACAAGACAGCAGCGGCGAATCGATTGAATGGCTGCGTGTCGGCAATTTAAAAATACCTGTGGACGAGAATGTCAGCGCCTTGATCCCTTACCATGGTAAACAGGGGGCATTCCGTTACATTTCCGCCAGCGATATTTTGCATGGCCGCACCAAAATTGAGGAGATGGCTGGTGCCATCGTGCTGATCGGCACCACGGCACCTGGCCTGATGGATTTGCGCTCCACCCCCGTCGGCGCCGTGTATCCGGGTGTTGAAATACACGCCAATCTAATCGCTGGTATGCTTGATGATGAAATCATGATAAAACCTGCTTTCATGCAGGGAGCCAATTTTATGCAAACACTGCTGCTCGGTTTGCTGCTGGCTTTTTACATTCCCTTGCTCAGCCCCATCAAGGCATCGCTGTTGGTACTGGGGGCTCTGCTGTGGGCCGTAGGCTCTAATCTCGCGCTGTGGCAATACGCTAACATGGTTATGCCGCTCGCAACTTCGGCCATCATGATTGTCACGCAGTTCATGCTTGGCATGTCCTACGGTTTTTTTGTTGAAGCGCGTGGCAAACGTCGGGTTTCTGAACTCTTCGGACAATATGTGCCACCTGAACTGGTGGATGAGATGAGTGACAATCCAGACTCTTTCACCATGGAAGGAGAAAACCGGGAAATGACAGTGCTATTTGCGGATGTTCGCAACTTCACCAGCATTTCTGAATGTCTGGATCCAAAAGTCTTATCGCAACTTATGAATAACTACATGACGCCGATGACTCGCGTCATTCACCTCCACCGCGGTACCATCGACAAATATATAGGCGATGCCATCATGGCATTCTGGGGTGCCCCTCTTGCCGACTCGAACCATGCGCGTAATGCAGTCATGGCAGCACTGAAAATGCAGGAGGTGCTCTCCGTTTTGCGTCCAGAACTCATTGCTCGTGGCTTGCCCGAAATTCGCATTGGTATTGGCATCAACAGCGGCATGATGAGCGTGGGCAACATGGGCTCGGAATTTCGCATGGCGTATACTGTCATGGGTGACGCCGTCAACCTCTCATCGCGTCTGGAAGGTCTGACAAAGCAGTATGGAGTAGAAATTTTGGTTGGCGAAGAGACCCGTAAGTTATTACCTGACATGCTGTTCCGCGAAATTGATAAGGTAAGGGTCAAAGGCAAGAACATATCCATCAGTATCTACGAACCGCTTGGCTTGGCAGAGAAGATTAATCCATCAATGCAGGAAGAGCTTCGACAATTCCAGCAGGTGATCAAGTACTACCGTGCCCAGGATTGGGATATGGCCGAAGTCCAACTGCGCAGCCTGCAGCAGGTTGCGCCGCAGGATGCAGTGTACCCGTTATATCAGCAACGCATTGCTTATTTGCGCACCAACCCGCCAACTGCCGATTGGGATGGCACTTTCGAATTTTTGACTAAATAAAGGGCGTGAGGGGTAATACCAAAAGTGCCGACGAAGTCAGCCAACAACTACAGTTGGTCTGGTCAAGCGCTCGATACACCCCCGATTGATAGACGGTCGAGGGATCGAAGCAATTAAACACCATAAGTTAAGATCACCTTGTGATCGAAACGGTACTTGAAGCGATTGCGGCACATTGAGAGACGGCGAGAAATAAATTAGAATAGCGGGCTAGATAATTAGGAGTGATGCAATGGCTAACCTGTTTACCAAAGAAAATCTGCCCATGACGGTAGTGATCGCGCTGATCGTGTGGTCCTGGATCAGCTTCCTGTCCGTGGTGCTTGCTTAACAATTCACCAAAGACATAAAAAAGGCGCCGTGACTTCACGGCGCCTTTTTTTATTGTCGTGTGGGGAAAATCAGTTTTCCCCGATCAGCGCCTTCATTTTCTGCATGGCCTTCTGTTCGATCTGGCGGATGCGCTCGGCCGAAACGCCGTATTCCGCAGCCAGATCGTGCAGCGTCGCGCCACCGTCTTCCTGTAGCCAGCGCGCTTCTATGATGCGGCGGCTGCGTGCATCCAGGCTCTCCAGAGCGGCAGCCAGGCCTTCACTATGGCGGCGCGCGGTGTCTTCCTGCTCCAGCTTGACGGCCGGTTCGGCGCTTGGGTCGACCAGATAGGCGATCGGGCTGAAGCTGTCCTCGTCGTCCGCGCTGTTACCTTCCAGAGCGATGTCCTGCCCGGTCAGCCGGGTTTCCATCTCGACCACTTCATGCGGTTTTACACCCAGTTGCCCTGCCATGGCGCGGACTTCATCGGGGTTCAGCGTACCCAGGCTTTGTTTCAGGCTGCGCAGGTTGAAGAACAGCTTGCGTTGTGCCTTGGTAGTGGCGATTTTGACCAGGCGCCAGTTGCGCAGGATGAACTCGTGGATTTCGGCCTTGATCCAGTGCACGGCGAATGACACCAGACGCACGCCGCGCTCAGGGTCGAAGCGCTTTACTGCCTTCATCAAGCCGATATTGCCTTCCTGAATCAGATCGGCCTGCGGCAACCCATAACCAAGATAGCCCCGTGCAATGCTTACGACAACGCGCAAATGCGACATCACCAAAATGCGCGCAGCTTCAACATCGTCATTTTTCTGCAGGCGCACGGCGTAGTCATGTTCCTCTTCAGGCGTCAGCATGGGTAGGGCCTTGACCGACTGGATGTAGCTTTCCAGGCTCCCTACGGAAGTCGGTACGGGAAAACTAAGAGCTTGCGACATGAATTCTTCCTCCTTGCGAAACATTTTAGCACTCGATGAATGAGAGTGATAGTACAGTAAAAAGTTCAAGTATTGAAGTGTTGTTCAAACCCATTAACGCCATAGCAATTTATGGCAACACAAACGCCCTTCCAGTTCCTCAAGCAAGTCGCGAAAATTATCGAAAAATGCTTATCTGATAGCGAGCTCGATCCTTTGATCGACATGAGTTATGGCAATAGCCAGCCTTGTGGAGAACCATTAAAGCAAGTAAGCAATTGTTTTCATGGGTGTCGTGAAGATCGGGATAAGTAAAATTACTTATATATATTAGGAGTGCATGGGGATAGCATTCACTGATAAGTCAGTTGAACCGGCATGGATACTCTGCGCGCTAGGCGAAAGTAAAGGATAGGGAGCATGGGAAGCACGCAGTTTGATAACAAACGTCGAATCACGCTGCGCAAGGAAGCCGAAAAGCGCTTCGTTAGCGCTCCGGCGGTGGATTCGCCCCCCCGCCCCGTCGGGGAACTGCTTCATGAACTCCAAGTGCACCAGGTTGAACTGGAGATGCAGAACGAAGAGTTGCGTCGTGCTTACGTCGCTCTGGAAGAGTCGCGCGATCGCTTCGTGGATCTCTATGAATTTGCCCCTGTAGGCTATTTGACGCTCACGCACGAGGGAACGATCGCTGAAATAAATCTCACCGCGGTCGCCCTGCTGGGGATGGTGCGCAAGAGGCTGTTACACCGGCGTTTTGCGAAATTTGTCGTGCCGGAAGATAGCGACAGCTGGCACCGCCACTTCTTGTATGCGCTGCAACACGGTGAGAGGCAGAGTTGTGACCTGGCTCTCATGCGTACTGACGGCACGATTCTGCATGCCCGCCTGGATTGCCTGTATACGGCAACCGGCGCGACTTCGGCGGTACGTGTCGCGTTAACCGATATCACCGAGTCAAAGCGAGTCGAGGACGAACTTATTGCGGTGAAGCGCCAATTGCAGGCTACGCTCGATGCCATTCCAGATCTGTTGTTTGAGGTTGGTTCTGATGGACGTATTCTTGACTACCATTCCCCTCGTACCGATTTGCTGGCAGCACCTCCCGAAGTGTTCCTGGGAAAAACATTATCCGAGGCACTTCCTGCGGATGTGGCTGATGTGTGTGAGTTGGCAATTCTGGAGGCGAGTGAAAAGGGATACTCAATCGGTAAACAGTACGAATTACAACTGCCTCATGGCAAATTCTGGTTTGAACTTTCTGTGTCCCGCAAGCCGCTCGAACACGGCAAACAACCCAATTTCTTGTTTCTTGCACGAGACATCACCGGGCGCAAACAAGCAGAAGAGCAAATTCACGACCTGGCTTTTTATGACTCATTGACCAAACTGCCCAATCGCAGTTTGCTTAAAAACCGCATGGACCAAGCCATGGCAGCCAGCAATCGCAGTGGCCGCTATAACGCGCTGTTATTTCTCGATCTGGATAACTTCAAACCGCTCAATGACGTATATGGACATGATGTGGGCGACGCCCTGCTGGTTGAAGTTGCACATCGCATCAGCAGTTGCGTGCGCGAGGTGGATACCGTTGCGCGTTTCGGCGGTGATGAATTTATGGTGATGCTCAGCGAACTGAATGTAAACAAAGTCGAATCCGCAGTGCTGGCCGGCATCGTTGCCGAAAAAATACGCGCCGCCCTCGCCAAACCCTATTTTCTGAAAATCAAGCATGCGGGTCATGCGGAAACGAGCATTGAGTATCACTGCACGGCTAGTATAGGAGGGGAATTGTTCATCAACCATGAGGCCGGAGCGAAAGAGATTGTCAAATGCGCGGATATGGCAATGTATCAAGCCAAAGAAGCGGGGCGTAATCAGGTCCGGTTTTATGAGACGAATATTTGATTAGCCACACATTCAGCGATGGGATAGATGGAAATGGCGCAGGAAGTGGCCCACTGCCAGATAAGCGCCGACCCACCCCAGCAGGGCGGAGAAGGCCAGGAGGGCAGTGGTTTCGGCCGGGTCGAGCAGTTCTAGTTGGAAGGTCGAGCTGTAAAAGCTGGCAAGCTGCGCGATGTTGCCATTCAGAATATAGGCGCTGGCGCTGATGATGGCCCAGCCGGCAAGGGCACCCAGCAATCCCTGTAGCGCGCCATGGTAGAGGAATGGCAGGCGGATGAAGCGGTCGGTCGCGCCGATCAACTTGCTGACTTCGATTTCTTCCTGGCGGGTGAGAATTTGCAGGCGGATGGTATTTCCGGTACCGGCGATCAAGCCAAAACTCAGCAAGATGGCGACAATAAGGGTGATTTTCCTACCCAGGCCAAGCAGGGCATCAAGTCGTCTGGCCCAGCTTGAATCGAGTTCTGCTGTTTCCACGCCGGGCCAACTGGCAGCTTCGGCGCGCAGTTTTTCCAGCAGGGTAGGGTCATTTTCAAACGTATTGATGACATAGGCGTCAGGCAAGGGGTTGTGCGTCAGTCCGGCTGTTACATCGGCCAAACCGCTGCTGGCGGAGAGTTCCTTGAGTGCTTGCTCGCGCTCGATAAAGCGATAACTTTTGACACCTGGGTTGGCTTTTAATCGAGTTTCGATCTGGCGAATGACATTCTTGCTTGCGTCGAGCTTGAGAAACAGGCTGATTTGCGGTTCGGCATCGAGGCCGCCGACGGCTTGATTGAGATTGGACAGCAGCAGATACAGCCCGGCAGGCAGGCTGAGCGCGATACCGATGACACATAGCGTCAACAGCGTGGCGAGAGGCGTGGCTGCAAAGCGCCGCAGGACTGTGTTAATAGTGCGCCAGTGTCGGTTCATGTCAATAGCTCCCCATGCTGCAAACGCAGGGTGCGCGCACTGAAGCGCTCGATCAGGCGCTCGTCGTGGGTGGAAATCAGCACCGTCACGCCGACCTGGTTGAAGGATTTGAACATTTCCAGAATCTCGCTGGCATAAGCGCTGTCAAGATTGCCGGTTGGTTCGTCGGCGAGCAGGATGGCTGGGCGATGGACGATGGCGCGGGCGATGCAGAGGCGTTGTTGTTCGCCACCGGACAGGGCGATGGGCATGGTTTTTTCGCGCCCCAGCAACCCGACCTTGTCCAGCGCGGCACGTACTCGCTTGGCGGCTTCACCTTGATCGAAACCCGTGATTTCAAGCGGCAGCATCACATTGTCGAACACGCTGCGGTCATAGAGCAGCCTGTGGTCCTGGAAAATAAGGCCGAAATTGCGCCGTAGGAAGGGGATGGCCGCAGGGCGCAACTGGCTCAGGTTTTGGCCATTAACGATGATGGAGCCGCTGCTGGGCGATTCGATTGCGGCGATCAGGTTAAGCAGCGTGCTTTTGCCGGCACCGGAATGGCCGGTGACAAATACCATCTCCCCGGTCTCGATGGTGAAGGTGATGTCCTTCAGCGCTTCGAGACCGCCGGGGTAACGTTTGCAAACCTGGCTGAGGCTGATCATTTTTAAAAACTTATAACCACGGAGAACACGGAGGTCACGGAGAACGGCCATCTTGGGCCTTTTCTGGCGCCCAGAAGATGAGCGCAAAACAAGCTGTAGTCCATTGATTTTACTCCGTGATCTCCGTGTTCTCCGTGGTTATATGAGGTTTTCAGTGCCATGGAATTTAGTCGGCCAGTCCACCCAGCGCCAGTTCCGCAGCGCGCAACACCGCGCGCGCCTTGTTGCGGGTTTCATCCCATTCGCTTTGCGGCACGGAGTCGGCCACGATACCGGCGCCGGCCTGGACGAACAGGGTGCTGTCCTTGATCACGGCGGTGCGGATGGCGATGGCGAGGTCCATGTCGCCGTTGAAGCCGAGATAGCCTACCGCGCCGCCATAAGTGCCGCGTTTGGAGGGTTCGAGCTCGTCGATGATTTCCATGGCGCGCACCTTGGGTGCGCCGGATAGCGTGCCAGCGGGGAATGTGGCGCGCAGCACGTCCATGGCGGATACGCCCGCCTTGCGCTTGCCCTCGACGTTGGAGACGATATGCATGACGTGGGAGTAACGTTCGATAACCATTTTTTCCGAAACACGCACCGTGCCCGTGGCGGCTACCCGGCCCACGTCATTGCGGCCGAGATCCATCAGCATCAGGTGTTCGGCAAGTTCCTTGGGGTCGCTGAGCAAATCCCTAGCTAGCGCTTCGTCTTCTTCTCGCGTTTTGCCGCGTTTGCGGGTGCCGGCGATGGGACGCACGGTGATGGTGTCTGCTTCCAGTTGTACCAGGATTTCCGGCGAAGCGCCGACGACGTGGTGCTCGCCCATGTCGTAATAAAACATATAGGGCGAAGGATTGAGCGTGCGTAGCGCCCGATACAGCGATAGCGGCGAGGCGGCATAGGGCTGGCTCATGCGCTGCGACAGCACGACCTGCATGATGTCGCCCTCGGTGATGTAATTCTTGGCCTTGGCCACGGCGGCCTTGAAGGCTTCTTCGCCGAACTCGGAACTTGCTTGCGCGGTGGCGGAAGCAGGCGCGGTGGGGATTTCCACCGGTTTGCGCAGCATGCCGCGCAGTGCAGCGAGGCGCTGTTGTGCCAGCGCGTAGGCGTTAGGCTGTTGCGGGTCAGCATAGACGATGAGGTAAATCTTGCCGGACAGATTGTCCATCACCGCCAGTTCATCGGACAGCAATAGCAGGATATCCGGTGCGCCGATCACGTCGGGCTTGCTGGTGTGCGCCAGTTTTTTCTCAATGTAGCGAATGATGTCGTAGCCGAAGTAACCGGCCAGGCCGCCGCTGAATCTGGGTTGTCCGGGCCGCGTCGGTACCTTGAGGCGCGCCATGTAATCCTGAATGAATTGCAGCGGATCGTTCGCTTCGACTTGCTCGATTGTACCGCTGTCTTTTTCCACGGCGATATGTCGACCGCGCACCACGATGCGGGTTTTGGCAGGCAGGCCGATGAAGGAGTAGCGCCCGAAGCGTTCGCCGCCCTCGACCGACTCCAGCAGGTAGGAGTAGGGCCGGTTGGCGAGCTTGAGATAGAGTGACAGCGGCGTGTCGAGGTCGGCAAGGGTTTCCAGCGTCAGTGGGATGCGGTTGTAGCCCTGCTGGGCAAGCTGATTGAATTCCTGTTCGGTCATGTCGATTCCTTAAGTTGAGACTGAAAAAAGCGCGGTGGCGCGAGGCTTGCTATTGCCAGGCACGCCATCGCCAGGAAAGAAAGACCGATTTCAGTACAACTTGAGGTTGGTTGCTCATGACTTCAGATTTTTTGCATCAGTTTGGTGGCTTCAAGGAGGCTGGGCACCACGGCGTCGAGGTCGAGTTCTTCCACACTGCGGCCGCGGTTGTAGCCGTAGGGCACGCAGAAGACGTGACAGCCTGCCGCGCGCGCTGCCTGAGTGTCATTGAGGGAATCGCCGATGAGTAGCAATTGTCCCGCTTCGATGCCGAAATATTTGCAGGCGTGCTGAAGCGGCAGCGGGTCCGGCTTGCGCTTGGGCAGCGTGTCGCCTGAGAGAATCAGTTCGAAGTAGTCGAACAGGCCGGTGTCTTTCAGCAGCGGTACGGTAAATTTTTCCGCCTTGTTGGTGATGCAGGCGAGGCGGAATCCCGCTGCCTTCATGGCTTCCAGTCCTTCCACCACGCCGGGGAACGGACGGCTTTCGCGGCTCACCCCTTCTGCATAGTGTTTTTCATAAACCGGCAAGGCGCGTGCGAAGAGCGCCGCATCGGGTTCCGCATCCATCTCGCGGGTGAGCACTCGCTTCACCAGACGGGAAACGCCATTTCCGATGTAGGTCTTGACAGTATCCAGTTCGATGGGCGGGAGGCCCAGTTCTGCAGCCATGCGTTTGGCGGCTTCCGCCAGGTCCGGCGCGGTGTTGAGGAGGGTGCCGTCGAGATCGATGACTACGGCTTTGATGGGTAAGGGAAATGATTTATTCAATTAAATTCTCTATTCTCGCCGTAAAAGCCGCAAAGGAACTCGAGGTAAGCCTCGAATGATTTTCCTTTGCGAACCTTCGCGTCCTTAGCGGTTAATGCCTTTAAACTTTTGCCAATTCGGCGCGCATGGCTGCGATGATGGAGTTGTAACGCTGCGGGTCGCTGTCCTTGGCCGCGCCAAATACCGCGGAACCGGCGACGAAGGTGTCCACCCCCGCTTTTGCCACTTCCAGGATGTTGGCTGGGCCGACGCCACCGTCGATTTCCAGGCTGATGTCGAGGCCACGAGCATTGATCATCTGGCGAACCTTGCGCGCCTTGTCCAGCACGTAGGGAATGAATTTCTGTCCGCCGAATCCGGGGTTGACCGACATCAGCAGCACCATGTCCAGTTTGTCCAGGGTGTATTCCAGAATATCCAGCGGCGTGGCTGGGTTGAATACCAGGCCGGCCTTGCAGCCACATTCCTTGATCAGGCCGATGGTGCGGTCGACGTGTTCGGAAGCCTCGGGGTGGAAGGTGATGTAGGTGGCGCCAGCCTTGGCGAAATCGGGGATGATGCGATCCACCGGCTTGACCATCAGATGCACGTCGATAGGCGCAGTCACGCCATGCTTGCGCAGGGCTTCGCATACCAGCGGGCCGATGGTCAGGTTAGGCACGTAATGGTTGTCCATCACGTCGAAGTGAACGATGTCGGCGCCGGAGGCGAGCACATCGTCCACGTCCTTGCCCAGATTGGCGAAGTTGGCCGACAGGATGCTCGGTGCGATGCGATATTGAGGCATGATCTATCCTTAAGAATTCAGAGGCAAAGTATGAATTTTAACCACAAATTGTGCTTCTGGCGCAATCCATGGCAGATATCTGCCGACTATTGTCGGCGATAAGCCCAGCGCAGCATCGCCACGCCGGCCGCAATCATGGGTAGCGACAGCCACTGGCCCATGGAAAGACCCAGTGACAGCAAGCCAAGAAAGTCATCCGGTTCGCGGCTGAATTCGGCCAGGAAGCGGAAGCTGCCATAGCCTATCAGAAAAAGCGCCGAGACAGCACCGAGCGGTCTTGGTCGGCGCGAGAAGAACCATAGCAGGGTGAACAGGGCCAAGCCTTCGAGAGCGAATTCATAAAGCTGCGAAGGATGGCGCGCCACGAGGTCAACCTGAGGGAAAGCCATTCCCCAAGGAGCATCGGTGGGCCGCCCCCACAATTCGCCGTTGATGAAATTGCCGATACGCCCGGCACCCAACCCCAGCGGCACCAGCGGTGCGATAAAGTCAGTGACAGCCAGCCAGGATTTGCCGTTCTTGCGTGAAACCAGCCACATTGCCACCAGTACGCCGAGAAACCCGCCATGGAAGGACATGCCACCCTGCCACACGGCGAGAATCTCCAGCGGATGTTGTAGATAATAACTCGCCTTGTAAAACAGGATATAGCCTAGGCGCCCGCCCAGCACCACGCCTAGCACCCCATAAAACAGCAAGTCGTCCAGTTCCTGCTTGTGCCAGCCGAGATCGGGGCGGGCATTTATGCGATAACGACCGAGGCCGAGAAACAGGGCGAAAGCAGTCAGGTACATCAGGCCATACCAGCGGATGGCCAGTGGGCCAAGGTGGAGCGCGATGGGGTCAAATTGCGGGTGAATCAGCATGGCGTTTGGGAGGGGGTGAGGAAAGGCCGAAATTTACCACAGGGATGGCAGGGTGGAGCACATATCGTCCTAGATAACTTCATTTCACCGCAAAGGATGCGAAGGTTCGCAAGGGAAACAAAGGCTTAATCAAAGGCAACGCATCACCCATCAGGCAAGCTGATAATTTGTTCAGCCTTTGAATTCCTTCGCGCCCTTTGCGGCCTTTGCGGTTCAAATGCTTTTTTAAAGATTATCAATGTACTATGCGTGCCGAATACTCAGTTTCCGCTGTCGAAATGCCGTGCCATGGCTTGCAGATTCGTTGCTACACGCGCCATCTCCTCGGTGGCGAGACCCATCTGGATAGCACTTGCTGTGCTGGCTCCGCTCAGGGCCGAGATTTGCTCCATGTTGGAGGATACTTCTGCACCCGCGATGGATTGCTGGCTGGCCGCGCCGGCGATGTGTTGCGCCATTTCGGTAACCCGCTGGGATGCGCTTGTAATCGCCTTGAAACTGGTGCTGCTGGCCTGAATCAGGGCAAGCCCGGATTTGACCTCGCAGACGGCCTGTTCCATGGAATCGGTCGCTGCGCCGGCAGTGTTTTCGATTTCCGCTACCATGCGGGAGATATCTGCCGTGCTGCAGGAGGTGCGCTCGGCCAGTTTTCGGACTTCGTCAGCCACCACGGCGAAGCCGCGCCCCTGTTCGCCAGCGCGTGCTGCTTCGATGGCGGCGTTGAGGGCCAGCAGGTTGGTCTGGTCGGCGATGTCCCTGATGGCCTGGGTTATTGCGCCGATTTTGCCGATAGACTGGCTCAGATTGGTGATGGCAGCACCAGAAGTTTCCACCGTTTGCACCACTTGTGAGGTGGCTTCCATGCTGCGCCTCATTTGCGCGTTGCCATTGTTGACTTCATCAAGGGTCTGCCCAGCGGCATCCGCCGTGCCGCCTGCGCTTTCCGCTACTTCGCGGATGGAGGCACTCATTTCTTCCATGGCAGCGGAAACCTGCATGATGCGGTCAGACTGCGTTTGCGACTGCGTGATGACCTGCGACATCTCCTCTTTCAGATTGTCGGTTTGCTTCGCCAGTACGGCGGAGGCCAGCGCGACTTCATCCAGGATGACCTTAAGGTGAACCTGCGTGCAGGCGAGCGAGTTCAGTACTCTGCCCATTTCGTTTTTGCCGCCGATATCGATCTTGTTGGCCAGATTGCCTTCGGCGATCTGATCGAAAATGCCGATGATTTTTTTCAGGCCGCGGTCGATGGCGCCGGAGAGAAATACACCCAATCCGACGGAAAATAGGATGCCTAAGCCTGTCAGTGTATAGCCGAGTTGGTGCATGCCAAGGTAGCCCAGTACATTGCTGCCGATCAGCATGAGATTCATGACACTGATCAGCATTATGAGGGAGGTCTTGAGGGACAGGTTGCGCGCTTTGGGCAGGATCAGCGGCTTGCCGGCATTGAGTTGTTTGTATAGGGCGTCGGCGTCGGCTATCTGTTGCCGCGTGGGCGGGGAGCGAACCGACATGTATTCCACGATTTCGCCTTTTTCCTTCACCGGAACTACAAAGGCCTCCACCCAGTAATGGTCGCCGTTCTTGCAGCGATTTTTGACCACGCCGCGCCATGGTTGGCCGGCCTTGATGGTGTCCCACAGCCAGGCAAAAGCTGCTGGCGGCATGTCCGGGTGGCGCACCAGGTTGTGGTTTTTGCCGATCAGTTCCTCGCGACTGAAGCCGCTCAGTTCGACAAAGGCATCATTGGCGTAAGTGATGGCGCCCTTGAGGTCGGTTTTCGACACAATGGTACCGCTGGTGAATGGCTTTTCGGTACCGGTGACAGGCAGGTTGATTTTCATTTATTTCTTGTCCTCAATAGCTCTAGCCGAGCCGGTTCTCACAAAAAAGCGCCTGGATTTCGTTTATTTTTTCGCTATTACTGATTAGCGCCTCGACGCAATCGCTATCCAGCTTGGTTTCCGACATGTCGCGCAGAATCATAAAGGCCGTCTCATTGTCCCAGGCCGATTTGTAGGGACGATTGCTGGTGAGGGCGTCAAAAACGTCTGCCACGGCGCATATGCGTGCCTCTATCGGGATGTCGGCGCCACTCAAGCCCTGAGGATAGCCACTGCCATCCATTGTTTCATGGTGCAGTTCGACGATATTTCGCAGCATTTGAATATGCGGGAAGCCGTCCATGGCGAATTCGCTCACCATGTTGTCAATGATTTTCCGCCCAACCGTGGCATGGCTCTTGATAACGGTGAACTCTTCAGGGCTGAGCTTGCCCGGCTTGAGCAGGATGGCATCCGGGACGGCGACCTTGCCGATGTCGTGCATGGGCGCGAATAGATGCACATATTCGATGAATTCGTCGCTGAGCCCATGGCTTCCAGCCAGTGAGGCGGCGATCAGGCGGGAGTAGTCTGCCATCCGTTCCAGATGCGCACCGGTTTCCTCATCCTTGAGGCGCGTGATGTTCTGCGCAGTGCGGATGGCTGCGGTCACGGTACGGACAAATGTGGTTTCCCGGATCACCAGGGACGAGATCACCTGGCTGAATACATTGAGCATATCCAGCAAACCGCCACTGAATACACCCGCATTGCGGGAATTAAAAAACAGGAATCCCTGAATCCGGCCGTTGTGATAGAAGGGATACGTCAGGCTGGCACGAAAGCCATCCTTCAACAGTTTTTGGGTATGCACGCCTTGTCCGTCGGCTCGTTCGGCCAGGTCGTTGAGAATGCGCGGCGTGCCGTCGCGGGCAATATCATTGAGGGAGGCGATTTCCGACAGGCGCACTGAATAATTGACTAGCGGGCTTTGTCCGGCGGTGCTGTGTATGAACGTGGAGAGCATGTCGCTGCGGGCGTCGTACAGGGCGACCGCGATGCGGTGGATGGTGTTGGAGCAGAGCTTGATCGCGTCGTGGATAAGATTGAGCTTATGCCCAATGGGAATGCTCTGGTCCAGTTCGCGCTGAAGATTGAACGGCATCGCCGCCGATTGCGTCTCGCCAGCCATGACCAGCTTGGGAAAAGGGCAGTCTGCGGTTGGTGTCACCAGACTTTCCACCACTGCTTGCGCTTGGGTGTCTCAGCCTGCTTGGTTGCCATGGCGTTGCTGGCGTAGTCGGTCCAGGCCTTGGTGGAATAGCCGGAGCCTTGCAGGGCAGTGGCGTATTTCTTGTCGGTGACGAGGATGTGGTCCTGCAACCAGTGCTTGAGGAAGTTGATGATCTCGAAGGATACCGATTTTCCTTCTATCAAGTGCTTGTTTGCGGCAACGCTGATTTTCTCGACGAAGGCGCGGTGTTCGCGCTGGTGGGCGGCAAACTCTTCCGGGTTGTAGCCTGCGTCCTGCAGCAGTTTTTCTTCCAGGCCGAAATGGGTCTTGGTGTAATCGACCAGGGTATCGAGGATCTCGATGGTGATTTCATTGCTTTCGCGCTGGACCACGGCCACGAACAGGCGGTTGAGAATGTCAACGAGGGTTTTGTGCTGTTCGTCGATCTCCGCTATGCCCACGCTCATGGTGTCGGACCATTCAAAAAATACCTTATCACCCATTGCCCTGTCTCCTAAATATGTATTTGATTTTTATCCTGAATGCTTTGGGCAGTATTCAGGAGTGCGCCATCTTAATACGGGCGGCTTGATTCAAATATCAGGGAAACCCTGATTTATGTCAGAAAAATATTGATCTGGGTCAACTAGTATGATCTGGCTGCGGCGGAAATGCGTTGCGTGGTGCAGATGCGCAAGGCGGGTTAGAATGTCCGCATCAAACGTATTTCCTTCAGGAGCCTGCATTCATGCCGCAATACCGTTCACGCACCACCACCCACGGCCGCAACATGGCCGGCGCCCGCGCCCTGTGGCGTGCCACCGGGATGACCGACGGCGATTTCGACAAGCCCATCATCGCCATCGCCAACTCCTTTACCCAGTTCGTTCCGGGGCATGTGCACCTCAAGGACATGGGGCAACTAGTGGCGCGCGAGATCGAGGCGGTCGGTGGTGTGGCCAAGGAATTCAACACCATCGCGGTGGATGACGGCATCGCCATGGGGCATGGCGGCATGCTTTACAGCCTGCCGTCGCGCGAACTGATTGCCGACAGTGTCGAGTACATGGTCAATGCGCACTGTGCCGATGCGCTGATCTGCATTTCCAACTGCGACAAGATCACCCCCGGCATGCTGATGGCCAGCCTGCGCCTCAACATCCCGACCATCTTCGTCTCCGGCGGGCCGATGGAGGCCGGCAAGGCCGTGATCCAGGGCAAGGTCATGCACCTCGACCTGGTGGATGCCATGGTGTCCGCGGCCGATGCCAATGAGTCCGACGAGGATGTTGCGATCATGGAGCGCTCCGCCTGCCCGACCTGCGGCTCCTGCTCCGGCATGTTCACGGCAAACTCCATGAACTGCCTGGTGGAGGCGCTGGGCCTGGGCCTGCCCGGCAACGGTTCGCTGGTGGCCACCCATGCCGACCGCAAGCGGCTCTTTCTGGAAGCGGGCCGCCTGATCGTGGCATTGGCCAAGAGCCATTACGAGCGCGGCGACATGTCAGTGCTGCCGCGTTCCATCGCGACTTTCGAGGCCTTCGAGAATGCCGTTGCACTCGACATCGCCATGGGCGGCTCCACCAATACAGTGCTGCACCTCCTGGCTGCGGCTCATGAAGCGGGCGTGGATTTCACCATGCAGGATATCGACCGCATGTCACGCAAGGTGCCACACCTTTCCAAGGTCGCCCCCAGCATCCAGACCTACCACATGGAAGACGTGCACCGCGCCGGCGGCATCATGGCCATCCTCGGCGAACTCGACCGCGCCGGCCTGTTGCACCGCGATCTGCCCACCATCCACAGCCCGACCATGGGTCAGGCGCTGGAGCAGTGGGATGTGTGCCGCACCTCTGATGAAAAGGTCAAGACCTTCTACCGCGCCGCACCCGGCGGCGTGCCCACCACGGTAGCTTTCAGCCAGGACCAGCGTTACGCCGAACTGGATATCGACCGCGCACACGGCTGCATCCGCGACAAGGCCCATGCCTACTCGCAGGACGGTGGTCTGGCAGTGCTGTACGGCAACATTGCCGAGGATGGCTGCATCGTCAAGACCGCCGGGGTGGACGAAAGTATTCTCAAGTTCGCAGGCCGGGCGCGCATTTTTGAAAGCCAGGAAGCTGCGGTGGAAGCCATTCTCGCCGACCAGATCGTGGCCGGCGACGTGGTGGTGATCCGCTACGAAGGCCCGCGCGGCGGGCCGGGCATGCAGGAAATGCTTTATCCCACTTCCTATCTCAAATCCAAGGGAATGGGCAAGGTCTGCGCCCTGCTGACCGACGGGCGCTTCTCCGGCGGCACTTCCGGCCTCTCGATCGGCCACGCCTCGCCGGAAGCGGCGGAGGGCGGCGCCATCGGCCTGGTCGAGGAAGGCGACAGCATCGAAATCGACATTCCACAGCGCAGCATCAACCTGATGGTGTCGTGGGAAGAACTCTCGCATCGCCGCGCGCTGATGGAAGAAAAAGGTGATAAGGCGTGGCAGCCGGTAGGACGTGAGCGCCTGGTGTCCCAGGCGCTGCAGGCCTACGCGGCCATGACCACTTCCGCAGCAAAAGGCGCGGTGCGCGACGTGTCGCAGTTGAAGCGCTAAGCCACGTGGCCCTGCCGGTTCACGAACACAAGCTTGGTTTGGCCGAGGTGTTGGCCGAGTTGGTAGCGGATGGCATGGTGGCGCAGGAAAATGCGGACAAGATCAACTTCCCCGCCCGCAGCCTGAGCCCAAGCAAGCTGCATCCGCTGGTGATCGTTGCCGACCAGAAATGGAAAAGCCTCAAGCCGCCCAACAAGGTGCTCAATCTCGACGCGCTAACGGAATGGCTGGCCGACAAGGCCGGGCTGCCTTACCAGCACATCGATCCGCTCAAGGTGGAGGTTTCCGCCGTGGGTTCGGTGATGTCCCACGCTTATGCCTCGCGCTTCATGAT
>Ga0105091_10000266_pt1 | contig 21379 bp, 18 predicted proteins | sample PPLLak1March2015_FD_87022 | JGI IMG/M metagenome (GOLD analysis project Ga0105091, IMG submission 87022) | Freshwater sediment microbial communities from Prairie Pothole Lake near Jamestown, North Dakota, USA - PPLs Lake P7 Core (1) Depth... | ecosystem: Environmental > Aquatic > Freshwater >... | reverse complement strand
CCACGCCTTTTGAGAAACGCACTCACATCGTCTTCCTTCACTGGTCGGTCGTTGTTTTGACGGCCTCGATCCTGTACTTCGGTGATCCGGTTCCGGGGTTCACGCTCAACAATTGGATCATTCTGCTGCTACTCGGCGGCCACGCGGCGTTATCCTTCCTGAAGCCGATTCGGCTCGACGACCCTTCGCTGACTTACGTGCTGGTTCTGTCGGATATCGGCGGCGCCTGTCTGGCAGCGCGGCTGTCCGAAGCGCCTGGCCCCTCTTTCTACGTCCTGCTTTTTCTGTCGCTTATCGTGGCGGCAACCGTTCCTAGTTTCAGGCTCCTCATCGCCGCCTCCGCCGGCCTGGCTCTGGCTTATCCGGGGATCCTGTCCCTCGGCGGCTGGCCGCTCGAAGACGAGCACTGGATCAGCGCCCTGCTCCTGGGCGACTGCGGCCTGTTCTTCGGGTATCTCGCGCTGCTTCGCAGGGGGCACGAGGACCGAGTGAAGGCCAGTTCGATCTACACCGATCTCTCCGCATTCAGCAAGAACCTGTCGGAAGCCGACGACCCCAAGACCCTCACCAGAGCTGACACGCCTGTGGAGCAGCTTTACGCTGACATTCCCCGCCTGATCAAGGAGACCATGGGGGTCGACAATTGTGAACTGGCGCTGATCGAGGACGACAAGATTGTGAAGCGCATCTTGCCCGGCAGGCATTGCCGCGAGTACGTGGACCTCGAGGTACGGGAGAGCCTTCATGAACGAACAGTAAGCAATGGGGCCTACACCTGCAGCGAAATGCAGGAAGACCCTGCCCTCCATTTGAAGAAGGATTTTGCGATGGTGTGTCCGCCTTACCGGACATACATGGGCAAGGCGTGGGTGGCCGAGGGGAAAGCGGCCGGCCTGATGGCTCTTTACACCGAAAAGAAAGGCGCTTGGAGCGAGTACAGCAAGCAGCAGTTTCACTTCCTGGTCGATCACTCCGTCCTCGCTCTCCAAAATGCGAGACTCAGGCAGGAGCTCCAGGAGCAGGCGCACCACGACGGTCTCACCACGCTCGCCAATCACCGGTACTTTTACGAGAGGCTCGAAGAAGAGTTCGAGAAGGTCAAGCGGAAGAGTCACCCTTTGTCCGTCGCCTTGATCGACCTGGATCATTTCAAGAAACTGAACGACACCGCCGGTCACCGGGTTGGCGACCAGGTGCTCCAGGCCCTTAGTCTTCTCTTCCGGTCAACCATCCGCCGGACCGATCTGCTGGGAAGGCTCGGCGGCGACGAATTCTCAATCGCTCTTCCTGAAACCACCGACGACGACGCGGTGATGCTTTGCCGGCGGATCCTCGCTGCCGCCGCGAAACTCAAAGTCGGACAACAAACCGGCTTTTCGCTGAGCATCGGATGTGCCACCTTTCCGGGTGACGGCGAGACGCTGACCGAGCTGATCGAGCACGCCGACCAGGCTCTCTACCACTCCAAAAACCTCGGCCGCGGCCGCGTGTCGCGGTACGCGGAAGTGGTGGCGCAAGAACGACCGCGGTGAGGGACTAAATGACTAAGTGGCCAATGTCCACTTAGTCCACATCGTCCACCGCGTCCATACGAGCACCCATTCGTTTGACAGCAACCGCTTTCCTGTGACTAAACTCTGTCATGGCTCCCCGCAGGCTGGTCGTCGGAATATCTGGTGCATCTGCTCCCATTTACGGCATTCGGATACTCGAGCTGTTAAGGGATGTTTCGGATGTCGAAACCCATCTCGTCTACACGCGCACCGCCGAGCGCACAATCGCCCTTGAGACCGGGCGCAAGTTAGCTGAAGTCTGCAGCCTGGCGGATGTCGTTTACGCGTGCGAGCAGATGGAGGCAGCGATTTCCAGCGGCTCTTTTCAGACGGTCGGCATGCTGATCGCGCCCTGCTCTATCAACACGCTTTCCTCGATTGCCGCCAGCTTTACCAAGGATCTACTTACTCGTGCGGCTGACGTGACCTTAAAGGAGAAAAGGCCGCTCGTGCTCATGCTGCGCGAATCGCCTCTTCACTTGGGGCACCTCCGACGAATGGTGGAAGCGGCCGAGATCGGGGCCACGATCGCTCCCCCCATTCCCAGCTTTTATCACCAGCCGGCGTCCATCGACGACATCATCAATCACAGCATCGGCCGCACGCTCAGCTTATTCGGCATAGAGCTTCCGAAGCTCAAAAGGTGGGAAACACCCAACGATTGACGATTGAGGGAGTTGCCGATTGACGGTTGAGTGTTAATCGTCAATCGCAAATCGTCAATCGCTTAGTCGGTGTGCAGCGCGAGCATTCCCGCAATTCCGAGGAGGAAAAAGAAGAGCTGCATCAGCGAAGACCAGGAACCTCTTTCCTTGTGAAGCTGGGGGATCAGGTCGGCCCCGGCGATGTAGATGAACCCGCCGGCCGCAAAGGGCGGAAGGAAGAAGACGAGCTGCTCTGCAACTTGCGATAGCACAACCGTCAGGGCCAGACCCAACAAGGCAATGCCGGCCGTCAGGAAGTTGTACATCAAGGCCTTGCCGCGCGTGAACCCGCCGTGAATCAGCACTCCAAAATCGCTCATCTCCTGAGGAATTTCGTGCAGCAACACGGCAATCGTAGTCGCGACCCCGACCCGAACGTCGAGGAGATAGGCGGCGGTTATGACAATCCCGTCAATGAAGTTGTGAACCGCATCGCCGAGGAGGTTCATGTAGGCGAATGCCTCCACACGATCCGGCGAAGAGGAGTGCTGGTGCCGCCAGTGGATAAACTTCTCAACGACAAACGACATTGCGATTCCACTGAGGACAAACAGTGAGATGGAGACGGTAAAGCCGTGTTTCTCCACCGATTCGGGCAGCAGGTGGATGAAGGCGTCGCCAAACAGCGTGCCTGAGCTGAAGCTCACAAGGGCTACGATGACGTAACGGGCCGCAGCTCCATGTAATCGAAAGAGAACGAGTCCGGCCAGGGAAAATAAGCTGACGAGGACGACACTCCCGAGCGCGTACAGTACCGCTTGACTCAATCCCTTCCCCCTTGTCTGCCTTCGACTGCAAAGAACCGATTGTCAGCCATCAGAAGGTGTGAAAACTGGCGAAAACCGGTCTCTCGATATGTTCACACCTTCTCAGTTGCCAGTCGTCAGCTGGCCAGTTGCTAGCTCTTCAGATTTCCCAGGCGCGCCGCCTTGGCTTCCGCCTCGAGCGACAATTGAGACGCCAGGAAGCAGTGGGCCTGCGTCATGGCCGTTTCCGTTCGGTTCAACACGTCATCAACCAGTTGCTTGCCATACGGACAAACGGTGCCGTCGCAATCCAAATACTGTTTGCCCTTGTTGTTGACGACGAAAAGATGGTTTCCTCCCGGCTTACCCATGATGTCGATGTTCTTGCGCACCTCGATATAGCCGTCCGTCCCCAGCAGAATCAGGCGGCCGTCGCCCCAGCTTCCCAAGCCGGAGGGGGTAAACCAATCGACTCGGATGTACCCGGTAGCCCGAGCGCTGCGCAAGGTCATGTCCCCGAAATCCTCCAGTCCCGGGTAGTCGGGATGATGGTAATTCGCGACCTGTGAGGTGACGACTTCGGCGGAACGCGAGTTAGTGAAGTAGAGAAACTGATCGACCTGGTGCGAGCCGATGTCACACAGGATGCCGCCGTAAGATTCCTTCTTGAAGAACCAGTCTGGGCGGGTTTTCAGGTTCGTTTGATGGGGTCCGAGTCCCAACGTCTGAATTACCTCGCCGATAGCACCTTGTCGAACCAGCTCGTCGGCCTTTATGGTGGCCGGATTACCAAACCGTTCGCTGTAACAAACCGAGTAAATCCGTTTCGTTTGCTGCTGGACTTTCCGTACCTTGGCCAATTGCTCGAGAGTGGTGAATCCCGGCTTGTCGGCCATATAGTCTTTGCCGTGCTCCATGACACGAATCCCGAGTGGCGCGCGCTCGTTAGGAATCGCTGCACTGACAACCAGCTGTATCGAGGAGTCTTCCAGGATCTCCTTCTCGGAAGATGCCCTTTTTGCTTGCGGAAAGCGGGACGCGAAACCGGCTGCCAGATCCGGTTCGGCTGCATAGAAAGAGACCAGCTCGCCGCCGCCACCCAGAACCATCTGGACTTGCCCGTTGATGTGCCCGTGATTAAGCCCTATCGCCGCAAAACGAATTCTGGATTCAGCCATGTGCGCATCTCCTCCTGAGGCATTGTACGGGGACAGCCGACAACTGACAACTGACGACTCCGTGCGGCACTCGCCCGCGGATCACGCAGATAAACGCGGATAGCGCGGATAAGGCGGCCTTATCCGCGCTATCCGCGTTTATCTGCGTGATCCGCGGGCGAGTGCCGCACGGAGTCGTCAGTTGTCAGTTGTCGGCTGTCAGTCTGTCAGTCTGTCAGTTTGTCAGTCTCTCAGTCTGTCAGTTATGATTTCGGGCGTGATTGACGTTGTCGTCGCCGGACACATTTGTCTTGATATGATTCCCATCATCCCGCCGAGGCCCGGCGGCGGGGCTCACCTGCTTTTGCCCGGCACGTTGACCGAGGTCGGACGGGCAGTACTCTCCACTGGAGGAGCTGTCTCCAATACCGGACTGGCTCTCCATCGGCTCGGCATTCCGACTCGTCTCGTTGCCAAGATCGGGGACGACCTCTTCGGACGCGCCATTCTGGACCTTGTCGGCAGTCGTGATCCGTCCCTCGCCTCCGGCATGATTGTGGCGCCGGGTGAGACCTCCTCCTATACGGTCGTCGTCAGTCCGCCGAATACGGATCGGCTCTTCCTGCACTGCCCGGGAGCGAACAACACGTTTCAAGCCGCGGACATATCCGATGACCAGCTGCGCGGAGCGCGCCTTTTCCACTTCGGCTACCCGCCCCTCATGCGACGCATGTGGGAACGGGACGGCGCCGAACTGAGAACGATTTTTGATCGGGCCAGGAAACGGGGACTAACGACATCGCTCGACATGGTCAAGCCCGACCCGGACAGCGATGCCGGAAGAGCCCCGTGGCGCGCTCTGCTGGCTAACGTCTTGCCCTTTGTCGACATCTTCCTTCCGAGTTTTGAAGAAATACTATTCATGCTCGACTGTCACCGCTTTGATTCGTTGGTCAGTGAAGCCGGCTCTCAGAGTGTCTTCTCCCGAGTCGACACCAGCCTCCTTCACGATTTGGCGGCGGAGTTAATTGACATGGGCGTCAGTGTCGTCGCGCTGAAGCTCGGCGATTCCGGCCTGTATCTGAGAACCACGGAAGACGAAGACAAGTGGCGACGATTCGGAGCGTGTCGCCCCGGTAACCTGCGCGACTGGCGCTCGCGGGAGCTTTTCACACCTTGTTTCCGGGTTGAGGTCGCAGGCACCACCGGGGCAGGAGATTGCACGATAGCCGGGTTCCTGGCGGCCCTGCTGAAAGGCATGCCGGCGCGCGCCAGCCTGATTCGGGCGGTTGCTGTAGGAGCTTTCAATGTCGAGCAGCCGGACGCGACCAGCGGAATCCCTGACTGGAGTCTCGTGGAGGAGCGGTTGCAGCAACGCTGGCCTCGTCTTGAGCCGTTGGTGCGGACCACTGCGGGGTGGACTTGGGATGAGGATTCCGGCGTGTGGCGCAGCGACAAGGACGGTATTTAGGGAGCAACGATGAACGGACGCGAGCGCATCCTGGCCATGTTCGACAGGAAGCCGGTAGATCGACTGCCGTTGATGCCTATCACGATGATGTTCGCGGGCGACCAGGCAGGAATCAGGTATGGCGCATACGCGCATGACTACCGCGCCCTGGTCAGATCCCAGATTCATACGGCACGCAAGTTTGATTTCGACTATGTCTCCGCCATTTCCGACCCGGCCCGGGAGGCGGCGGATTGCGGGGCAACGATCCGGTATTTTGAAGACCAGCCGCCGGCTATCGACGAAGCTGATGCTCTGCTCCTCGACCAGGGCAAATTGATCCAGCTGCGAGTCCCAGACCCTCACGGGGGCGGTCGTATGACCGATCGCGTCTTGGCAGTTGAGCTTCTTTCCAAAGAGATTGGGAAAGAGAAACTGGTCGAGGGCTGGGTGGAAGGCCCCTGCGCCGAAGGCGCCGACCTTAGAGGCATCAACAACCTGATGCTCGATTTCTTTGATAACCCCGGCTTCGTGCGTGACTTGTTTTCATTCGTCGTCGAGATGGAGCTGACTTTCGCCAAGGCACAGGTCCAGGCCGGATGCGACCTGATTGGGGTCGGAGACGCCGCCGCCTCGCTCGTGGGGCCGCAGATATACGAGGAATTCGTGTGGCCCTATGAGAAACGGTTGGTTGACGGGCTGCACGAGCTGGGGGCCAAGGTCAGATTGCATATCTGCGGAAACACCAATTCCCTGGTTTCCGGAATGGGGCGCCTTGGGTGCGAGATGGTTGACCTGGACTTCCTGGTTCCGCTCGCTGCCGGACGGAATGCCATGGGACCCGATCAAGTGCTGGCCGGTAACCTGGATCCGGTAAGAGTGATTAGAAACGGAGATCCCGGGTTGATCAGGGAGCAGGTGCAGCAGTGTTACCAGGAGGCAGGACCGTCTTACATCATCGCCGCCGGCTGTGAAATCCCGCGCGGTACGCCAGACGCGAATGTGTTTGCTTTGAGGGAGTAGGCCCCTTGTGGACGGCATGGACGACGTGGACACAGTGGACAGCTCGTTGTCCACTGTGTCCACATCGTCCATTGAGTCCATAAATCAATCCGCCTTTTCCAGCTGCACTGACACGCACATCTCTTCGCCCGCGCCGCGGAGACTTTCCTCGACGGTACCGATCTTCAGATCCGGGGGAACCTGGAGCACGGCTCTCATGTTGAAGAGCGGAGAGCCGGTCGTCGGAGCGTAAACCACGTCACTCTCGAGCTCCGCGATGTTGATGCCCAGCTCGTTCAGGCTGTGGGCGATCGTCTTGATGATCCCCTCATGGTCCGCTCCATTGACGGCCAGAGTGTAGAGTCGATAATCCTGAAACAAGCTGGACTGATCGGCGGAGACCCGGCGTATCCAGACTTCCATCCTTCTGAGCTTGTCAAGTTCCCTGGTCAGCTGGTCGACCTTGTTTTCCGGCACTTGAATCAACAGCAGCGCCGCAAACTCGCCGGTGAGGCGCGCCATCCGGCTTTCTTCAACGTTGGCGCCGTGAGCGACCATGACGCCCGTAATTTCATCGACAAACCCAACCCGGTCAGGTCCTACCGCAGTGACAAGAAGCTTGGCATTATTCATCGTTCATCCTTCCGGTTGCTTCGTGGCCTCAAGTCTAAGAGCCCGGCCACAATCGAGGCCTACAAGGCCCGAGATTTTCTTGTGCATTCTACCGGAAGATCGGGTACTGTTATACGTTCATGCAAGCAAAATCTCCGGTCGCTTTGGTCTCAGGATCTTCACGAGGCATCGGGCGAGGTATCGCGCTCGAGCTCGCGCGCGGGGGCTGGAGCGTCATCATTAACTACGTGTCGGCAGAAGAGGCCGCGCTCGAGTGCCGGAGACAATGCCAGGAGGCAAGTCCCTCCTCGGCCAATGCTACCTTCGAGATCGTTCAGGCAGATATTTCCAAGTGTGAGGATCGGGCGCGGCTCCTGTCCTTTGCCGAAGAGAAGTTCGGCTGGGTTGACCTGCTGGTAAACAACGCCGGCGTCGCGCCCAAGCTCCGCGCGGATTTGCTTGAAGCCACCGAAGACAGCTTTGACCGGCTGATCGGCATTAATCTCAAGGGACCTTTCTTTCTCACCCAGCTGTTCTCCAAGTGGTGGGTCAGGCAAATCGGAGGAAAAGGGGCCGGCCGGGCCCGGCCGAAAATCGTCATCATTTCCTCCATGTCCGCCTATACCGCCAGCACCAACCGGGGCGACTACTGCATCACCAAGGCCGGATTGGCCATGGTCACGCAGTTGTTTGCCGTCCGCCTGGCTGACTATGGCATCAACGTTTACGAAATACGGCCGGGCATTGTGGCCACCGACATGACCGGCCCGGTCAAACAAAAGTATGACCGCCTGATTGCCGACGGCGTCACGCCCATTCGGCGATGGGGAGAACCCAGCGATGTCGGGGCTGCGGTAAGAGCCATTGCTGAGGATCGCTTTCCTTTTTCGACCGGTGAAGTCATCAACGTGGACGGCGGATTCCATCTTCACAGACTCTGAGCTCAGACCATGCAGATAGACAATTCTTTGACAATTGCCTCGCTGAGGCCGAAGATCCTGCGTCTTTTTGAGCTTTCAGGCGACAAAATCAAGGCCCTTGAAAAAAGATGGGACCCGGCCAACGGGACCCCGGTTTTTACGTCGGCCGGTCTGTACACGACAAGGGGTTGGACCGAATGGACCCAGGGTTTCCAGTTTGGTTCTGCTATCCTGCAGTTCGATGCGACTTGCGACCCCTGGTTCCTCGAGTACGCGAGAACCAGGGTCCAGGACCTGATGGCTCCGCATCTGACTCATATCGGCGTCCACGACCATGGGTTCAACAACATCAGCACCTACGGCAACCTGCTCCGCTTGGCGAGGGAAGGCCGAATGGAGGCTTCGGCCGGCGAGATCGAGTACTATCGCCTCGCGTTGAAGTGCAGCGGCGCCATCCAGGCAACCCGATGGACCCGGATCGCCGACGGACGCGGTTTCATTTATTCCTTCAACGGTCCGCATTCACTCTTTGCCGACACCATTCGCTCGCTTCGCTCGCTGGCCGTCGGCCATCAGCTGGGACACGTGCTTCTGACGGAAGCAGACAGGCGAATATCGCTCCTCGACCGGCTGCTCCAGCACGCCTCCGTGACCGCTGACTTCTCGGTCTATTACGGAGAAGGACGCGATTTTTACGACGTGCGAGGCCGGGTCGCGCACGAATCGATCTTCAACACGAACGACGGCAGCTACCGTTGTCCCAGTTCCCAACAGGGTTATTCGCCTTTCAGCACCTGGACCCGCGGACTCGCCTGGATCATGTGCGGCTACGCGGAACAACTCGAATTCGTCAGCTCCCTCCCGGATGCTGAGCTTGAACCGTACGGCGGCCGGCCGAGCATCGAGGCCAAACTCCTGCGGGCCGCCGAGGCGACCTGTGACTATTACATTGATCAAACCTGCCAGGACGGCATTCCTTTCTGGGACACCGGGGCGCCCGGTCTCTCCTCCTTGAAGAACTACTTTAAAAAGCCATCGGACCCCGGGAACGACCGCGAACCGGTTGACAGTTCAGCCGCGGCGATTGCCGCGCAGGGCCTGTGGCGATTGGGCAACTGTCTGAGCAAGTTCTCGCGCCGAAAAGCAGATGCAAGAAGGTACAGGCAGGCGGCGCTCACCGTGGCTCGGACTCTTTTCGATGAGCCGTATCTCTCGACCAACCCGGAGCACGAAGGGTTGATTCTCCACTCGATCTACCACCGGCCAAGAGGCTGGGACACCATCCCGCCCGGGCGCAAAATCCCCTGCGGTGAATCGTCCATGTGGGGTGACTATCACGCTCGGGAGCTGGGACTGCTGCTCCTGCGCGCGGCCGACGGCCTGCCGGAACTGCGGTTTTATAGCGTGGGGAAATAGGGCAGGCCCTTCGACAGAGCCGCGCCTCTGGAACGCGACTTGGTGCGCGGCTCTCCAAAAACACAGTTATTCCTTCATCAACACGGCCCTCACCGGTGACCCATCGGCGGCCTCGATCTTCAGCGGCAAAGCGGCGAATGTGTATCGACCGTCGGGGAGATCGTGAAAGCAGAGGTTCTCCACAATAACCACGCCCCGCTTGCCCAGCACCTGGTGGACCGGCAGGGCCGGGCTTCCGAAAGGATCCACCGAAGGAGAGGCCACTCCCAGCAACACGACACCCGCCGCTACGATTGCCTCGGCCGCGCCCGCCGTTAAAGACACGAATCCGTACGGAAATTCCGCGAGGTCGGTCGGAGGATTGGCTCGAATCAGAAGCCGCTTCGGCTTCGCCGCAAGGCACTTCTCAAGATCCCTGGCTGTTATGCCCGCTGCAGCATCGGGGCACACGGTCACCAACTCTGCAGGCCCGACAAGCAGGGAGAGATCTAACTTGTCGACCGTGCAACCGCCGGGGAGGTAGTGGCCGGGTGCGTCCAGATGGGTGCCGGCATGGAGGCTCACCGTAACGGCCGATGAGTTGGCCAGGTCCCCTTCCTCCATCTTCATCGTAAGTGTTCGGGAAAACGGTGTGTCACCCGGCCAGACGGCCATGCCGGGACGAATCGTGTGGGAGATGTCGTAAATCTTCATGGCGATCGATCCTCAGAAGTACAGTTCCACCCCGAGTCTTGCAATGCGCGGCGGCTGGAACTCGACCGGCAGACGCAGAAGGAACAATGGGCCGGTCAAATCGCTCTCCGCAGTCTTGTTGCTCGTGTTCAGGAGGTTGAAGACATCTAAAACAAAATTGACGTCCCGCCCCCTCCAACCCAGCGCTTTCTTGATCCGCAGGTCGGCAGTCAGGTTGAATTCGGTCCTGTGCCCGCCCGGATTGCCCCGCGGAGTGGCATTCACAAAAAACGGACCTTGGTTGAAACCGGTAACGACCAGCTTCCGGCCAAACGGCAGGCCGTCATAGTACCGGGTCACAGTGGCAAGCGTCCAGTGCCGCGGCAGCTGGAAGAACCCGAAAAGCCGGGCGGTATACGATCGATCGAAATACTGCCTGCCGTATGTCCCGACGAGGCTGTTCGGCTGATCCAGTAAAGTCCCGATCATGCCCTGGTCATTGTCATATTCCGTGTTGCCCGGATTCGTCTGCACCCGGGTCATGAAGGCCGCGAAAAGCAAAGCCAGTCCCATCCGGCTGCCGGACTGGTAAGAGAGCGCCATTTCCAGGCCCTTGTTGAAGGCAGTCAGCCCCGGATTCGTGAGGAGGTAACGGTCTTTGCCGAGAGTGGAGGAATCCTGGTTGTAGACCTCGATTTCCTGATCATCGCTCGTGCCTGTCTGGTAGTCTCCACCAGGATCGAAGATCACGACCGGGGCAAAAGAGGAAAACGGGACACCGATGTTAACCGTCTCCAGCCGGTTCTTCTCGTCGCGACGAAAGAAATCAGCCCGCAATACCACCCGCCACGGCAGTTGACGCTCCGCGCCGATCACGATCTCCCGGGTGTAAGGGCGCTTCAAATCGGGACCAATCTCCGAGACGTTGCCACCGAATGCACGCAAGACGGCGCCCGCTTCCCCGGGTTGATATTGTCCGTCGCCGTTCCTGTCCTCCCATCTCCATTCGGTTCCGCTCAAACTGTTCGGGTTTCCGAAATCAAGGTAGCGGCCGACCAGGTCATGATGAAGGATGTTGAAACCGGCGCGGAAAACAGTCTTCGGCTCAGAAAAGGGAGACAGCGCGATCGACACGCGCGGTTCCGCGTTGAGCCAGTTGATGACTCCTTTGCGGGCCGGGAAAGACCGAGCCGCGGCAAATGCGCCGGCCGGGCTGCTTTGCGCAGGCAACCAGCCCGCGCTTGAATCCACGCGCAGGCCGTAACGAAAGCTGAGGTAATCTCTGGGCCGCCACCCGTGTTGGGCAAAGATGGCAATTTGGCGGACCGTCTGGCGGGGAAAAACGGGAGTGTTGTACTGAACGACTGAGGAGGCTGCCACCGCTCCTCGGAAAAGAGGGTTGGCTTCAAGATCCGACGGCAAGAAATACAGGCCTACGTCGTCGATCGCGCGAATGGCCGACCGGCTGTACCCACGGCTTGCATCCACTCCCAGCGCTATCTGGCTGCGTCCCCTGACGTAACCGACGTAAAGCGCTGTTGAGAGCCTCGTTCTGATCGACTCGTTCTCGAGCGGGGCGACGCCGGACCTGAACTCCGTAAACAGGTCTACCCCGCTTTGACGGAGCTCGACCGCTTTCTGGAACATGCCGTTGAGGTCGGCACGCGCCAGCCCCGCCCTAGCATCGACATAGAGTTGCGGGCTCGCGGCAAAACGCCAGGATCCTTGGATCACATTAAAATCGTCCTGCCGGGCAAGGGTCGAAGAGACCGGAGTTCGGAAACTGGGCTGGCTGTGGCTGTCATCCAACTGTTGGCCCGTCCACCGGACCCCGAAAGCCTGGCGATCGCCCACATGACGAAGATCGACCAGGCCGGCAACATAGTCTCTGTGTTCGATCTCCGCGAACCGGGGAATGTGCAAATCAAGTTGCCGGCTGGAAACCGAGCCGAGCCAGGCCCAACGACTGCGACCGAGAGGGCCACCGAGCTCGGCGTGGAGCTGGTAGTCCTGCCTGATTTGCCGGCTGCCCGTCGCGCCCTGGTCCTGAAGCCGGGCAGTCAGATTGTCCCAACTTGTTGGCCTGCCCTGGTAGTACAGCCTCGTGTCCCCATGGAGAGCGCGGGAAGCCTGGTCCATGCTGATATTCACCACGCTTCCGCCACCAGGCGCTCCGGCTGCCAGTCCCGCCGTCGAGACCCGGACTTCGCTTAGCGAGTCAAAATCCGGGTAGAAAAGCGGGATCCCGCCTTCGTAGGGATCGGTCACATTCAGGCCCTCGAGGTAGAAGTGGTTCTGAGTCCAGGAGCTCCCGTGGGCGCTGAATAAGGTAAATGTGCCGCCGTAAAAACCGGCTACGTCTATTCGGTTGACGACGCTCGCGGAATCCTGGTTCTCGAGGAGGGACCAAAGATCTCTGGCGTTCGGAAACAAGTCGAGAAGGGAGGCGTTGAAAAGAGAGCCGTGCGAACTGGGAAACGAGTCCGACGGCAGGCCGATCGACCAGGGCCAGTTTACTAAAGCCGCTTCCGCGGCTGCGACCTGGACACTGGCAACCGCCTGGTTCGCCAGGATGCGATCGGCGTCCTCCGCATTCACCCGGTTTGCAGGCGCGAGCAGGAAGAATAAGAGTACGAGAATGAGCCGGTTGCAGGCAGTTTTCACCATCGGAGCACGGAACCCTAGTATTTTGCGGCCAGACGAGCGGCAATACAACTGGGGAAGGCGGAAGTTTAACGCGACTTACATCTCGCTGCTTGCGGCTCTAAAGGCCTGGGATCTTCACTCAGGTACAATAGTCGCATGCCGGATGAACTCACCCTGCTTCAGCAATCCATCACCGAATGCCGGCTTTGTCCGCGTCTCGTCCAATTCCGCGAAGAAGTGGCGGTGACAAAACGGGCCGCGTACCGCGATTGGGACTACTGGGGCAGGCCCGTTCCTTCAATGGGATCGGCCGATGCCCGCCTGCTGATCGTCGGCCTGGCGCCCGCGGCCCACGGCGGGAACCGAACCGGCCGCGTATTTACCGGCGACCGCAGCGGTGACTTTCTCTTCGGCACGCTGCACCGTTTCGGATTTGCCAACAAAGCTTCCAGCCAAACGAAAGACGATGGGCTCCAGTTGCTGGATGCCTACATCACCGCCGGCGTCCACTGCGTTCCTCCGGGAAATCGGCCTCTTCCCGAAGAGTTTCGCACCTGTCGCCGGTACCTGAGGCTCGAGCTCACTCTCCTCAGACACGTTCGCGTTGTCGTTGCCCTTGGACGCATTGCGTGGCAGGAAATCATGCGGGCACGCAAAGAGCTCAACTGGCCGGTGCCGAAGCCATTGCCTCCCTTCGGACACGCCGCCACTTCCTGTCTCGACGGCACCACTGTTCTGATCTGCTCCTACCATCCGAGCCAACAGAATACTTCAACCGGGAAACTGACCCACCCGATGTTTGACGACGTATTTCGAAAAGCCCGGTCGATTATCGGAGACAATAGGGGCTGAAGGAGAAAATGATGATTCAATTCCTGCTCGTGGCCTTCCTTTCCGGCTTAGCTGTGCAGGAAAGCCCGCCAGTTGTGAGCCAGGCACGGTTTGTCGTCAGGAACGAGCTCCCAAATGATCTCAACCTGCCTTTTCGGGAAAACGGCTTTACCGTCGTCGCAGTAGCTTTGGAAAACAAGGGCGCTCAGCCCGTGAAGATCGATACGGCACAAATACGTATCCTGGACCCGAAAAACAAACCGCTTGTTGCCGCCTCTTCCTCGGAAGTGACACCCAAGATGGTCAAGTCAGGAGCCCGAGTCCCGAACCTTTCCGCCGGTTCACCGGCGGGAACCGGAGGGGTCTACGTTCCGGGCTACGGCGGCCGCCCGATCCAACCGGGAGTCACCATAGGGAGCAGCGGGGGTGGAGTCGTCGACATCGGTCGAGTCGAGCGGCTGAAAGCCGCGATCGAGAAATACCAGCTAAAAAGCACCGACGTGCTGACCGGCGAGAAGGTGGAAGGCTACCTCTACCTGAAGACGGACAAGGATCCCGAGAAACTGAAAGGCACGCGAATCCTGCTGACCGAAGAAATAACGCTAACGTTGGAGTGACAAGAACACAGCTAGATTGCGGTAACCGGCCGCTGGTTAGTCGTCCACGAAATTCGTGGATGGTTAACGAGCGATGCCTTATCGCGATTCAACCGGCTCAAACGCCGCTCGTGGCTTAAATGAGAAATGGCCCGAGACGCTTTCGTAAGTCAGGCGCGGCAGGCTCTTATCCAGGTACGAGCGGATGGACACGTAGCACTCATCGCACTGGTTGTGCCGCGTAAAGTGCTCGATCAGCTCAGACCGTTTTTCGAGCGGATATTTGTGGAACTGCATCGAACACGGCTGAAGGTAGCCCTTGCTCGTCACAACGAGGAAGCGAAGGCCGGCCTTGCATCCCGGACTGCCTCCACGCTTAAAGTATTCCACGGTCGCCTCTAGCGTCGTTTTACTGTTGACGATCCAGTGGCTGTGGTCCATCCGCTTCATGATCTGCTGAATCTGCTTCTCGAGCTCACCCAGGTCCTCGGGACTCTCAATGAAGTAATCCCGGCAACCGGTCCGGCGTGCCGAATAAGCACTGTAGCTGACATTGACGCCCCATTCACGGGCCTTGTCCGCCACCGCGTTGACGTAGGGCAGATTGTCGCGAGTAATGCAGTTATTCAGAACGATATCATCAAAACCGAAGGCCGACAGCCGGGGCATGATCTCGGACAGGTGTGCGTAGAGCCCGGGCAGACGTCGGAAATCATCGTGGCGCTCGTCGGGGAAATCGAGACTGACCGAGAACTGATTAATGCCGGCCGTCCGCAGCGCGTGATACCGCTCCTCGGTCATCAGCGACCAATTGGATACCAGGATTGTGTAGGGTAATCCGGATGACAACTTGATGTTGCGGACGACCTCTTCCAGGTCGTCCCTCATCAGAGGCTCACCGCCGGACACCTGAACGACGCAAGGACGCAAAGACTGAACGTAGCGGCCATAGTCGGCCGGCTTCAAGTCCTCGGAAGTGTCGCGCGGTCCCCCGTGATCACAGTGCTTGCAGAAACACGTGCAGGAATCAGTGACTTCGAACGAAACGACGATTGGGCGTTCAGCAAACCAGTTGCCGACACCTTGCCCGATAATCTTCAGCGATTCTGTAAAAGGAACTTTCCGCAAGAAGTTTCACCTTTGCAGCCCCAGTCGCCCGGGGGAACTTGTACGACTACTACAGTTTACTGTTGGCCCCACCACACACAAACCGCTAGAAGCGGTCGCCATATTGACAGAAGCGGGCTGCTTTTTCAAGCCGGAAAAACCCCGGCACGGGACCAGTAATCCCCCTCAGGCGCCTCCTCCCGCGCCCTTCCTAGAGACATGCTAGAATGGTCGCGGGTCGAAAGCAAGCATTTGACACCATAGAACTTGGAGGAGAGGCCCGGTGACCGGTTCCGAAACGATCAACATCGGCCTGGTGCAGATGAGTTGCACCGGCGATCCTGACCAGAACTTCCAAAAGGCGATCGCGAAGATCAGGGAGGCAGCCAGTCAAGGAGCTCAAGTTGTCTGCCTGCAGGAGCTCTTCCGGTCTATGTACTTTTGCCAACGTGAAGACCCCGACCTCTTCAACCTGGCCGAGCCAATCCCGGGACCGACATCCGAAGCCCTGGCTGCAATTTCGAAAGAGCTCAACGTCGTCATTATCGCGTCCCTGTTCGAGAGACGCGCTGCCGGCCTCTATCACAACACGGTGGCCGTTCTCGATCCTGTCCGCGGCTTGGCGGGCAAGTACCGGAAAATGCACATCCCGGACGATCCCTTCTACTACGAGAAGTTTTACTTCACACCGGGGGACCTCGGTTTTCAGTCTCACGCCACCAGCCAGGGAAACCTGGGAGTGCTTATCTGTTGGGACCAATGGTTTCCGGAAGCCGCTCGGTTGACAGCCCTGGCCGGGGCAGATGTTCTTTTTTACCCCACGGCTATAGGGTGGATCGAGGGCGAGGCTGATGACGAGCTGAAGGGCGCCCAATCGCAAGCCTGGGAGACAATTCAGAGGGCGCACGCTGTCGCAAACGGCGTTTTCGTCGCCGCCGTAAACCGGGTCGGCCGGGAAGGCAAGCTTGAATTCTGGGGACAGTCGTTTGTAAGCGATCCTTTCGGACGCGTGATCGCCAAGGCATCGGCCGAGAAAGAAGAAATCATGGTCGTGCCCTGCGACCTGTCACTGATTGAACAGACGCGACGCAATTGGCCTTTTTTGCGCGACCGCAGGGTAGACTCGTATGCCGGGCTTGGTGTGCGTTTCCTGGATCGATGACGCTCTTATGACGACTTCCCCTACCCCCGCAGACCTCGGCTATTTCATGCCGGCCGAGTGGCATCCTCACGAGGCGACCTGGCTCGCCTGGCCCAAAGACCCGATCACGTGGCCAGACCGGGTGCCGCAGGTTGAATTAATCTTCCTGAAAATGATCGCCCTTCTTTCTTCAGGCCAGCGCGTTGAACTGCTTGTCGACGACGCTGCAACCGAAGCATCTATCCGGGAACGGCTCAAGAGCCTGCCTGCCAACCTGTCGAACGTGCAATTTCGCAGACTCCCGACAGTCGACAGCTGGATCAGGGATTATGGTCCGAACTTTCTCCTTCGCTTCGACCGCAGCTCGTCGGAGCTCGCTTTCAACCATTGGATCTTCAATGCCTGGGGCGGGAAATATGAAGAGCTGAAGAGGGACACCGACGTCCCCTCAAAACTCGCTCCGCTGTTGGGTGTTCCCTGCTTCACACCCGGGATCGTCCTCGAAGGCGGGTCAATTGACGTAAACGGTGCAGGAACCTGCCTGACGACGGAGCAGTGCCTGCTGAATCCAAACCGCAACCCCAATCTGTCCAAAGAAGAGATCGAAGGCTACCTGAAGAGGTATTTGGGGGTCAGGCAGGTCATATGGCTCGGCGAGGGAATTGCCGGCGACGATACCGACGGCCACGTCGACGACATCGCGCGTTTTGTGGCCCCTGACACTATCGTGTGTGCAGTGGAAGAGGATCCGGGCGATGAGAATTACCGGTTGCTTGAAGAGAATCTCCGGCGGCTTCAGCTGGAAAGAGATTTCAAAGGGAATCCGTTCAACGTGGTGCGGCTCCCGATGCCTGGTCGGGTAGACGGTCTGGAAGGCCGGCTTCCGGCCAGCTACGCGAACTTTTTCATAGCGAACGGGATTGTCCTGGTCCCCGTATTTGGGCACCAGAACGATGACCGAGCAGTCGAGATCCTCGAGCGGCTGTTTCCCGGCCGCCGGGTCGTCGGGATCAACTGCGAACCCCTCGTCTGGGGCTTGGGCGCCATTCACTGCGTCACGCAACAGCAGCCGGCGAGCGGGTGACGACTGGGAGCGCAGGCAGGATGCCTGCGCTCCTGGGCGTCACCTCCCGCTCTCAAACAACTGATCAATTACCTGCATGTTCGCGATCGCGTCCTGGATCGGGATCGGAACCGGCTTTCGCTCAAGGACGGCCTCAGAGAACAGGTCGCCTTGGACCGTGTACTGGTTCCGGGCAGAAATCGTGATGACTTCGTTGTGAGGGTCAGTCGGGTGATTGCCGCCAGCCGTGAGAATAAGCCGGGTCGGCCGGTCCCACGGGATGTTGAAGGGAATCTCAACCAACAGCCTGCCCTCGGTCGCCACGATGTGGACTCGCTGATCGGGCTCGACCTGGGTCGCGCAGGTAAAGGTCGCCTGCCGGCCTGCGAAGTCCAACGTGCCTGATGACAAAATGTCCACACCCCAGTTGGGATCGCTCAGAATGGTTCCTGTCACCCGGTCGGGTTCTGCGTTGAACAACATCCGCGACAAGTTGATGCAATAGCAGCCGATGTCGAGCAATGCGCCGCCTCCGTACTCCCGAACATTCCGAATGTTGGAAGGATCCAGGTTGCGGTAGGAGAAGAAGCTCTGTATCGCCATCAGTTGGCCGATTCGACCTGACTGCACGATCTCCCGGACCCGAACCCATTGCGGGTGGAGACGATACATAAAAGCCTCCATCAGCTTGATACCCGCCTTCCGGCATCCGTCCGCCATAGCCCTCGCCTCGCGACAATTCACCGCCAGCGGTTTCTCACACAGGACGTGCTTTCCGGCCGCCGCTGCAGCCAGAGTCCATTCCGCGTGGAGGTGATTCGGCAATGGGTTGTAGATGGCCTCGACATCGGGGTCCGTTATCAGTTCCTGGTAGCTGCCGTAGGCTTTTGGGATTCCAAGCTTTTTTGCCGCCGCCTGGGCGCGGGCCAGATCTCGCGAGGCAATGGCGACTACTTCCGATAGTTCCCCCTGCTGCATGCCCGGTATCACTTTCACAACCCCGATATACGCAGTGCTGATAACGCCCCATCTCAGTTTTCGCATGAATACCCCCGCCGGAAAGGCCTTTTCACGAATTGACACGAGTTAGACGGTTTTTGCCCGGAGCACGCTTTTGACCCGACGGATCAGTCGGATCGGTCGAATCCGTCGGATCAAAAGCGTGCTCCGGGCAAAAACCGTCTAACTCGTGTCAATTCGTGGATGAATCAACTCGCGTCCCACTAGTGCCCGGCTTTCGCCTTTTCTACCTCAGACTCCATTTCACGATTGATCCGGTTCCGGTCTTCGATCAGCCTTTGACGGACCGGTTCGATCTGGTCGAAGGCCCCGGTCTGGACCAGTTGCTTGATGCGCGACTCGGCGGCAATCTCCGCCTCGGCGATCTTGGCTTTGTACCGCGCTCGGATTTCGGCAATCGCTGTTTTCTGGTCGTCGGAAAGTCTCTCGACCGGAGCGGTCTCTTGGGCTTTCAGCTTCTCCAGAGCCAGTTCCCAGGCTGATTTCAGTTCGTCCGACATCTCGCCTCCCTTAAATAACGGACACCGGCTGACGCGTCATCCGGCGTTATCTCTTGGTTCGACTGATTTTACTATGGCTTACGGTTAGGGGCACTGGAAAGGTCAGGGAGCAACCTTTAGACTATCAGAATGGACAACGAGCCACCACTGAGCGCCGGAGTGTCCCGCACCCGCAGTTTCTGGCGGAAGAAGGTGACACTTCTGAATTACCTGGAAGCGTTCCATCTCGCGCCCGATCTCGACTCGCTGATCCGCTCGCTCCGCATTCTGCTTGAGGACGAATTCCGGCCCGCCGCCATCAACTTCACGCTGATCGACGTGCGCAAGAGACACCTTGTCTACTACTTCCCGGAAGTTCTGAAAGGCGTTCCAGTGGTCATCGGTGAGGGTTACAGCGGTTTGGCGGTAGCGGCGGGGCGCTGCCTCTGTTTCCGCGCGTCGGAAAGCCCTTTGCCCTATCACGCTCTGCCGGAAACGATCGACTTTGTAAGGGCCCAGAAATCAGTGCTGGTTTGCCCCCTGGTCCGCGACGCCCGGGTCATCGGGACCATCGAGATCATTGACCGGTCCGACGGCCTGGAGTTCTCTGCCCGGGACGTGACTTACCTCGAGGCCCTCGCGCCACACATGGCCGTCGCGGTCAACCATTTTATCCTTTCGCTCGAGGCCAAACGGCGGGAGGAAGAAGAAGGTCGCCTGCGCGAAATTGCCCGGAGCATCAATTCGACTCTGAATCTCGACGAGATCCTCGAGGACATTTTGCAGCACTTGAGAGGCCTGATTCCCTATGACTCGGCGGCCATCCTTCTCTTCGCCTCCAAAGATCAGAAGAGGGACATGGCCAGCTTCGGAATGACCGAGCAGGAGCAGGAGCACCTCCAGGAGCAGTCGTTCAGGATCGAAAATGAATGGCTGGAGTTCGGCGCAGTGCCGCGCCTTCTGTCGCAGGAGGATTGCGAGGACTTGCGCTACTGCCTGAAAACGGGCGAGTCTCAGATCCTGATGCCGCTCAGAAGCTCCGACCGGGTGACAGGCATGTTTCTTCTCATGAGCGAGCAGCGGGACGCTTTTGCTCAGGCCGACCTGGAATTGCTCGAAGCGTTCGCCAGCCATGCCGCTTTCGCGATCGAGAAGGCGCAGTTGCACAGATCGTTGATCGAGAAGACGCAGCTCGAGCAGGAGCTGAGAATCGCTCGGGAAATTCAGCTGCGCTTCCTGCCCAGTCAAATGCCCCGCATCAGCGGTCTGCAGGTTGCCGCCCGTAACATTGCTTCGCGCCTCGTCAGCGGCGACTATTACGATTTCATCCCGATTGTTGAAGGCCAATGGGGCATTGTCATCGGAGATGTCGCCAGCAAGGGAATTTCGGCAGGGCTGATCATGTCCGCGTTCCGGGCCTCCCTGCTGGCTGAGATCAGGAACAACTTCGCGATTACGACCATACTGCAGAAAGTAAACCGGCTGCTGTGGGAGACGACCGCGATCAATCGCTTTGTGACTGCGTTTTACGGAGTATTCGACGAGAAGGCGCGCGTGCTCACGTACTCGAATGCCGGTCACAACTTCCCGGTGCTGCGCAGGGCGGACGGGTCCTTTCGGGAACTGCGGACCGGCGGGCTTCTGCTCGGCGCTTTTGAGCACGTGCAGTACGTCGAGGAGCGGATCCACCTGGTTCCAGGAGACCTCCTGATCCTGTACACCGATGGATTGTCCGAAGCGCCGCGCGCGGACGGACAGGAGTTCGGGACAGAGGGGGTTACGGCCGTCATGGAGAAGTGCCATACCGCGCCGGCAAGCGAGATCGCCGAACTGCTGGTCCAACAAGTAACTGCCCACTCCGAATCCGGCATCCCCGAAGACGACGCCACGCTGGTGGTCATCAAGGTGCAGGCGTAGAGAGCGCCGTTACGAGCGCAAAGGTCCGTCGCGTCACAGAGTCACACGAAGCGAGGTGTTGAAAATGTTCGGCTCCGTTAGGAGCCGGATGTTCATAGAATCGACCAAGGCCGCGTAGTGCGGCCTGTAGGCTGCTCTTTATACACATCTGGGGACCGCCGCCGGATGCAGAGAGCCGCGCACGGAGCGAACGGGCTTCAGCCCGGAGCGCAGTAAGCGGGCCACCCAGTGAACCCCTGGAGCGCGGTAGTTGGCGCGCCGCCCGAACTTGGCACTTCGAAACTACCGAGCTCCAGGGGTTCACTGGGTGGCCCGCTTACTGCGCTCCGGGCTGAAGCCCGTTCGCT
>Ga0105091_10000265_pt1 | contig 21383 bp, 22 predicted proteins | sample PPLLak1March2015_FD_87022 | JGI IMG/M metagenome (GOLD analysis project Ga0105091, IMG submission 87022) | Freshwater sediment microbial communities from Prairie Pothole Lake near Jamestown, North Dakota, USA - PPLs Lake P7 Core (1) Depth... | ecosystem: Environmental > Aquatic > Freshwater >... | reverse complement strand
TTTTCCTGAATGACCCGACCTACCCGCATGACGGCCTGATTACCCTGGCCCATTGCACTGCGCCGCGCAAGAACGACGGCAAGAACCTGGATCCGGCCCGCATCATGACGCACTTCGAGTCCGACTATGGTGCGGCACCGAAAGTCGACATGAAGATCGGACAAGTGGTGACAAACATCATCCCGGACTTCAAGTCTGAACGCTGGGTCGGGTTCTGTGCCAAGGTCGCCGAAAACCCGAACATGGATGTCTGCCGTTCCCAGGTGGACGTTCGGTTTGACTGCGACTCGGGCCTGGTTGCCCGCAACATGCCCGGGTTCCACTGGATGACCGGCTACGGCGACTACCGGCGCGAGCTGGGTTACGCGCTGAAGAAGGTTCCCATCAAATGGGAAGTGCTTGCCTGATCAAGGGATAAAGGACTTCAAGACAACAAGGACAACAAGGACGACAAGGACAACAAGGACGCAAACCCTGTCCTTGAAGTCCTTGTTGTCCTTGTTGTCCTTGAAGTCCACCATCACGACCTGAATCTCTCGCAATCAATTCCGTACTTCGCGATCTTGTAGCCGATAATCCGCTCGGTCGTCGACAGCAATCTGGCGGCCTTGGCCCGGTTGCCTCGAGCGCTCTTCAACGCATCCTGGATCAGGTCTTTCTCGTAACCGGCCACAGACTCCGCCAGGGACATCCGCACCGTCGTGCCCGAGGCTTCAGCTGTCTGCAAGGTAGGAGGCAGGTGGTGACCGTGAATGACCTGCCCTTCGCAGACCAGTACTGCTCGTTCGATCGTGTTCTCCACTTCCCGGACATTTCCCGGCCAGTGGTAGGCCATCAACATATCGATTGCGGGCGTCGAAATCCGCTTGATGTTTTTGCTGTGCTCGGTCGAAAACTTCTCCAGAAAATGATCCGCGAGCAGAAGGATGTCGGGCTTGCGCTCGCGCAGCGGCGGCACAAAGATCGTGAACACGTTGAGCCGGTAATACAGGTCCTCCCTGAATGAACCCGCGGCGATCGCCTTTTCGAGATCCTTGTTGGTGGCCGCGATCATCCGCACATTCACTTTGATGGTTTCGGTGCCGCCCAGTCTCTCAAATTCCCGCTCCTGCAGTACTCGCAGAAGCTTGACCTGAGTCTGCGGGTCGAGATCCCCGATTTCGTCGAGGAAGAGGGTGCCGCCCTCGGCCAGCTCGAAACGCCCCTTCTTGCGCGCCTGGGCGCCGGTGAAAGCCCCTTTTTCGTAACCGAAGAGCTCGGATTCAATCAGAGTCTCCGGCAGCGCCGCGCAGCTGACCTTGATGATCGGTTTAGCGGAACGCAGGGAATTGTAGTGAATGGCGTGGGCGATGAGCTCTTTTCCCGTTCCCGACTCGCCCCGGATCAGCACGGTCGTGTTGGTGCGCGCCACCTGGCTGACTTGTTCGTAAACGCTTTTCATCGGGCCGCTGCTGCCGATGATGTTGGAGAAGTCGTAGCGTTCCCGTAGTTCCTCGCGCAGGTGGATGTTCTCTTCAACCAGCCGCTGACGGTCGTTCTCGATCAGCCGGTGGACCTTGATCGCCTGGGCGACCATGGAGGCGACGACTCGGAAGAACTTCAGCTCCCGGTCGTAATCCCGGTCTTTCTTGAAGGCAAGGTCAACTCCAAGCGCTCCGACCGGCTTTCGGTTCACGATGATCGGCACGCAGATGAAACTGATTTCCTCCTCATTTCGCTTTCTCTCTCCAGCGCGGTTGAGAAACATCGGCTCGCGGCTGACTTGAGGCACGACGATCGGTTTCCCGGTCTCCACGGCTCGGCCGGTGATGCCTTCGCCCAGCTGGTACCGAGCCCGCTGTCCCTTTAGGGTTAAACCATTGGACGCTTCGATATGGAGTTCGCTTGTCTCCTGGTCCAGGAGAGTGACTGCGCCTCGAATCACTCCGTGGAAGCGTTCGAGACTCTCGAGAACCTGGTGGAGCGACTGCTTCAGATTGAGAGTGCCGGAGAGGGTTTGACTGATATCGAGGAAGGTCGCGAGCCTGCGTACCTCGCTGCTTTTTTCGCCCATGAAGCGAATATACAGGAAAGGGTTACAAGATTGGAGAAAAGGCAGGCGACAGTAACAGAATTGTAGGGGTCAACAAGAAAGGATGAAGGATGAAGGATGAAGACAGTCAATTCATCCTTCATCCTTCTTCCTTCTTCCTTTCTTGTTAGCTGCACCCCGACGTGTTCCCGCAAACCGTGCAGACGTGGCATTTGCCGTTACGCTGCATCAGGTTTCCGCACGCGCAGGTCGGTGCTTCGCTCAGGCTGCTATCCGAGAGCAAGCGCTTGGTCGCATCGTTCTTGGCCGGTCGTGAAGTCTCTGCGAAGCTCACCTGGACGCCGTTCTGGACCGAGCCGTTCTGTGTCCCGTTCTGTTTACGTTGATGGATCCCCAAGCCCTCCTGCACGTCCGGCGGGAGAAACCGGGTCGCCAGGTACCGCACGACGTAGTCGGGGATGGAGGTCGCGAACGGGATCTGTTGATTATCCGTGTAACCGGCCGGCTCAAAGCTCATGTGGGAGAACATCCGCACGTAATCCTCGAGCGGTACGCCGCGCTGCAGACCCATCGAGATCGCGATGGCCCACGCCATTGCCATGCCCTGTAACGTGGATCCCTGCTTGGCGAAGTTAATGAAGATCTCACCGAGGTCTTCATCTTCCGGAAACAACCCCATGGTCAGGAAGCCCTTGAAGCCCCGGATCCTGAACTCGTGCTGGTAAGCCGCGTGGTCCTTGGGCATGTTCCGATGCAACGGGACCCCGGCCGCCTGTGCCGCCCGTTCTTTGTTTGACAGCGGCTGAACCAGCTTGCATCCGTCCCGATAGATCGAGACCGACTTCATGCCGTGCTTCCAGCCTTGGATGTACGCCTCCATGATGTCGTCGACAGTCGCCTCGGCCGGCAGGTTGATGGTCTTCGAAATGGCGCCTGAGAGGAACGGCTGAACCGCCCCGCACATCTTGATGTGACCGAGGTAATGAATGGCGCGATGGCCGTGAGCGGTGCGGTCGGCACAATCGAATACCGGGAGATGCTCGTCCTTCAGGTGGGGAGCTCCCTCGATCGTCTCTTCCGATTCGACGTACTTGGTTATGTCGCGGACTTGCTCTTCGGTGTACCCCAGGCGTTTCAGCGCTCGTGGGATTGTGTTGTTGACGATCTTCAGCGTCCCGCCTCCCACCAGCTTTTTCGTCTTCACAAGCGAGAACTCCGGCTCGATCCCGGTCGTATCGCAGTCCATCATGAAGGCGATGGTGCCGGTCGGGGCGAGGAGCGTGACCTGGGCGTTGCGGTAGCCGTGATCCGAGCCATTGAGGATGGCCTGATCCCAGGCTTCGATGGCGGCATGCAGCAAATCCATCGGAACCAGCGCCGAGTCGATTCGCGAAAGCGCATCGCGGTGCTTGTGCATAACCCGCGCCATCGGCAGGCGGTTGTTCTCATACCCGCTGAACGGGCCCATTCTCTGGGCAATCTCACTGCTGGTCAGATAGGCCTGTCCGGTCATCAGGGCCGAGATCCCGGCTGCGAGCGCACGAGCGCGGTCGCTGTCGTACGGTAGGCCGCGCGCCATCAGGAGGGCCCCGAGGTTGGCGTAGCCGAGTCCGAGTGTCCGATACTCGTGGCTGTTCTTGGTGATTTCCGGTGTCGGATAAGTCGAGCTATCGACAATGATCTCCTGCGCGAGGATCATCACGCTCACGGCGTGCTTGAAGCCCTCGATATCCAACTGCCCGTCCTCATCGACGAACTTCATGAGATTCAGCGAGGAGAGGTTGCAGGCCGAATTGTCGAGGAAGACGTATTCGGAACAAGGGTTGCAGGCCGTAATCGGGCCCGCATGCGGACAAGTGTGCCAGTCGTTGATGGTCGTGGAGAACTGCAGGCCAGGGTCTCCGCACGCCCACGTGGCCTCGGAGATCCACCGCATCATCTCGCGCGCCTTGTAGGTCTGCGCCACTTCCCCGGTCGTGATGCTCCGTGTCTGCCATTCCGCGTCGCGTGCCACGGCCTGCATGAAATCGTCTGTCACGCTGACACTGTTGTTCGCGTTTTGAAACTGGACGGTGCGATACGCTTCTCCATCAATGGAGTCGTCGTAGCCGAGTTCGATCAGCTTCTGGGCTTTCCGCTCTTCGTTGGCCTTGCACCAGATATATTCCTTGATGTCCGGGTGATCGGCGTTGAGGATTACCATCTTCGCCGCGCGCCGGGTGGCGCCGCCCGACTTGATCGCGCCGGCGAAACTGTCATAGCCGCGCATGAACGACACTGGACCGGAGGCGAGGCCGCCGACCGAAAGCGACTCAAACGACGACCGGATGTGGGACAGGTTGACGCCCGACCCCGACCCGCCCTTGAAAATCATCGCCTCAGTCTTCGCCAGCTTCATGATCGAATCCATATTGTCATCGACCGAGTTGATGAAGCAGGCCGAGCACTGAGGATTCTTTTTGATTCCGACGTTGAACTGGACGGGGGAGTTAAACGCGGCTCGCTGGTGAAGCAGAAGGTAGGTGAGCTCGTGATTGAAGACCTGGGCGTCCTCGGGCGCCTCGAAGTAGTTGAGCTTCTTGCCCCAGTCGGTAATCGTGTTCACGATCCGGCCGATCAGCTGGCGGACGCTGCGTTCACGCGCGCTTGTGCCCAACTGGCCCCTGAAATATTTGCTTGCCACGATGTCGGTGGCTCGCTGGGACCAGAACGACGGAAACTCGAGGTCCTCCTGGCGAAAAGTCACTTTCCCGGTCTTCCAATCCTTGATTTCCGCGGTGCGCGTTTCCCATTGCACCTGGTTGAAAGGATGGACACCGTCAGGACAAAAGTGAGGCGTAATTCTCAGCCCTTGCGACAGCTCAACCTTTTTTGCCACTTTCTTCATTCCTGCTCCCTCCCCTGTAATTTCACCCATGGCCCCTCCTGGGAAAGAGGGCAAAAAGTGGGATCGATTCTAGTACAAGGGGCTGACATTTTTCACCTTATCTTTTAAATTGTCAGCACCCAATTTGTTGTTGGAGGAGAGAATCAATTATACAAAATATTGTGGAGTCGGCGGGTGAGCTCTGCAGACGGTATTCCTTTAAATCCGACGGTCTTCGAGCGGGACTTCTGGCCGCGGAGCAGGACCACGTCGCGCTTGGGCAAATCCAGCGTCTCGGCGAGGAATTCAACGAGCTGACGGTTGGCGCGGTCATCGACAGGCGGCGCATTGAGCCGGATCTTCAGGCCCTGTTCCACGATCCCGACGATCTCGTTCCGGCTGGCCCGCGGCTGCAGGTGAACCTGGATGCAGGTGAATTCCGCTTGGATGGTGATCTTGAGTGCGTCTTTCATAGTACCAAAAGCCGATTACGAGCACGAGTACGAGCACGAGCACGAAAAACCAAGACGCGCTCCATTCCACTGTCAAGCTGAGTGTTACGGCATCCGAGCCAGCTTCGTGCTCGTGCTCGTACTCGTGCTCGTAATCGGCTTTTAAGTTCTCGGTGTTCTCTTCCCAAAAATCGCCGTGCCTACCCGCACCAGCGTCGATCCCTCCTGGACGGCGACCTTGAAATCGTGGCTCATGCCCATCGAAAGCTCGCGAAGGGGCGTGGCCAGCGTGCGGTTGACGTCCCTGAGAAGGGCAGCCAGCCGTCGGAAATAGGGTCGCGACATCTCGGGATCGTCGTTCCACGGCGGAATGGCCATCAGGCCACGCAGCTCTAAGTTTTCGAGGCTCGCAACCGCGCTCAGCATCGGCGCAAGTTCGCCGGCCGGAACCCCGCTCTTCTGCGATTCCTCGCCAACATTGACTTCGACAAAGACCGGCAACCTCTTGCCTTGCTCCGCGGCGTTCCGGTCGAGCATGCGAGCCAGCTTGTCGCTGTCCACACTTTGAATGACATCAAACAGCTGGACGGCACGTTTGGCCTTGTTCGACTGGAGATGTCCGATCAGGTGCCACTCAATCCCTGGCGCTTTCACCAGAGGGATCTTGCTTTCGGCCTCCTGGACCCGGTTCTCGCCAAAAGCCTTTTGGCCGGCGCCGGCCGCAAGATCGACCACATCCGGCTCGAACGTCTTCGAGACGGCGAGAAGATCGATTGAGGCAGGGTCCCGCCCGCACGCGAGAGCGGCCGCAACGATTTCGTTGCGTACCTTTTCAAGGTTTGTCCGGATGTCGATCACGACCTAAGTATATCAATCGGCTATGGTAGTATAGGCTGGTCTTTTTCAAGGATTTCGGAGCCGGAGTGGAGACGGGCAAATTCATTACTTTCGAGGGAATTGAGGGGTCCGGAAAGAGCCTCCAGCTGACGCTCCTTCAGGCTGAGCTGGCACGGCGGGGCGTGCGGTTTGTGACGACGCGGGAGCCGGGCGGTACCGAGTTCGGCCTGGAAGTCCGAAAAATCCTGCTCCATCGCGCCGGACCGCGGCGGGAGCCAATCCCTGAGCTCTTGCTTTATCTCGCCGACCGATACCAGCATCTGAAGGAACGAATCGAGCCTGCTCTGGCGGCCGGATGCCATGTCTTCTGCGATCGGTACCACCACGCGACCCTGGCTTACCAGGGCCACGCGCGGGGCCTTGGATTCGAGCTTATAGACAGGCTGGCTGAAGTCCTCGCGATCCCCATGCCCGACCTCACTCTCGTGCTTGATCTGGATGTCGAACCGGCTCTCGGGCGAGCGCGGGCGCGAAATGCCGGGAGCGAGATTTGGGGCCGTTTTGAGGAAGAAGATCTGGATTTTCACCGCAGAGTGAGAGAGGGGTATCGATTGCTCTCTCTTCGCGAGCCCTGGCGCGTGCTCCTGGTCGATGCCTCCGGCTCGCCGGAAGAGACGCAGGGCGAGATCTTAAAGATACTCGCTGACCGCGGAATTCTGGAGTGACACGGGCAACCACGGACGGTCCGTGCTCGTCCGTGCCAGTCCTTCTGGCTTTGAAATGCTTTTAAAGAACCTCATCGGGAACGAACAACTGCTGGGCTTACTCGCGCGCAACCCTTTGCCGCCGGCCTCGATCTTTGAGGGGCCGGACGGCATCGGAAAACGCACGGCAGCGCTGGCCCTGGCTGCGGTGGCGAACTGCCGCCAGCCGGCGGATCATGATATGTGCGGCTCCTGCAGTTCCTGTCTGAAGGCCGAGGCCGGCAATCACCCGGACATCACTCTATTCGTGCCTGAGAAGAACGTCATCAAGATCGACATGATGCGTCACCTCAGCCGTGAGGCCTACTATCGGCCTTTCGAGGGACAAGCACGGTTCTTCATAGTTGACGAGGCCGAGAAGATGACGGAGGAAGCCGCCAATTCGCTTTTGAAGACGCTGGAGGAGCCGCCGCCCACCTCGCACCTGGTGCTCGTGACTGCGTTTCCGCACCGCCTTCTATCGACCATTCGATCGCGCTGCCAGACTTTTACATTCCGCCCGCTGACTCGCCCTGAGATCGCCTCCTGGCTTTCGGCTACCGATCATGCGGATGACAACGAGTTGCGCGCCGCGTTTGCGGACGGGAGTATCGGCAAGGCGCTCTCTTTAAATATGCAGGAGTTGATCCGAGACCGCGATCTGGTCCTCGATGTCTTTAGCGCCTGGACAGCGACCCATTCATTTGAGGAAGTGTTCAAGAGAGCGGAAGCGTCTCCGCTAAAGACGGATTTGAAGAATCGTGATCGGACCAAGGAGCTTCTCCAGCTCTTGCACGCGCTCACTGAAGATCTCTATTTCATCCAGATAGGAACACCGGAGCGGCTGATCAACCTCGACCGCCGCTCCGAGCTGGAAAAGCTCTCTCGACAACTCACTCTGGACGCGATCAGTAATCTTCTTTACCATATCGCTCAGTCCTACTGGGACGTCGATCATTATGTCAGCCCGTTGATGTCCTTCGAGACACTGTGGCTGCGAGCGGAACAGGGTAAGCAGTATGGCCGAGATTCTTACAGTCAGGCTCGATAACAATCCCGGGCCGACTGTTTGCTTTTCGAGCGACTCAACCTTTCGAGTCGGTGATCGGTGCCTAATTGCGACTGAACGTGGCGTCGAGGTAGCGATCGTTTTAGGTGGCCGGGCCGTGGACGCGGCTCCCGCCGATGCGAAGATGCCCAAAGTGCTCCGCAAGGCGACAGAGCGCGATCTTTATCTGTACGAGAAGAAGAAGGACAAGGAAGAAGTCGCCTACCGGCTTTGCCGAAAACGGATCAAAGCTCGCAAACTGCCGATGAAGCTTTCCAGCGTCGAATACATCTTCGACGGAAGCCGCGTTGTCTTTTATTTCACCGCGAACCGTCGGATTGACTTCCGTGAGCTGGTCAAGGATCTGGCGAGGGAATTACGGACCCGTATCGAGATGCGCCAGATCGGGGCTCGCGACGAGGCCAAGTTGATCGGCGGGATGGGATGCTGCAGTATCGGAGAGAGCTGTTCTTCCCGCTTCCTGAAGCAGATGAGATCCGTGAGCGTGAAGACGGCCAAATCACTCGACTTGGGAATGAATCCTAACCGGCTCTCGGGCATGTGCGGCCGGCTCAAGTGTTGCCTGAATTTCGAGCTCGATCAGCCCGGCTGCTGTGCGAGTTGTCCCGGTGCCGAAGAAGAAGAGGAAGAGCTCATTCCGCTGGAAGAGGACCTGTTCTAGGTTTAAGCGTTCACCGGTTTAGCCTAACCTTTGGAACTTCCGAACCTTTGAACCTCTGAACCCTAATGCCCCAGCTTTAATGCCCCAGCTTTGACTTCATCTCCGTGGCGCGTTCCTGGAATTTCCCAATCTCCTTGGCCGACGGGTTGGTGGCGACGAACTGCTCGCAGACGGTAAGGGCCTCTTCAAAAGCCTTTTGTTTCTCGAGGCTGCGAATGAGCTTCTCGTATGCTTCTGCCGACTTCGGATTGTATTTCACCGCCTCGCGGTAACGCTCCGCTGCCGCCTTGTAGTTATCCCGCCTGAAATAAAAGTCGCCGACCGTAATGCTCTCGGCCGACAATTTCGGGTTCGGCTGGATAACCATTTCCTGTTCTTCGGGCTTCTTTTCGTTCGGATCGTCGCGGATTAAAACGGGTTTGCGACCCTTCGGAGGTTCCTGCTGCTGCTGGGCTGCAACTGAAGCAAATACAAGGGAAAACGCCATGACAAGGGAAAGGCAACGCATGATCGTGCACACTAGTATAGACGCGGCTTTTCCCCTTGTCAAAACTGGGAGCCTGATGTTAGGCTATCTCCACCCAACACGTTTGTTCTCGAGTTTTATTTGACCTGCCCGCCTCAGACAACGGGTTTGTGGAATTTGGTTCGACTGAGGGACTATGGTGAACAGGAAATTGATACGACCTTCACTTTCTGATTTACGCGAACAGCAGATGCAGCCCAAATTCGGCAACGCCCAGCGAAAGCGAGTCCCGCCCGAACAAACCAACGCGGAGCAGTATTACTATCTGAAGCAGATGTCCAGCAAGACGCCGATGGTGATCAAACTAGCCGACGGCGAGTTGATTCATGGCGTGATTGAGTGGTACGACCGCGCTTGCATTAAGGTGAACCGTGATGCTGAGCCGAACCTCCTTATTCCCAAGCAGCAGATCAAGTACATGTACAAGGAAAACGAAGTCAAAGGCAGCGACGAGAACGTCTTGACTTCATCAGAAATGGAAGAGTAACCGAACGGCAGCTGTATTCCTACAGCTGCCTCAGAACCTGTTCGCAAGCCCGATCGCAGGCACGCAGATAAAAATCCACCAAAGGCTTCGTTACGAAACCGAACGCTTCTGAAAGCGCTTCCTGGAATTCGCCCGTCTGTTCAGGCGCGAGAAGCGGCACCAGAGACATCTTCAGATAGAGCACCCGCAGAGAGAAGAAATCGACGGTAAGGCCGGAATAGGCGTCGAACGGCCAGATCTCGTACAGCCGCACCTGGCAAAGCGTCATCTGTTCCAGTGCGTGCATCTGAGCGAATGCCTCGCTTGCCGTCCACTCAAAGAAACGGGCGAGCGCGCGTGGAACTGCCGTGGGATCCAGACAGACGTGCCCTTCCGAAACGCGAGTTCCGGCCCCCTGCCGAAATTCAGTGTCGCCGGCTGCGTGGTCAAGAAGCAGGGCCTGGAGCTGCAGGAGGTAGGCCTGGCTCAGTTCCTCAGCAGGCTGAGCGGGCGCCGTTACCAGATCCAAACAATCGCCCAGCCGGGAGGCGCTCGGCGAGCTGATGTCCCACCGGCGGGCCTTCTCGAGCTCGTATCGGATCAGCGGGGGCCCGGCTAGCGTCTTTATTTGCCCCTTCCAGTCGGGTGATCTTTCCGCGACTTGCCTCAGCTTGCGCTCGAGCGGCGCAAACTGGAGAAACGACCGCAGCGGGGAAGTCATCTGTCTATTATCCATTGAATCCGGGGCGGAGTTCAGAACGCGTTACGGAAGCCGCGCACGCAGCGGAGTTTGTGGAGTGCGGCGGCAGAGGGAGGCCGAGGTTTTATCAGGCCTCCCGGCGACGCCGCTTTGGACGGGCAGAAGCGAACCCTTTGGTTGCCACGGCACCAGCGAGTGTGCCCCTACCAAAGCGGCGTCGCCGGGAGGCCTGATAAAACCTCGGCCTCCCTCTGCCGCCGCACTCCAAAAAAACTCCCGCTGCGAGCGCCGCTCTTGTAACGCGTTCTAGACTCCTTCCCACCCTTGCCAACAACAAGCATTGATGGAACAATCGCAACCGCTGCTTCGTAAGCAATTAACGGGAAACTATGAGCCAGATAGCGGTCAGCCAACAACCGATCAAAGTGCAGATTGGGGCATGGATTAACCGAGGCTGGGACTGCCTCGCGCGGGATCTGGGCGCCAGCCTTCTGATTGGCCTCGTTGCCGCGGTCCTCCTCGGGACCCTGGCAATTGTCATTGGACCTATCGCGGCGGGCCTCGCCATGACGGGCATTCGGAAGGCCGAGCGGGGAAAGGCAGATATTCAGGACTTTTTCTCCGGGTTCGGAAATTTCTTCCTCCCGGCGCTCTTCGGATCGATCCTGATCTTTCTGTTCGCCCTTATTGGTTTGATATTTATCATAATCCCCGGTCTGGTGATCCTTTCCATGTACATGTTCACCTTTCACTTCATGGTCCACCGGGGTGATGACTTCTGGCAGGCGATGGAGGCGAGCAGGAAGCTCGTCTCGAGGGATTACTTTGGCTTTGTGGCGTTCGGGTTGCTGCTCGGCGCCATCAATCTCCTGGGATTGATGTTGCTTGGCGTCGGGGTCGTGATCACACTTCCGGTCACCTCGTATGCCCTGACCGCGGCTTATCTTGATTCCGCAGCCGTCACCGTTCCTCCTCCGGCTGCCGAGCCAGTGAGAATCGATTGAAGAAAAGCTGTTGCAACCTGCAACCTGCAACTTGCAACTTGCAACCTGCAACCTGCAACCTGCAACTTCCAACCGCTTTATCACGAGTCGGCAATACTCATTGCCAGTTCGGCCAAGGTCCGCACCCCGAAGCCGGTCGGGCCTTTCAGCTCTTCACCTTCAGCGAAGGAATCGGTTCCCGCCATGTCGACGTGGCACCACGGCGTTTCGCCGACGAACTCCTGGAGGAACTTCGCCGCGGTGATCGCCCCGCCGGCCTTGGATCCGACGTTTTTGATGTCCGCGATCTGGCTGTCCAGCTCTTTGCGGTAGTCGGTATCGAGCGGCAGCCGCCAGAATCTCTCGCCTGAGCGGCCGGCCGCTTGTATGAACTGACCGTAGAGCTGCTCGTTATTGCAGAAGAGCCCGGCGCGGAAATGGCCGAGCGCGACCACGCAGGCACCGGTTAAGGTGGCGAGGTCGACAATCATGCGAGGATTGAGGGTGCGGGCATAGTGCAGAGCGTCGGCGAGAATCAGCCGCCCTTCCGCGTCAGTATCCAGTACCTCGATCGTCTTCCCGCTCATGGATCGGATCACGTCCCCGGGCCGCTGGGCTCGCCCGCTCGGCAGATTCTCGACTGCCGGGATCAGGCCGATGACGTTTACCGGGACTTGCAGTTGCGCGATCGCCTGCATGGCTGCGAGGACGGAGCAGGCTCCGGCTTTGTCAGCCTTCATGTCTTCCATGCCGGAAGCGGATTTCAGCGACAATCCGCCGCTATCGAAAGTCACGCCCTTGCCGACGAAAACCAATGGCGGCTGATCGGTCTGCGGCGCGCGCATATGGCTGAGAATGATGAATCTCGCGGGCTCGTCACTCCCGCGGGCCACAGCCAGGACGCTGTGCATTCCTTTCTCCTCCATCTGTCGCTCGTCCAGGATCTCGACCTGCACATCGTACTTTTCGGCCATCTGCCGAGCCTTCTCGGCCAACTGGCTGGGATTGACGCGGTTGCCCGGTTCGTTAACCAGCGTTCGAGCGATGTTCACAGCGCGACCCAATGTCTCACCGCGCCTGAGAGCTGCCTCACTATCCTCGGTCAGACTCTCGTCCGTGACCAGCAGGACTTCCCCTACGAAACCCGTCGCTTTTGACTCGGTCTTGTACTCGTCCAGCTGATGGCTGCCCAGGACGAGCCCTTCGACGGCGCTCTGAACGGCCGACTCCAAGCCGATCCTGCTTCTCCGGTAAGCAGCGATTTTCCGAAAGCCCCGGTCTTTCAACTGGTGCATGGCCGTCATCATCAGCCGGCGGACTGCTTCTGCGTCAAAGTCCGCCTGTTTCCCGGCACCAGCGACGATCAGCCTCCGCGCTTGGATTCCTCTTGGCCGGTGAATGGTGATGAGCTGGCCGGGCTTGGCCTTCCATTCACCCGAGTCCTTGATCTCGGCCACCAGTCCCTGGAGAAGCTCCTCTATCCGGGATACGGGCGGCTGGTCCAGGATCTCATCCTCGAAGATGGGGACGATCAGCGCGTCGCACTCGACCGATTCCCAGCTGCTCTGTAAAAGGCTGACTTTCATCGAAATCCTCGAATTGACGATTGACGATTGACGATTAAAACCCACGGGCAGACTGCTGGTTGCCCTAATCGTCAATCGTAAATCGTCAATTGCTTCATCTCCCCCTTCGCTTGATCTCCATCTTCACTTCGCGCTCCGCGTCTTTGCGCCGTTCGGTTTCACGCTTGTCGTAGGCTTTCTTTCCCCGGGCGACCGCGATTTCGACCTTCACCCGGCCGTCGACGAAGTAGAACGACAGGGGGACGAGCGTCATCCCCTTGCGAGTGGTTTCGCCCGTCAGTTTGTTGATCTGTCGCTTGTGGAGCAGGAGTTTGCGCGGACGTAGCGGCTCGTGGTTGTAGATATTCCCTTGCGGATACGGGCTGATGTGGCAGTTTTGCAGCCACAGCTCGCCTTCCTTCACGAGCGCATAACTCTCCTTGAGGTTGACGCGTCCTTCACGGACGGACTTCACCTCAGTGCCCTGAAGGACAATCCCGGCTTCGTACGTCTCCACGATTTCGTAGTCGTGCAGCGCCTTACGGTTCTTGGCGATAAGTTGTTTGGTCATCAATCGATCATTTGCAAGTAACGGGCCAGGGCGTCCTGCCAGGGAGGCAGTAAGGGGATACCTTCGCATTTGAGCAGGTAATTGTCCAGGACGGAGCAAGCGGGACGGGTTGCCGGGGCGGAGAAGGCCGAGCTGCTGACCGGGGCCACTTGGACATCCAGATTCCTCAGCGAGATGATTTCCCGGGCAAATTCGCACCAGGTGCAACTGCCGAGATTCGTGACGTGGTAGACGCCCTGACTGCCGCGCTCGAGCAGTCTGAGCGCCATATCGGCCAGGTCCATCGTGAAAGTCGGCGAGCCTCGCTGATCGTCAACCACCTGGAGGCGCTTCTCTTTGGCTGCCCGATCCAGAATCTTTCCAACGAAATTGACGCCGCCGGGGCCGAACAACCAGCTCGTCCTGATGATTAAATGTTTCGGGCACAAGGTCTGAGCGTAGTTCTCGCCGGCGAGCTTGGAGTGACCGTAATGGTTGATCGGGTTCGGAACGTCCCACTCGCGATACGGTTCGCCTTTACAGCCGTTGAAGACATAGTCGGTGCTGAAGTAGGCAAGCCCGGCGCCGGCTTCCTGGGCGGCAATCGCTACGTTCCTCGTTCCCATGGCATTGACGCGGTAGGCCTCAAGCGACTTGGTCTCTGCTTCATCCACCTGCGTGAAGGCGGCGACGTGAACGACCCAGTCAGGCCGGGCCTGTGCCACTTGCCAGCGGGTATCTTCCAAAGAGGTGATGTCGAGCTTCTCGATCGGCAGCGGATGAATATCGTGATGGCGCGACAGGAGTGGACATAGCACCTGTCCCAGCATCCCGGTGGTTCCCGTAATCGCGATTCTCATAATTGACCTTCGGTTCCCGGGCGGTCAGCTTATTCGTAATACCGCTTGTATGCCCCGGAGCGCACCCGGGACACCCAGGCCGGGTTCGCCTGGTACCACTCCACTGTCTGGCGCAGCGCGCTCTCAAAACTCATCTGCGGCGCCCACCCCAATTCTCTTCTGATCAGACTCGCGTCAATGGCGTAGCGGCGATCATGGCCCGGTCGGTCAGTGACGTGCTGGATCAGGCTGTGTGGCTTGCCGAGAATGTCGAGGATCCGTTTCACCAGATCGATGTTCCTCATCTCCTGATTACTGCCGATATTGTAGACACCTCCAGGGCGTCCTTCCTTAAGAACGAGCTCTATGGCGCGGCAGTGATCCTCGGTGTGGATCCAATCCCGCGTGTAGAGTCCGTCACCGTAAACCGGAAGGGGCCGGTCTTCCATCGCGTTCAGAATCATGACCGGAATCAGTTTTTCCGGAAACTGGTAGGGCCCGTAATTGTTGCTGCAGCGGGTGATCACCGTGTCCAAACCATAGGTCTTGAAGTACGCCCGGACCAGGAGGTCGGCACCCGCCTTGCTGGAAGCGTAGGGACTATTGGGTGCCAGCGGGGTTTCTTCCGTAAAGGATCCGGATTCGCCCAGGGACCCGTAGACTTCATCAGTCGAGACCTGCAGAAACCGGCCGACGCCGTGCCTTCGTGCCGCCTCGAGCAGGACCTGCACGCCGAGCACATTCGTTCTGACGAAAGCCGAGGAGTCGACAATGCTGCGGTCCACATGGGTCTCCGCGGCGAAATTTACGATGGCGTCAAATCCGCTTCCCAGGCAGCCATCGACCTGCTTTGCGTCCGTAATATCGGCCCGGATGAACTGATAGCGCGGGTTGTTCTCCACCTCCTTGAGATTCTCGAGATTCCCTGCATAGGAGAGGCAGTCGAAGTTGAGGATCTCGACTTCAGGACGGGTTAACATCAGCCGCACGAAATTGGAGCCGATGAATCCGGCGCCGCCGGTCACGAAGAGTTTCATAAGCAGTAATTTGTATGGTCCGCTAAGGTTACCAAAGCAGCCAGCCGACAGCTGGTAGCGGGCATCACACTGGACTAAGGTGGACGTCGTCCACCTGTTTCAGCTTTCCGCTCCCCCTCGGCACTTGCTGGCCACGAGATTTGTTGCCCGAAGCAGGGATTCGATCGTACCGGCATCCGTCCACCAGCCTTGGAGGATGTCGTAGGTCATCGCGCCTTCCTTGATATACCGGTTGTTGACGTCCGTGATCTCGAGCTCACCGCGGCCGGACGGCTTCAGAGTCCGGATGATCCGAAAGACCTCCGGGTCGTACATGTAGAAACCGGTAACCGCGTATGAGGACGGTGGAACACTCGGCTTTTCAATGATCCGCACCACTGTTCCGTTTGGCCCCAGTTCGGCCACGCCGAACCGCTGGGGATCCGGAACTTCCTTCAGAAGGATCTTCGCTCCGCGCCCCTGTTGCTTGAATCTGTCGACGTACGGTTGAACGGAATCCTCGATGATATTGTCGCCAAGGACGACGCAGAGAAGATCATCGTCGACAAACGATTCAGCCAGGGCCAGCGCTTGCGCGATTCCGCCTTCGCCTTCCTGGTAAGCGTAATGGAGATCGCTTAGTCCGAACTCTTTGCCATTTCGCAGGAGGCGCAGGAAGTCGCCAGCGTTGTTCCCGCCAGTCACGACCATGATCTCCCGCACGCCTGCGTGGATCAGGGTCTCCAGGGGATAGTAAATCATCGGCTTGTTATAAACCGGAAGCAAGTGCTTGTTCGTGACGTTCGTGAGCGGGCGAAGGCGAGTGCCCAAGCCTCCAGCCAATATGACGCCTTTCATATATCCCCTTTCGGGTTGCGGGTTGCAGGTTGCATGTTGCAGGTTGCAGGTTGCAGGTTGCAAGTGCAACTTGCACGTTGCAGGTTCCGAATTAGCAGATTTGATGTCCTCTTTTCAACCCGCAACCCGCAACCCGCAACCCGCAACCTGCAACCCGCAACCTGCAACCCGCAACTCTAGGTACCGTGGTTCGTTCCCAGCAATTCGCGGTACAAGGACTCGGTTTCGTCGAGCTTGCGCTCCAGCGTGAAGTGGGTTTCGATCCGCCTTCGTCCTTCGCGGCCGAGCTGGTGTCTCAGTTCTGTCGAGTCAAGCAGCCGCGACAGGGCGCCGGCCAGTTGCGGCGGGTTATCCGGTTCAACCAGGAGTCCCGTCTCTCCGTTCACGACCAGCTCGGGAATACCGCCGACCTTCGTTGCGACCACCGGCAGGCTGTTTGCCATGGCCGCCAGAATCGCAGAGCTCAGGCCTTCAGACCGCGAAGGCAGGCAGAAGACGTCGAAATGCTTCATTAACGCTTCGCAGTCAGACCGGAACCCGGTGAAACTCACATTCGACGTGATCTTGAGCTCGTCGGTTAAACGATGCAAACGCGCCCGCAGTTCTCCGTCTCCGACAAGCAGGTAAGTCACGTTCCTGAAACGGGAGACAAGAGAGGCGGCCGCTTTCAGCAGCGTTTCGTGCCCTTTCTCCTGGCTGAAATAGGCGACGGTGCCAACCACCAGGTTCCCGTTTCCCAGCCGATCTCCGACGGGCTGTTGTCGGTCAATCCAGTGGAGGTCCACACCCTCGTATATGACCTTGACCAGGGAGGGCTTGACGCCTCCCGAAAGCAGGGTTTCCCGAATCGTGTCGGAGACCGTGATGCAGGCATCCTGCAGCCAGTTGTATTTCAGCCGGCTCAACTTGGACTTCAGAGGGAAATTAACGCGGCGTGATGAGACGCGTACCTTCACTCCTTCCAGCCGTCCCATCAGGCAGCCGGCAACTATGGCGCGTGGTGTGTTGAAGTGGATGACGTCAAAATGCCGGGTCCGCAGGATTCTCCGCAGTCGAATTAAGGCCGGAATGCTCATCTCATTCCGCTGTTCAAAAGCATGGGTCTGGATTCCGATCTCCCGGGCCCGCTCCGCAAGAGGCGCGTCTTTGGGGGACGCCAGGCAGACCGTATGGCCGCGTTCCTTCATGCCTTGCATGAGAGAGAACAGCTGTTCCTGGCCGCCCCTCCAGAAGTGCTCCGTATCAACATACAGGACCGTGAGCCGTTTCACTGCCTTGTCTCCCGCTGACGATGTTGCAATTCCCACAGTTTTAGATATTTAAAAAGCGTTGACGCCGAGGACAATATCGAAACCACCAGGCCCTGCGGGCCATCTTTGAACCCGCGCCTGAGCACATAGTTCTTCAGAAAAACCAGCGGCGGATTCGCGAGGATATGATAAAGATTTGCGCGGATCCCGCGGTCAAACAGATCGGCAGCCGCGAGGCTCGAGAAGCGATCCAGCTGCTGCAGGAACTCGGACAGGTTCGAGTACGTGTAATGGTACAGATGTCCCTGGAGCCTGCCGATCGATCCGGATACTCTGAATGATTCATGTACCCGGCCTCCCTCCCAACGTCCCGCTGAGCGGCGGAACAGCCGGAGTTGCCAATCGGGGTACCAGCTTGTGTGTTCGATCCATCTGCCCATGAAATACGTCTTTCGCGGCACGTGATACCCAGTCCGGGGGTCCGCAACGGCGCACCTCCACTGGCTGAGCTCCGAATGCAGTTCGGGACTCACAACTTCATCCGCGTCCAAACTGAGAACCCAATCATTTTGGGCCTGATCGGTCGCGTACTGCTTTTGTCGCCGGTAGCCCTCCCAGTTCCGCTGGTAAACTCGGTCGGTATAGCGTCTGCAAATCTCTAACGTTCGGTCCTGACTGCCGGAGTCTACGACTATAGTCTCATCCGCGATGCCCTGAACGCTCTTCAGGGCTCGCTCGATCTTTGTCTCTTCGTTACAGCAGATTATGACTGCTGAGATTTGATTCAATTCCATTGATTATACAAACATTCAGGGTTTTGGTTTAAATCTTAAACCCTTGGATCCCCCGGGATAACGGGATTCGGCAGGACGGACCGACAACGGCTCTTCCTCGGGTGAGACTCTTTGCGGCTTCTTCCAGAACACCTGGATGGGCGCCTCGCGGTAAAACTTCAGAAGGAGTCCGGCGACTGCGGCGTCGGAGCGGACAGCTTTGGCTTTCTCGATTCGCCGCAGCTCGCGAACCTTGGCCAGCTTCCCAAGTGCCTGGAAAAGCGCCCGGTAGAAATCGAGATCCAACACCAGGATTCGTGTCAGGAACAGGATCGCCAGCATCACAAAATGTCGAACGAGGAAGGTCGGAGAGTGAAGATTGATCCAGTGGAAGAGAAGCCGATTACGGAACGAGACGGCATCTACGTGCTTTTTGCGGAAATTCCGGTCGATCGTCGCGCTCACTTTGTGGTAGGCGACACTCCTCGGTTCATAGCGGATCTCCCAACCGCGTTTCCACCCCCGGTAGGCCAGGTCGACATCTTCCCAGTGAAAAGGGGAAAGGAGCGGGTTGAAGCCGCCGAGCTCGACCACGCGATCCCGGCGGTACGTCGAGAAGCCCCCGATCGCATAGGCAGACAAGAGGCGCCTCTGCTCGATCCATTCAGCCGCCTGATTGAGCCGTACATCGTAGTTGAAGTAGACGCTCCAGAAACCGCGCCGGAAACGACCGTAACGGCCTCCCGTCATGAAGACCGGCTCGTCCCAGCCGAACACCTTGGCGGTGACAGCAAAGACGCTCGGATCCGAAAAGTGCTCCGCCTGCCGAAGGAAATAATCCTCGTCAACCCATACGTCATTATTAAGAAGGCCGATAAGAGCGTAGCGGCAGCGCGCAAAACCCTCGTTACAGGCGGCGGCGAACCCCTCATTGGACGGTTTGGCTACGAGGTACACCTCGGGAAATTCAAGCGGGAGGCGGGACACAGTGTCGTCACGACTGCCGTCATCAACGACTATCAATTCAGTCGACACGCCGGTCTTCGCCCGATACGCGCCGGCGGCAGCCAGGACCGAAGGCAGGCACTCGCGCAGGAGATCCAAGCCGTTCCAGGTAGGTATAACGATGCTCAGGCTTGGTGCCATGCCAATAATAAGCGAAGGATGAAGGATGAAGGATGAAGCGAAAAATCACTTCATCGTTCATCCTTTGTTCTTCTTTTCATCCTTCATCCTTCATCCTTGCAGTTACCGCTTGCGCAGCTTCGCATAGGCCGACTGCTCGCCCAGAATCTCTTCGATGCGCAGCAGCTCATTGTACTTGGCAATCCGGTCCGTGCGGCTGGCCGATCCGGTTTTGATCTGGCCTGCGTTGGTCGCTACTGCCAAATCCGCGATGAACGCGTCCTCGGTCTCGCCGGACCGATGGGAAATCACGTTCGTGTAGCCGTTAGTCTTGGCCATCTCGATGGTGCGCAGCGTTTCCGTGACTGTCCCGATCTGATTCAGCTTGATCAGAATCGAATTGCAGATGTGGTTGTCGATGCCGCGCTGAAGTCGTTTCGGATTCGTGACAAACAAATCGTCTCCGACCAGCTGGACCTTGGCGCCCAGCTCCTCGGTCAGAAGCTGCCAGCCGTCCCAATCGTCTTCCGCCAAACCATCCTCAATCGAGTAGATCGGATAGCGCTTGATCCACTCGGCATACAGTTGGACCATCTCCGCGGCCGTTCTCGAACCCCCGCCCGACTTCTTGAAGGTGTACTTTCCGTCGGCGAACATTCCGCTCGACGCAACGTCGAGAGCGATCAGGATATCCTCTCCGGGCTTGTAGCCAGCCTGTTCAATAGCTTTGAGAATCGTACCGAGGGCGTCTTCGTCCGACTTCAGGTTCGGGGCGAAACCGCCCTCATCGCCCACTGCCGTGTTTAGTCCCATGCCCTTCAGGACCTTTTTCAGGTTATGGAAGGTTTCGACCCCCATTCTCAGCGCCTCCGAGAAGGAGGGGGCGTTGAACGGCATGATCATGAACTCCTGGATATCGACATTGTTATCGGCGTGAGCGCCGCCGTTGAGGATGTTCATCATCGGGACGGGCAGCAGGTGGGCATTGGTTCCGCCCAGGTACTGAAAGAGGGGCAAGCCGACGCAGTCGGCCGCAGCCCGCGCGCAGGCCATGGAGACACCCAGCATCGCATTCGCGCCCAGGGTCTGCTTGGTCTCGGTGCCGTCAAGCGCAATCATCGTCTGATCGATCCGAATCTGATCCAGGACCGAGAGCCCTTCAACCTCGGGCGCGATCTTGTTGTTGACGTTTTCGACCGCTTTCAAAACGCCCTTGCCGAGATAGTGCGTCTTGTCGCCATCGCGCAGTTCCAGAGCTTCATGCTCGCCGGTCGAAGCGCCGGAAGGAACGGCGGCACGGCCTACATATCCGTCCTCTGTGATGACGTCCACTTCAACTGTCGGGTTGCCGCGCGAATCCAGTATTTGTCTTGCTTGGATCTGTTCGATTACGGACATGGTCTCATCTCCTTGGGGGTTCAGACTACGAATTGCGGGTTGCGAATTGCGAGTTACCGGTTACGGCTTGCCGCGAGGCAACCCATGACCCGTAACTCGCAACCCGCTTGGGAAAGCAGGCATGTTGACACGGAAAAAGCAGGCGTGTCAAGATTGCCTCGTGGAACTCAGAGTTGAGCGCGACCGTGATGTCTACTTCATCATTCCTCAAGGACAGATGCTGGCGGGCGAAGGGGATATTCGACTGAAACAGGAGCTCGATCGGCTCCGGGGGGAAGGCAACAAGAGAATCGCGATCGACTTCAGCGGAGTTCCTTACATCGACAGCTCCGTGCTGGGCCAATTGGTGCACGGATACTCGCTTTTGAAGAAAGAGGGAGGGGGCCTGAAGCTCCTCAACCCGCCTAAGCGGATCATCGATTTGCTCTCGCTCACCCGCCTCATCACGGTCTTCGAGATTTACCAGAACCGCCAGGGAATTCTCGACAGCTGGAAAACCCCGGCGTAAACGCCGGGCTCGTTGACCAACTGACCAACTGACCGACTGACCAACTGCCCACTGACCACCTGACCATTTAGCGCTGCCCGCTGCCCGTTGTGGATGAACCGACCGGGTGCCACGCGGCGGTTGAGTGACTCGCCGTTTTGTGGCGAGTTGTATCGAAACCCCGCCG
>Ga0105091_10000264_pt1 | contig 21408 bp, 14 predicted proteins | sample PPLLak1March2015_FD_87022 | JGI IMG/M metagenome (GOLD analysis project Ga0105091, IMG submission 87022) | Freshwater sediment microbial communities from Prairie Pothole Lake near Jamestown, North Dakota, USA - PPLs Lake P7 Core (1) Depth... | ecosystem: Environmental > Aquatic > Freshwater >... | reverse complement strand
TTATCAGGGCTCCTGGCGACGCCGCTTTGGTATGTGCAGTATCTTGCTCCAGAGCGGGAGGAGCGAAAAAGCGCGATACTGCACATACCAAAGCGGCGTCGCCAGGAGCCCTGATAAAGCATCGGGCTCCTTCTGCCGCCGCACTCCAAATAGAACGGTGCCCGCCTCCTGCTGGTGTAAACTCCCTGTCATGCGTTTGGAGGTTCTCGACCGGGCGCTTCTTGCCGAAGTCGATCAGCGGCTTGCGGAAGGGGCGCGTAAGGCGGGAGACAGACTGGCATGCCGGCCGGGATGCACCAGTTGCTGCATCGGAGTTTTCACCATAAATCTCCTCGACGCATGGAGGCTTCGCCGCGGCCTCGAGCAGCTGGAGAAGACGGATCCGGCCAGAGCTCGATTGGTCCGCGAGAGAGCCGAGAATGCCGTTCGGTTGCTCAAAGAGGAGTTTCCGGGCGATGCAAGGACCGGGCTGCTGGACAACGACGAAGCGAGGATTGACTCGTTCACCGAGAAGTTCTCCGAGACGGCTTGTCCAGCTCTTGACCCCGGCACGGGACTATGCGACCTTTACGCCCACCGACCCATTACCTGCCGAACTTTCGGCCTGCCGGTCCTGGAGGGCAACGAGAAGCTCGCTCCATGTTCATTATGTTTCAGGGGCTGCCGTTCCACGGAAATTGAGGATTGCCGTGTAGAAGCTGATCCAGACGGCCTGGAAAATGCTATCCTTTCCGAATTGCTGGAAATTGAGGCAGACGACAGTCGCGAAACAATCGTGGCTTATGCGCTGATCCATGATGTGAGAACCGCGAGCGATGACAGAACTGACGAGCCCCGAGCAGCTGGATGAGGTATTTCGACTCCCCCTGGTCATTATCTTCAAGCACAGCGGCAGGTGCCCGATAAGCAGGGCAGCGCGGTCCGAGGTTGAGCGGTTTGTTCAGGAGATGCCCGACATTCCGGTGTATTGGGTCGATGTCATTCACAACCCGGCGGTTTCAGGACAAATTGCGGAACGCGCCGGAATCAGGCACGAATCTCCCCAGAGCATCGTCCTTCGAGGGGGGACGGTCGTTTGGCACGCATCTCATTACGAGGTGACAAAAGCAGCCATCCGAGACAATCTGGCCGCATGAAGGTCTCATCTAACCTCTGAACGGCGAAACCTACTAACCCTGAACCCTGAATGCAACGAATCTGTGTCTTTTGTGGATCCAGCCTAGGCGTGAGCGAGCGCTATCGGGAAGCGGCGCGAGGCCTTGGAAGGGAACTGGCAAAAAAAGGCATCGATCTTGTCTATGGCGGGGGCAGTGTCGGGCTGATGGGAATCGTGGCGGACACGGTACTCGCCGAAGGCGGCCGGGTTTTCGGAGTCATCCCCCTGCAGTTGGCGACGGAGGAGCTCGCACACCGCGGTTTAACCAACCTGAAGATCGTGGGAAGCATGCACGAGAGGAAAGCATGCATGGCGGAGCTCGCCGATGCATTTATCGCTCTTCCCGGAGGGTACGGCACGTTTGAGGAACTGTTCGAGGCGATTACCTGGAGTCAGCTCGGGATTCACCGAAAAACTGTCGGTTTGCTGAATACCGAAAGGTATTTCGATCCGCTTGTTTTGCTGATCGACCGGGCGATTGCGGAGGGGTTCATCGTTCCGGAAAACCGCCAGTTGGTCGTGGTTGGTGAATCACCCGCAGAACTTCTCGAAAAGCTGTCGAAGCACCGCCTGCCGCCTGTGCCGTCGATCATCCGGGCGGAGGAGTCGTGAGGCGCCCCTGGGAGCGCAGGCATCTTGCCTGCACTGGGGCCGCAGGCATCCTGCCTGCTCGTGCCCTATTCTCAATCGACGGTGCAGATGGCACGAGCAGGCATCTTGCCTGCGGCCCCAGTGCAGGCAAGATGCCTGCGCTCCCAGGGGCGCGCTCCCGGGTTCCTAAAGAACCACCAAATCGGCAGTGGCTCTATTTCTCCGGTTAGCATATATTGTAGTTTTCCGGACAACGGCATTGAGGATCGGTATATGGAAAGGGTTTTTCGAAGAATAGCTGAGGAGATCGGCGCACGGCCCAACCAGGTTGAGGCAGCTGTCGCTTTACTCGATGAGGGCGCGACCGTGCCTTTCATTTCCCGGTACCGAAAAGAGGCAACCGGGGGGCTCGATGACACACGGCTCCGCACCCTGCAGGAGCGCTTGCGCTACCTGAGGGAACTCGAGGAGCGACGCGCGGTAATACTCCGCACGGTCAGCGAGCAGGGGAAGCTCACCCCGGAGCTGGAAGCGGCCATCCAGGCGGCAGAGACCAAAGTCAAGCTCGAGGATCTCTACTTGCCATACAAGCCGAAGCGGCGCACCAAGGCTCAGGCGGCTCGTCAGGCGGGCCTCGAACCATTGGCTCACGCCCTTCTGGCCGATCCGAGCTTGTCACCCGAGGAGCAGGCAGCCGCTTATGTCAGCGAAGAGAAGCAGGTTCCCGACGTGGCGGCCGCGCTCGAGGGCGCCCGGCAGATCCTCATGGAGGAATTCGCCGAAGTCCCCGAGCTGGTCGGCGCCGCCCGAGAGTACATTTGGGAGCAGGGCCAGCTGCAGTCTCGCGTGGCGGAAGGCAAAGAGGAGCCGGGCGTCAAGTACGCGGACTACTTTAACGTCGACCAGCCGATCAAGAACATCCCGTCGCACCGGGCCCTGGCGCTCTTTCGCGGGCGCCGCGAGGGCTTCCTCAAGCTCGCGCTTGCCGTCCCTCAGCTGAATCCCGAAGAGAACGCCGGGTATACGACCGAGGCAGAAAAGCGAATCGCAGCTCATTTCGGCGTCAAACACGAAGGCCGGCCGGCCGACGATTTTCTCAAAGAGAGTGTGCATTTGTCCTGGCAGGCGAAAATGTTTGTCCGGCTCCACTCTGAATTGGAGATGCGCCTGCGCGAGATGGCTGAGGAAGAGGCGATCAGAGTATTCGGGCGAAATCTTGAAGACCTGCTTTTGGCCGCCCCCGCCGGTCCGCGGGCCACGATGGGGCTCGACCCCGGATATCGCACCGGGGTAAAGGTGGCGGTCGTTGACGGCACCGGCAAGCTCCTGATGACGACGACGATTTATCCCCATGAGCCCAAGAAGCAGTGGGAGCCGTCGATTGAGACGCTGGCCGAGTTGTGCCGGAGTTTTAAGGTCGACCTGGTGAGCGTCGGAAACGGGACGGCATCGCGCGAAACCGACAAGCTCGTTTCCGAATTGATCGCCAAATACCCGGATTTGAATGTCATCAAGGTCCTCGTTTCGGAAGCAGGGGCCTCTGTCTATTCGGCCTCCGAAGTTGCGGCGAAGGAGTTCCCCAACCTCGATGTCTCACTGCGCGGGGCTGTGTCAATAGCCCGCCGGCTGCAGGACCCGCTCGCCGAGTTGGTGAAAATCGAGCCGAAGTCGATCGGCGTGGGGCAGTATCAGCATGACGTGAACCAGGCTCACCTCTCGCGGGTTCTCGATGCCGTCGTGGAAGACTGCGTGAACGCGGTCGGGGTCGATGCCAACACCGCCTCTGTTCCGCTTCTGGCCAGGGTCTCCGGCTTGAATCATGGCCTGGCGGAGACGATTGTGTCGTTCCGGAACGAGAATGGGAAGTTCGTCAATCGCCAGCAGTTCCTTCAGATCGCGCGGTTTGGCGAGAAGACTTTTGAACAGGCTGCGGGTTTCCTGCGGGTAAACGCCGGGGAGAACCCGCTGGATGCCTCGGCGGTTCACCCGGAGGCGTACCCGATTGTGCAGAAGATCGTGGAAGCCACGGGGCGCGCCGTCAATCAGCTGGTCGGCGACAGCACTTTTCTGCGGCAGTTGTCACCGGCCGACTTCATCGATGAGCGATTTGGTGAGCCGACCGTTCGAGACATCCTCGCGGAGCTGGAGAAGCCGGGGCGCGACCCGCGTCCCCAGTTCAAGACGGCGACCTTCAAGGAAGGCGTCAACGAAGTTTCCGACCTCCAGGCCGGCATGGTGTTGGAGGGCGTGGTGACGAACGTGACCAATTTCGGCGCTTTCGTTGACGTCGGTGTCCATCAGGATGGACTGGTCCACGTCTCGCAGCTGTCCCACCGATTCGTCAAGGATCCCCACGCCATTGTGAAGGCGGGCGACATTGTCAAAGTGAAGGTCCTCGAGGTGGACGAGAAGCGCAAGAGAATTTCGCTGACGATGCGCACCGCTCCGCCGCCGCCCCGGCCGAAGCCTCGTCCGCGCCCGAAGCCGAAGGAAGCTCCGGTTCAGGCCCAGGGGGAAAGAGCCGAGGGTCAACCGCAGGCTCAAAGACCTCCTCGGCCGCCGGCTCGCGGTCCGCGTCCCGACAACAGGCCGCGTCCGCAGGCTGGTCGGCAGCAGGACCGGTCGGCCCAGGGAGCCGAGAAGAGGCCCGAGAGACCGGAGCGGAAGCCCGAGCGCAAACCGGAGAAGAAACCCGAGGATCGGGGCCCTCTGCCTCAGACGGCCATGGCGGCTGCCTTCGCCAAGTTGGGCGTATTCAGCCACGGGCGAAAACCCGGCGAGGAATAGACGACGCGATTTATTTCAGAGCCGTGAGCGCAGCGTCTTGTGCGGAGCGACCCGGCCCGGAAAATCAGCACCCAATCGACCGATAAGCCGTTGCTGATTTTCCGGGCCGGGTCGCTCCGCACAAGACGCTGCGCTCACGGCTCTGAAAGAGACAGAATTGCGAATAAATTGCCAATGCCCAAAGGACGAATATTAATTGCGAAGCCCGGCCTTGACGGGCACGATCGAGGCGCCAAGTACGTGGCTCATCTTTTGCGGGACGCCGGCTACGAGGTGATCTACACGGGCATACGGAAGACGCCTGAGCAGATTGTCTCAGCCGCCATCCAGGAGGACGTTCAATTGATCGGCCTCAGCCTGCTTTCCGGCGCGCACAACGTGCTGTTCGAACGCGTGCTGGCGCTGCTGGCCGAGAAGGATGCCGATGACATCCTGGTCTTTGGCGGCGGAACGATACCTTCCAAGGACATTCCCAAGCTGGAGGCGATGGGAGTCCAGGCGATTTTCACCCCCGGGACCTCGGGTGAGTCCATCGTTCAGACCGTATCCCGCCTGCTTCAGAACGAGCCATCCCCTAATCCACACGAGTAACAAATGATTCCCGAACATCTCAGGAAAGCAGCGCAGGCCTGGACCGACGGCGCCGTCCGGCGGGCCACGTCAAAATCCCCGGAACGGAGCGAGGGGTTCGTGACCGCGTCTGACAGGCCGGTCGAACGCCTTTATCTCCCGGATGAGGAGCAGATCGTTAAGTACCCGGAGAAGTTGGGTTTTCCAGGAGAATACCCGTTCACTCGCGGGGTCCAAACGACCATGTACCGCGGCCGCCTGTGGACGATGCGGCAATACGCCGGCTTCTCGACGGCCGAAGAATCGAACGAGCGGTATCGCTACCTCCTGGATCAAGGGTCGACCGGTCTGTCGGTGGCCTTCGATCTGCCCACGCAGATCGGCCTCGATTCGGATGACGAGCGTTGCATCGGTGAGGTCGGCAAGGTCGGAGTGGCGATCGATACGCTCGACGACATGGAGCGGTTGTTCGAGGGTATCCCGCTCGGCCAGGTTTCCACCTCAATGACCATCAATGCCCCTGCCGCAGTCCTGCTCGCGATGTACATTGCGGCTGCGGAAAAGCAGGGCGTGTCGAAGGAGAAATTGGCCGGAACGATCCAGAACGACGTCTTAAAAGAGTACATCGCCCGAGGGACGTACATTTTTCCTCCGCAACCGAGTCTCCGGATCGTGTCGGACATATTTGCTTACTGCACCCGGGAAGTTCCGCGCTGGAACACGATCTCGATCAGCGGGTATCACATCCGGGAAGCGGGCGCGACCGCCGTGCAGGAGGTCGCCTTTACGCTTGCCGACGCTATTTGCTATATCGAGACCGCCCTTTCGGCCGGCCTTCCCATTGACCAGTTTGCCCCCCGGCTCACTTTCTTCTTCGCCGCACATACCGACTTGCTGGAGGAAGTGGCGAAGTTCCGAGCGGCTCGCCGCCTGTATGCCAAGCTGATGAAGGAGCGCTTCGGGGCCCAGGACCCGCGGAGCATGATGCTCCGATTCCATACTCAGACCGGAGGAGTGACCCTGACCGCGCAACAGCCGGACAACAACATCGTGCGCGTGGCCCTCCAGGCTTTGGCGGCGGTTTTGGGCGGAACCCAGTCCCTGCATACCAACTCGAAGGATGAAGCGCTCGCGCTCCCAACGCAGGATGCGGTTACGGTGGCGCTACGCACCCAGCAGGTCATCGCGTATGAATCGGGAGTCACGAACACGATCGATCCGCTCGCCGGCAGTTTCTTTGTAGAGAAGCTAACCGACCAGATTGAAGAAGAAGCCCGAGCGTACATCGACGAGATCGACAGGATGGGCGGAGTCGTGCGTGCCATCGAGGCGGGCTACGTGCAGCACGAAATCGAGGAAGCAGCCTACGTCTTTGGGCGCAGCATTGATGACAAACGCCGAGTCATCGTTGGCGTGAACGAATTTACCTCGGAAGTGGAGCCGGATATCGACCTCTTCGAGGTGTCGGAGGAAGTCCGTGCGCGTCAGATCGAGAAGTTGAATCGCGTTCGGGAGCGGCGTAATCAAGGGGCCGTCAGCGAAGCGCTCAAGTGCCTGCTGGAGGCGGCCGGCAATGCTGACACCAACCTGATGCCTCCCATCCTCGCCGCCGTCCAGGCCTACGCATCGATTGGAGAAATCTGCGGAGTGCTCAGACAGGCGTTCGGCGAGTACGAGGAACACTACGGCTGAAACTATGAAACGCGCGACAAACATTAACCACATCGGAGTGGCAGTAACTTCCATAGCCGAGCAAACGCCGTTCTACAAGGACGTTCTCGGGCTCGAGTATGAGGGCGAGGAAACGGTCGCCGATCAAAAGGTGCGGGTCGCCTTTTTCCGGTGCGGTTCGGTTCGCATTGAGTTACTCGAACCGACAGCCGTGGATAGCCCTGTTGCCCGATTTATCGAGAAACGGGGCCAGGGACTTCATCATGTGGCGTACAGCGTCGAAGACCTGCCCGCTCGAATCGCGGAGCTCAAACGGGACGGGATCCAGATGGTCGACGAGCGGCCTCGGCCCGGCTCGCATGGCATGGCGATCGCCTTCATCCACCCGAAATCGAGCCAGGGCGTGCTGACGGAGTTGTGTGAGCCGGGGGATGCCTCTGGCCCGGCAAAGTAGTCGGGCCCCTGCCAAGAAAGTCGTTCCGTCTCACAGACGCGGCTCTGTAACGCGACTCCAGCTGCGTCTGTGAGACGGAACCACTTCCTTGGCCGCCGGCACGGCCGGCGAACACAAAGCGGTGGCATGGCCACCGCACTCCGAAAGAAAGCGTGCAGTCCGCTGTGGCCACAAGGCTACGAAATGAACATCCTCCGCTTCAATTACGACTCGATCGATTCAACGAATCTTGAAGCGCAGCGGTTCTGGCGCCGGCCGGAGATCCGCGAGCAGGCGTTGAAGGCTCGAAGAGAAGGGAAGAGGCTGGCCTGGGTTTTCGTCGCGAAAGAACAGGTGGCCGGACGTGGACGGCTCGGCCGATCATGGAAAAGCCCGTCGGGTGGCCTTTGGTTCACGGTATTGTGGCCTCTGGGAACCGGGCCGGTCGAGGCACAGACGATCCCCCTGGTCGTTGGCCTCGCCGTTGCGGAGGCGATTGAGAGGGCCAAAGGGCCCGCGTGCCGGATCAAGTGGCCGAACGATGTCCTCGTGAACGGACGGAAGGTCTGCGGAATCCTGTGTGAACTGGAAGCCGGAGCCGAGATTTCGGCCGTCATGATCGGCATCGGGGTAAACGCCAATTTTCCCGCACGCGATCTGTTGCCGCCCGGCAGCTACCCTATAACGAGCCTGCTCGACGAAACGGGCGAGGAGGCGGACCTCGAGCAGCTCCTGGCGGACGTCCTCGAGGAAGTGTGCGGGAAACTGTTGAAGTTCGAGACGGACGGCATCGAGTCAGTGCTGCCGTTCGTTAACGCACGGCTGGCCTGGGCCAACGGTGCGGTCACCGTATCAGGTTCGGAAGCTGGAGACCTGACCGGCATCCTTCGGGGCATCGACGGGCAGGGACGCCTTCTGGTCGACTGCGCGGGCCTGGTGGTGCCTGTCCTAACCGGTGACGTCCGAAAATCAGCGAATGCTGATTGACGAGTTGCTATTGATATTCCATCATCAGGCGTGGTGGTAAATAACCACTGATTTGGATCGTAAATCGTAATTCTAGACAGGTAAGAGCTCATATGACCATGCACAGTTTTCCCAAATTGAGCGCGGAAGAAGCCGCCAGGCTGATCCCCAACGGTGCTACAGTCGGTTTCAGTGGTTTCACGCCGGCGGGCGCTGCCAAAGTCGTGCCGTGCGCCATTGCCGTTCGCGCTCGTGCCCTCCATGATTTGGACGAAGCCTATCGGATTCGCGTTCTGACCGGAGCTTCGACGGGGTATTGCCTGGACGAAGCCCTATCCTCCGCCCATGCGATTTCCTGGCGTGCGCCTTACCAGTCCTCACGCACCCTGCGCGACCAGATTAACAGCGGTGAAGTGGAATTCGTCGACATGCATTTGTCGCACCTTCCCCAGGCGGTCATGTTCGGCTTCTTCGGAAAGATCGATTTCGCCGTCGTCGAAGCCACCGACCTGAGCGGGGACGGCCGGATCTACCTCAGCACGTCGATTGGGGCGACTCCGACTTTCCTCCATTGCGCGGAAAAGATCATTATCGAGCTGAATCATTTCCATTCGGTCCGCCTGAGCGAGATGGCCGACATCCGAATACTTCCGCCTCCGCCTCACCGCAGCCCGATTGCCATCCATGACCCCCTGACCAAAATCGGATGGCCGTACATGGCGGTTGATCCAAAGAAGATCGTGGCGGTCGTCGAGAACAATGATGCGGATGACGTCGCGCAGTTTGATCCACCCGACGTTGTCAGCAACAGAATCGCCGAACGGGTCGTCCAGTTTCTGCTCGACGAGAGGCACGCAGGGCGTCTCCCGCAGGAATTTTTGCCGCTCCAGGCCGGGGTCGGAAATGTCGCCAACGCGGTGATGGCATGTCTGGGCCAGAACCCCGACGTACCGAATTTCATGATGTACACGGAGGTGTTCCAGGATTCACTAGTCGACCTGATGGAGTCAGGCAAGCTCCTGGCCGCCAGCGCAACCAGCCTGACTGTTACCGAGGGTCAGCTCAAGCGCATGTACGACAATATGGACTTCTTTGTGCCCCGCATCGTCCTGCGCCCCCAGGAACTAGCGAATAATCCCGAGATCGTTCGGCGCCTTGGAGTTATCGGGATGAACACCGCGATCGAGGCTGACATCTACGGACACGTCAACTCGACACACGTCGGCGGGACACACCTGATGAACGGCATCGGGGGTAGTGGTGATTTCACCCGTAACAGCTACCTGTCGGTGTTCATGTGCCCTTCAGTGGCGAAGGGCGGAAAGATCTCGACGATTGTGCCGATGGCGAGCCACGTCGACCACAACGAGCATTCGGTGCAGATCATTGTTACCGAGCAGGGATTGGCGGACTTGCGGGGCCTCGGTCCAATAGAGCGGGCGAACAAAATCATCGACAACTGCGCGCATCCGGCTTATCGGGATTACTTGCATCGTTATCTGGAAGACGCACGCCCCGGGCACATTCGCCACGACCTGAACAAGGGCTTCGAGTTGCACCGTAATCTCCAGCAGTACGGCTGCATGCTGCCGGGTGTGGAGGTGTCGGCAGGGAAGTAGTCGTTCGCGCCCCCGTAGGGGGCGGATGTTTATAGCACCGTCAACCCAAAAGGCCAAGCGCCCCAGCGGGGCGCGATGTTCCGAGGCGTTTCAAAACATCGCGCCCCGCTGGGGCGCTTGGCCTTTTGGGTTGACGGTGCTATAAACATCCGCCCCCTTACGGGGGCAAAACCGAAATAGGAGACGGCCAATGTCCAACAATCTCACCATTCGCCCCGCCACGCCTGCCGACGTTCCTCTCGTCCTGTCCTTCATTCGAGAGTTGGCGGATTACGAAAAGCTTTCTCACGAGGTGGTTGCCACGGAGGCCGAGCTCGGGAAGTGGCTTTTCGGCGAGCAGCCGATCGCGCGGGTGCTGATCGCGGAATTCGCGGGCGAACCGGCCGGCTTCGCGCTTTTCTTTCTGAACTTCTCCACGTTTCTTGCCAGGCCGGGAATCTTCCTCGAAGACCTGTACGTGCGACCGTCACTCCGCGGCAAAGGCATCGGCAAGCGTCTGCTGAAAGAGCTGGTGAAAACAGCCGCCCGCGACGGTTACGGCCGGGTCGAATGGGCGGTCCTTGACTGGAACACACCGGCGATCGAATTCTACAAATCGCTCGGCGCTAAACCGATGACCGATTGGACGATCTTCCGTCTCAACTCGGCCGCTATCAAATCCTTAGCCACAGACGATAAAAGCTGATCTCTGGTAGAATTCTGAGATGAGTAGAATCAGTCGGTTCTCTGTCCTCCGGGGGGCAGGCGCCTTCGTGTTTCTGGCGCTGCTCAGCTCGCCCGTCCTCTTCTCCCAGGATCTGGCCTCGTTCGAAGCCAGGACGACCGTTCACAAGCTGAAAAACGGCTGGACGTTCGTGATCCTTCAGCGTGACGTTGCTCCTGTCTTCTCATTCTCGACATACGTTGATGCGGGCTCCGTTGCCGAGGTGCCGGGCATTACCGGACTGGCGCACATGTTCGAACACATGGCGTTCAAGGGGACGCCGAACATCGGCACGAAGAACTACGCCGCCGAAAAGAAGGCGCTGGATGAAGTCGAAGCCGCCTACCAGGCGTATCAGAAAGAACGGCTCTCCTCGAATCCCGATCCCAAGCGGGTGGAGCAGTTGCTCGCCGCCTTTAAACAAAAGCAGGAAGAAGCTGCGAAATTTGTCGTTACGAATGAGTTCGGCGACATCATCGAGCGGGAGGGCGGCGCGGGCCTCAACGCCGGGACCGGCGCTGATTCTACGGTCTATTACTATTCGCTTCCGGCCAACAAGTTCGAGTTGTTCACATACCTCGAATCGGAGCGTTTTCTGCACCCTGTCTTCCGCGAATTCTACAAGGAGCGCGATGTCGTGCAGGAAGAGCGCCGGATGCGGACCGAGAGCGACCCTATAGGGCGACTCGTCGAGGTGTTTATCGGTTCCGCCTTTCAGGCGCACCCTTACCACTACCCGACGATCGGCTACATGAGCGACCTGCAGTCGATTACCAGGACCGACGCCGAGAACTTTTTCAACAAATACTACATCCCGGCGAACATGGTGACGGCGATCGTCGGGGCGGTTAAGCCACAGGAAATCATCCCGGTTCTCGAGAAATACTTCGGGAGGATCCCCAGTCGGGAAAAGCCTACGGAGTTGCGGACAGTCGAGCCGCCGCAGACGGCCGAGAGAATAGTCATCCTGAAGGATCAGGCCCAGCCCTTTTACCTGGAGGGTTACCACAAACCGAGCGTCAAACACCCGGACGAGGTCGTCTACGACGCAATTGATGACATCCTTTCTGGCGGCCGGACCTCACGACTCTATCGCTCATTGGTGAGGGACAAGAAGATCGCCGTTGCCACCGCTTCGTTCTCGGCTTTCCCCGGGATCAAATATCCCAATTTGTGGGCCGTGTACGCCTTTCCGGCGAAAGGATCAACCAATGAGCAGGTCCGCGACGCGATACGCGCCGAGATCGAACGCCTCAAGAAAGAGGAAGTGACGGACGAGGAACTGACTCGTTTCAAGACCCGCGCCCGCGCCAACCTGATTCGATCGCTCGATGATAACCAGGGCCTGGCCAATCAATTGAGCACTTACCAGGCCGTTCTCGGCGACTGGCGGGAACTTTTCAGGTACCTGGATAGGATCGACAAGGTGACGAAGGCGGACATCAAGCGGGTCGCAACCGAGACCCTGAAGGAATCGAACCGGACAGTCGGAATGATTGTCACGCAAGTGCCCGAGCAGACGGCGGTAACGCCTCCAGCGGAAGCCGGACGATAAGGAGACACACACCATGCGAAAGACAAACCGAATAGCGCTCCTTGGGCTCGTAACCGTCGTTTCAGCGGCTTCACTTTTCGGGCAGGCGACGAAAGTCGGCGAGCTGAAGTACCCGCCCCTTGCCGAATTCAAAATCCCGCAACCGACGCGCATGGTCCTCGATAACGGCATGGTCCTGATGCTGCTCGAGGATCACGAGCTCCCTTTAGTGCGGGCGTCTGTCCTTGTTCACACGGGATCGAGACTCGAGCCGTCCGAGAAGATCGGGTTGGCGAGCATCGCTGGATCGGTCATGCGGACCGGGGGAACCCAGAAAATGACCGGGGATCAGCTGGATGACTACCTCGAGGGAAAGGCGGCCGTGATCGAGACGTCCATCAGCACTTCCTCCGGCGGCGCTTCTCTGAGCTGCCTGAAGAAGGACTTTCCCGACGTCCTGCGGGTGCTTTCCGACGTGCTTCGCCAGCCGGTGTTCGACGAGAAGAAGATCGCCGTCGCGAAGAACCAGAGAATCGCAGGGATCGCGCGCCAGAACGACGACCCCCAGGGGATTCTATCCCGCGAATTCGATGAGCTGATTTACGGCCAGGACTCTCCCTATGCCCGGGTCCCGACGTACGACACCATCAACTCCGTTACGCGCGAAGATCTCGTAGCCTGGCACGCCCGTTACTACTACCCAGACCGGACAATCATGGGCCTGGTCGGAGACTTCAATACTGCGGAAGTGGTCGATCAGATCAAGCAGGTGTTTGGAGACTGGAAGAAAGGTCCGGAAGCAAAGGATCCTGCAGTTCCGTTGCCGAAAGAAACGACGGCTGGCGTCTATGAGGTCGAAAAGGCAGACGTGACCCAGTCGAATATCGCGATAGGGCACGTAGGCATCAAGCGGGACAATCCGGACTTCTTCGCGGTCACCGTTCTGAACGAGGTGCTGTCGGGCTCATTCGCGTCCCGTCTCTTCCTGAATGTCCGGTCTCTGAAGGGATTGGCTTATGACGTCAGCGGAGGGATCGGGGCCGGCTGGGACTACCCCGGTGCCTTCGAGATGTCGATGTCGACCAAGACGGAGACGACCGCAGCCGGAATCGAAGCGTTGCTCGAGGAAGCTCGAAACCTGACGGCCAATCCACCGACCGAGGATGAGGTCCGCAAGGCGAAAGCGGCGATTCTCAACTCGTTTGTCTTCAGGTCGGATTCTCGGGAGAAGATCCTGGGGCAGCAGCTGACATACGAATACTACGGTTACCCGCTTGACTGGCTGACGCGCTACCGGCAGGCGATAGAGAAGGTGACGGTCGAACAGGTCCGTGCGGCCGCGGCGAAGTACATCAAGCCCCAGCAATTCGCGATTCTGGTCGTCGGCCCGCCGGAAGGCAAGGACAAACCACTCAGCACTTTCGGGAAAGTTACGAAGCTGGACATTACTATTCCCGAGCCGAAGCAGCCGAAGGGGCCGGAGGCCAGCACCGAGACCAAGGTGCGGGCAGCGCAGCTGCTGGAGAAGGCGCTGGAGGCCTTGGGCGGGGCCCAAGCTGTTGATCAGCTTCAAACAATGGACCTGGCTTTTTCCATGACAGCGAAGATGCCGCAAGGCGACCTGGACCTGAAGAGCCGAATGCTGATCGTCTTTCCCGATCGCTATGCGCAGGAAATCATGCTTCCCGGCACCACCCTCACAACCGTCTACACTCCGGGTGAGGCTTTCATAAAAAGGCCGGGGGGCGTCCAGGCGGCGCCTGATAATATGAAGGCCGAGTGGGGCAAGACACTGCATCGTGATGCGGTCGGACTGCTGAAAAGCCGCAACAGTCAGCGTTTCCAGGCATGGACCGTAGGCAAAGGGCAGGCTGACGGCAAAGAGGTAGAGCTCGTGCGCGTTGAGGTTGATGGCGATCCCATTACGGTCGGGATAGAGCCGGACTCGGGACGAGTGCTGCAGGTCGCCTATCGTGGAGCGGATCTGACCGGTGCGCCGGGCGACATGGTCGTCACTCATTCGGACTTCAGGCCGGCCGATCGCCTGATTCTGCCCTTCGCCTCGACAGCGACCTTCAATGGGCAGCCGATGATGAACATCCAGTTCGAGAAAATCACCCTGAACGTGCCGGTCGACGAGAAGCTGTTCGCGAAGAACTGAGCCGACCCCAAGGGGGGATAAGCGCTCAAATAGCGGCCTTCGCCCCTGTAGGGGGCGGATGTTTATAGTCTCGATGGTGTGAGAAGAAGGGCGCCCCACCCTTCTTTCCACACCATCGAGACTATAAACATCTGCCCCCTACGGGGGCGGAGGCCGCTATTTGAGCGCTTATGCCCCCTTGGGGTCGGCCTCCTCCAACCCCCAGATGCCTGCCGACGCCAGCTCAATGCTGTTCCCGGCCGGGTCGCGGAAGTAGATGGAGTGTCCGCCCCGGGGCCAGTCAACTTCTGCCTCTATCGGAACATTTTTGCTGCGCAGCCGCTCTCGCCATTGATCGAACTCACTTGCCGGGATTCGAAAGGCAACGTGCCCTGGTCCGCTGGCGCCGTGCGGGGTGAAACCGGGCTCCGCCGTGGCGGAGGGATTGAAGACGAGAAACATCCCTGATCCACACCGAAAAAAGACATGCCGGCCAGGCACGCGGGAATAGAACCGAAGGCCGAGCACCTCCGTGTAGAAACCATGGGCGGCATCGAGATCGTCGGCATAAAGACAAGTTTCGAGGACGGCTGTAACCTCCATAAGACGACTGTAGCACCACGCGGGCAGCCACCGGCAAAAATGCCCGTCGCACTGGCTTAACTCGCGCACTCGTTTTTCACAATCCGAAACGCCTTGACAACTCCCGTTGATGCTGGTAGAAGCAAAGCTACCCAGGCTGGAGTGAGGACCGTGCGCCTCGCAAAACGTTAATTTCTCAAGGAGTTGATCCTATGCACCAATCTCCGTTTCGCTCCAGGGCATGGCTTTTTCTTACCCTGTGTCTTCTGCTCGTTAGTCCGATTCTGGCTCAATCGGACACCGCTCAGATTTCCGGCTTTGTCCGTGACCCGGCGGGTCTCGGCATGCCGGGAGCCTCGGTGACTCTTACCAACGAGGCGAGCCAGGTCGAGCGCAAGACGGTAACAAACGAGCAGGGCTATTACGTATTCGTCAGTGTTCCATCAGGGTATTACACCCTGACCTGTGAAATGGATGGGTTCAAAAAGTCCGTCAAGACGCGCAACAAGCTTGACGCGGGCGTGAACCTGGGTATTGACGCCAAGATGGACATAGGCGAAGTCAACGACACGGTTTCGGTCGTTGCCGAGGCTTCACAAATTCAGTCGGACACGGCCACTGTCGCCAAGCTGATTGAGCAAAAGCAGATCGAGACGATGATGCTCAACGGCCGCAACCCTTTGTACCTGGCGACCCTGAAACCCGGTGTTCGCGGCACCCTGGCCTCGTTCGGACCCGGCCTCACAACCGCCGGCCTTTCGATTAACGGCGGCCGGACCCAGGATTTCCTGATCACCTTTGACGGAGCGGTTGGCGTCCGAACTCGCGCGAATGGGACGAGTATTGGAACTGCCGACGTCGACACCGTCAGTGAGGTTCAGATCCTGACGGCGAACTACAACGCGGAGTACGGTCGGTCAGCAGGCGGCCAGGTGCGTTTCATCAGCAAAAGCGGCGGCCGCGATTTTCACGGTTCGCTTTACGAGTATTTCCGAAACGACATACTGGACGCGAACAGCTGGTCACGCAACCGTCAGGCACAACCGAAAGAGTTCCACCGGTACAACCAGTTCGGATACAACGTCAGCGGACCGGTTATGATTCCGGGAGTGTTCAACACCCAGCGGAACAAGCTGTTCTTCGTTTGGAGCCAGGAGTGGATGTTGCGCCGTCGCCAACCCAACACCACGGTAACGGTGCCCACCCTTAAGATGCGGCAGGGCGATTTTTCGGAGTTGCTGACCACGAACCCGTATTTCACCGGCACGACATTGGTGAAGGATCCGCTAACCGGTCAGCCCTTCCCGAACAACGTCATCCCGAGCAACCGGCTGAGCTCGAACGGCATCGGGTTCCTGAAAGCGTTTCCGGAGCCGACTCCGAACTTCATCGTGAACCGGGCGAATTTTACTCAAAACCGGCCGCAGCCTGAAGACCAGCGAAAAGACAACCTGGCGCTCGATTGGATCCTCAGCGAGACGCAGTCGATCAGATTCCGAGGTTCGATGTACAAGTGGGTATCGGTGGACGCGTTCCGAACGGGTTTTGACCGTGCGGTTACCGACTGGGACCGCCCCAACCGGACCGGCTCGATCACCCATTTGTGGTCTTTGAGCCCGACAATGATCAACGAGATCATGGCAACGGCCAGCGTCGACGTAGTGCACATCGGGATCTACCGGGAGGGTGAACGGTACCTGAGAAGCAAGTACGGGATCAACTATCCGTATCTCTTCCCGGACCGTAAGGAAATCCCTGACAAGATCCCGACAATCACGATTTCCAATTTCCAGGAATTGGACGGCGGCCCGTACCCGTCGTCGTCGGCTGGTCCAATCTACTCCCTGGGCGACAATTTCACGAAGATCAAGGGAACGCACTCCCTGAAGTTCGGAGCCCTGTTCGAGCGGCAGGGGCAGAACGACTTTGACCAGATCAACGTAAGCGGCGTGCCTGGCGGAACCAACAACCAGAACGGGCGTTTTATTTTCGATAACACCCGTGCTGGAGCGGAAACAACCGGACTGGCGATCGCCAATGCCGCGATGGGGCTTTTCACTTCTTACGCGGAAATCGGGCCTCGAGCCAACACGCCGTACCGCAGCAATATGTTGGAGTGGTATGGCCAGGACAGCTGGAAGGTTACTCAGCAGCTGACTCTCGAATATGGCGTCCGGTGGACCTACGTTACCCCCTATTACTACAGTAACTGGGGAAACATCGCGATCTTCGACGCCAAGAAGTATGACCCGGCCAAAGCTGTCGTTCAGGATCCGAAAACCGGATACATCCTGAGCGGCGATCGTTTCAACGGCGTAGTGATTCCCGGAAACGGCTGGCCCGAGGCCGCCAAAGGCCGTGTGGCGATTGCAGATTCCGGCGAGTACGACCGGCTGCTGTCGGGAGGGTCTAACCTCCCGGCCAAGAGGCATTGGGGTAACTTCCAGCCGAGGCTGGGATTCGCGTACCAGTTTGCCGAGAAGAACGTCATCCGCGGCGGCGCCGGTAAATTCATGGCGCGGCCGGGTGTTTCGGACAACGTGTTTCTCGGCGGCAACCCGCCTTTCCAGCCGATGATGTCCATTGCCAACGGGCAGGCGGACAGCCCGGCAGGAGGGAACCCTTCCTTGTTCCCGCAGTTCTTCATGACCATGGATCCGGAATTCAAGATTCCGAACGCCTACATGTGGAACATCTTTTATGAGCGCAGGCTCCCGATGGAAACAACCGTCTCCGTCGGCTACGTCGGGCGAAGCGGGAACAATCTGGAGCGCGAGCGGAACCTGAACACTCTGCCCGTCGGTACGCTGTACTTGCCTGCGAACAAGGGGATCAATACGAACGTGTTGCGTCCCTACAAAGGCTTCGCACAGATCCCGATGGCCGAGAATGCGGCTCATTCCGAGTATGACGCGATGCAGATCGAGCTCAATCGCCGGTTCGACAAAGGCCTTGGGTTCGGTTTTGCGTACACTTACTCGAGGACTTACGATAACGCACACGAACGCCGCTACCGAATGCTCAACCCCTGGGATGAGAGCCTCGATTGGGGGCCTTCGAACCTCGACACTCCTCACATTGCGGTGATCAACTTCATTTATGAGATGCCGTTCATGCGTGAGGCGGGTGGCATTCAGAGGGCTATCCTGGGTGGCTGGACCACGACCGGTGCTATTCAGTTTGGAAGCGGCGGCCCGTTCCACATCGGGACCGGTGATGATTTTGCCGGTATTGGTAGTGGAAACGAGACCCAGCTGTGGGTCCTGGCTGAAGAACTGATGTTGCCGGAGGGTGACCGGAAGTACTCGCAAGGCGTGGGCAAAGACGAGAACTTCTTCTTCAAGACGAAGACTGCCAGCGGCGCCGCGATCGCGACTGTTCCGGCCAATGGCACCTTCTCAACCCAGCACCGGAACTCGGCCGGCCGAGGACCGGGCGCTCAGAGCTGGAACATGGCTGTATTCAAGAATTTTGCGATTACTGAGTCGCAAAAGCTCGAGTTTCGGACTGAGTTCTTTAACCTGCCGAACCATCCGAACTGGAGCGGTCCGGATACCAATCCGCGTAACCCAACCTTTGGAAGGATTACGACCAAGACCGGCGATCCGCGAAATATTCAGTTGAGCCTGCGTTACAGGTTCTAAAGCAGGAGTCAGCCAAGAAGGAAGGGGGCGCGCCGTCCGGCGCGCCCCTTTTTTTGTTATGACGGCCGCGAGGGTGTTGAACAAGTCCCTTTAGGATATGGGAGTGCGGCGACCCGGCGCCGCTTTAGGAATTTAAGAAACTATTGGAAAGTGAGACATCCCAAATTCCTAAAGCGGCGCCGGGTCGCCGCACTCCATATCCTAAAGGGACTTGTTCAACACCCTCACTGCGTGCGCACCTGTGTTACGGCTGATCCTATTCCTGCGACTTCAAATGCAGTTCGCGTAGCTGCTCGTTGGTCACCGTAGAGGGCGAACCGCTCATCATATCCACGGCCCGCGCGGTTTTCGGGAAGGCGATTACGTCACGCAGTGACCGCTCGGCGGCCAGGATCATCACGAGGCGGTCCAGCCCCAGGGCAATTCCACCGTGAGGGGGCGCGCCATATTTGAGCGCTTCCATGAAGAATCCGAACTTGGCATCCGCCTCTTCCTGGGTGATCCCCAGAGCCTGGAAAACCCGCTTTTGCATCTTCTGCTGATGCATACGGATCGACCCCCCGCCGATCTCGGTCCCATTGAGCACAATATCGTAGGCCTTGGCGCGCACGTGGCCCGGGTCGGAGTCGAGCAGGTGAATGTCTTCCTCTTTAGGAGACGTGAACGGGTGATGGCAGGCGAAGTACCGCTTTTCCTGTTCGTCCCATTCGAGCAGCGGAAAGTCGTAAACCCAGAGAAACTTGTAATCGTTGGCGGGAATCAGGTTCTCTTTTTGCCCGAGATGCAGTCGCAAGGCCGAAAGAGATTCGTTAACCACCCGGGATTTGCCCGCTATCAAGAAGAGGATATCTCCAGCCTGCAGACCTGATTTCTCGGCCGTGGCCCGCAGTTCGTCCTCGCTGAGGACTTTGCCGAGGGAGCTTTTCAGGCCTTCGGCAGTCATCCTGACCCAGGCGAGCGCCTGGGCGCCGTATGTCTTCACAAACTCGCCGAGCGTGTCGACGTCCTTGCGCGAATAGTCGGCGCGATTCGGGACCCGGATTCCTTTGATCAGACCGCTGCCGTTAGCGATTTCTTTGAAGACGTCGAACCCGCTCGTCTCAAAAATCTCTGTGAAATCGACTAGCTCAAGGCCGAAGCGCATATCCGGCCGGTCCGTCCCGAACCGCGAGACGGCTTCCTGGTGGCTCAGCCGCGGGATCGGGCGGGGAACCGTAACTCCGGCGAGGTTGAAGACTTCGGTCAGCAGCGCTTCCACCAGTTCGAAAATCGTTTCCGGTTGTGGGAAGGACATCTCAATATCGATTTGCGTGAACTCAGGTTGGCGGTCGGCTCTGAGATCTTCGTCGCGGAAGCAGCGTACGATCTGGAAATACTTGTCGAACCCGGACACCATCAGCAACTGCTTGAAGAGCTGGGGCGACTGGGGCAGGGCATAGAAGTGTCCCGGGTAGATCCGGCTGGGGACGAGGTAGTCACGGGCGCCCTCGGGCGTCGACTTCGTCAAAAACGGCGTTTCGATTTCCAAGAAGCCCCGGGCGTCGAGAAGCTTTCGCGTCTCCATGGTCACCTGGTGGCGCAATCGAAAGTTGCGCTGGAACCTCGCCCTTCTCAGGTCCAGGTACCGGTACTTCAGGCGTGTCTCCTCGGATGTGGCGGCGCCGTCACCGATCGGGAAGGGCGGAGTGTTCGAGACATTCAGAATCCTGATCTCTTCGGCTTCCACTTCGAGCGTTCCGGTCGTAATCGAGGGGTTGATCGTCTCCTGGCTGCGTCGTTTGACCTCGCCGGTTATGGCAAGGACGTATTCGGGACGCACTTGCGAGGCTTTCTTGAGGGCTTCGGCCTGCTCGGGATGAGCCACTATCTGCACGATCCCCTCACGGTCGCGCAGATCGATAAAGATCAGGTTGCCCAGGTCACGGATGCGATCCGCCCAGCCCATGACCGTAATCTTCCGGCCAACCATCAATTCGTCCACGCAGCCGCAGTAGGAGGTTCGTTTGAGATCACCCAATGAATCCATATGATTATTCTTCTTTCCGAAGATATTCGCCTATTTCGTTTCGTGCGAGGGTCACCTGTGCCCCGTCACTCATGCGTTTCAATGAAAATTGACCGGACTGGAGCTCGGACTCCCCGACGACGCAGGTGAATTTCGCATTGACCCGGTTGGCTTGTCTCATCTGGCTCTTGATGCTCTTGCCCTCAAAATCGATGTAGGCGAAAATTCGGCCCTTTCGAAGCTCGCTGGCCAGCTTGAGGTTGTGTTCGAACGCCGCCGGATCGAGATGGACCAGGAAGATTTCCGGAGCCGGCGCCTGGTAAGGCGCACCGAGCTCCGAGCGGCCGGAAAGCAGCAGAACCAGCCGTTCCATGCCGAGAGCGAATCCGAACCCTTTGGTCGGCGGCCCACCGATCAGTTCCGAGAGACCGTCATAACGACCGCCCCCGACCAGGGCGTTTTGAGTCGGGCCGAGACTGCTGCTGACGATTTCAAAGGTGGTGCGGACGTAGTAATCCAGCCCGCGAACCAGGCGTGGCGAGATTTCGGCCGGGATGCCCTGAATATCAAGGTACTTGCGAAAAAGGGAGAAGTGCTCCTTGCATTCCTCGCAAAGCCAGTCAGCAATGGCCGGTAGTCGCTCAATCACTGGCTGGCACGAAGGGACCTTACAGTCGAGGACGCGCAGCGGATTGGTTTCGGTTCTCCGTCGGCATTCTTCGCACAACTCGCCGGCATGGGCACGAAGCTCTTCCCTCAGCTTGTTCACATACGCCGGACGGCAGACCGAGCACCCGACGGAGTTGATCAACAGCGTGAAGTCCTGGAGACTGAGCTGTTGAAGCAGGCGAAACAGCATTTCAATCACTTCGGCTTCAATTGCGGGGTTGTCCGACCCGAGTACCTCGGCCCCAATCTGGTGGAACTGGCGATAGCGGCCCTTCTGCGGGCGCTCATGCCGGAACATCGGTCCGATGTAGTACAGCTTGGCTACCGGGACTTCGGCG
>Ga0105091_10000263_pt1 | contig 21416 bp, 20 predicted proteins | sample PPLLak1March2015_FD_87022 | JGI IMG/M metagenome (GOLD analysis project Ga0105091, IMG submission 87022) | Freshwater sediment microbial communities from Prairie Pothole Lake near Jamestown, North Dakota, USA - PPLs Lake P7 Core (1) Depth... | ecosystem: Environmental > Aquatic > Freshwater >... | reverse complement strand
TGATACATCGATGATTGGCGAGCACGATATCGTGGCCATTTTTATATGTTGAAATCATTAAATAGTATGAGCAGCAAGGACCAGCTGAACAGCGCTCATGTATGAAGGTGCCTATGTTTATGATTCGATTGGGAAAAAGGTTGGTCAGGTCACCAGAGTTATTAATTCAAATTATATTCTAGTAAGAAAAAAGGGACTAGTATCAGACGAAGAATTTCAGATACCCGTTGGTTGTGTCTCCCATTTCAATTCATCGGAAGATAATCTCTCTATCACCCTAAACATCGATCAATCTTGCCTAAAGCATGGGTTCGAAATTATTAGTGGTGGTAGTGGCGGTGCAATTCCCTCTGCTCACGAGCCGGAACTTATCCCAACTTCGAAGGAAACTATACGTTACACTGTGGATGAAACACAACATGGTAACAACCATAATAGTCTAAATGATACTAGCTTTATTAATTCCTCATCTTACACGAGTGATCGGTTGCCTCAAGATTCATCTTTCATATGTGAGATGTGTACGAAAAGACTTGACAATCAAGAAAAACTGCAAGCACATCGGAAGTTGGAGCATAATACTGCCACCGATGTGTAATTTGCACATCTTAAGAGCTAAGATAGTAATTACTGAACTTTGATTTTCAAGGGTATCAAAGTGGCTATCATCTGCTTCCGACCAACTTTTAGCGACGAGGAGCGATTTGCTGTACCATTGATATTTAGCAGGCGTTCGCGCCTAACTATGCCTAATCTGGTTACGACTCAAATTGCTATTGTCTTCCATACATAACTAAATCAGATTCGGCTGAACTTTTTTTCTTTCCTCTCAAGGGCCGATAAAATAACTAATATGGGTGTTATCTCAAGTCACCTTAAACTATTATGCCTGGTAGACTCATCGACGGCAATGCCGTTTCTGCGACTATAAAATCTAGGCTTACAAATCGTGTTAGCCAATTAAAGGAGAAAGGTATCTCACCATGTCTGGCTACAATTCTCGTAGGTAATGACTCTGCTTCTGCCATTTACGTACAAAACAAGCAGAAGGCAGCCAAGCAAGTCGGACTAGTCACTCAAGATCATCGGTTAAAAGAGGATCTGTCACAGACCGAATTGGCAATCCTTATCGACTCTTTGAACAACGACTCTAGTATCCACGGAATTTTAGTGCAGTTACCTCTTCCAAAACATATTAACGAATTTGATATAATTAACAAAATCTCGCCAAGAAAAGATGTCGACGGATTGACCTCCATTAATTCAGGTTTACTGCTGCATGGCGAGGCTTCACTCAAGCCGTGTACTCCCTCCGGGATTATAGAATTGTTGGACTATTATAACATCGGAATTAGATCTCAGAATGTAATAATAGTGAACAGATCCATCCTAGTGGGAAAGCCTCTTGCTTTACTTATGCTTGAGCGTGATGCCACCGTTACAATATGTCATTCGAAATCAGTAAATTTGAATCGTCTCTTGTTACAGTCAGATATAATAATTACAGCTGTTGGAGACAGAAATAAATTTGTTCTTAATTCTGAAATGATCAAAGAAAAAGCCGTTGTAATAGATGTGGGAACAAATAGACAATCTGGTAAATTACTTGGGGATGTAGACTTTGAATCTGTCAAAGAAAAAGCCTCTTGGATTACACCAGTTCCAGGAGGAGTAGGTCCAATGACTATAGCTATGCTTTTGAGTAACACCGTAACGGCTGCTCTAAATTCTTAATCACCTGATTAGCATGCAATCTGCACTAACTGTTCTGTAAAGACGTCCGATCTCCCCTCAGATCCCGTAAACGTCCTTTATTCGAATACAACATATATTATTTTTCATAAGGATAAAAATTCTGTCAGCAGTTTGTACCCTTACTCTGCTCAGCATATTACTCGACCGATTGAAGAAATCCTGCGACTGGCCAATATTATTCTCGTAGTCATGTCTACAAAGATTATCTCTGACTGCTCCATTTTATTTTCAGTTTTTGATTCCGAATTCAGATGACGTCAAGTAAGCATGAGTCATATAGATGATAACTATTCTGCAAATGGTCGATCGAAAACTACCATCATACATATAGAGCCACCAAAAGTTTTCCAGACTGAGCGTGAACTCGGAACGGCTATTGATGTAACAGAAATTCTTACGGTGCTTGCCATAACCGCATTCGCAGGTGGTACTTCCTTTGTCGGTGCGTTGATAGCGCGAAAAAGAAACTTCTCTGAACAACAAGTGTTAACTTTCACGGCATTTGGAGCAGGAATCCTGATGGCGGCAGCAGTATTTGAAATGGTTATAGAGGCAGAAACAGAACTAGGTATAGGAATTACCATATTTGCATTTTTGGGAGGAGCTATTATTTTCACCCTAGCCGACGTCATTCCGGAAAAAAAGGCGGTGGAGCAGGGCTTGGTATCGGACTGGATTCAATTCCAGAATCCCTTGCTATAGGAGCATCCATCGCGGCAGCTGGTCCTGCAATGGCATTAGCGATTTTAATCGGAATACAGAATGTTCCGGAAGGAATTGCATCATATCGAGAAATGAGGACCGGAAAGACAGCATTCCACAATAATCCAAGGAAGGCACTCACTGCAATAGGTACTGTGTCTATAATTCCGATATTCCTTGGATTAGTGGGGCTGTTCTATTTCCAAGGTATGGCAGAAATTATCGCAATCACCCTGGCTTTGTCTGCAGAGGGCATTTTCTATATGCTCTACTATGATATGATACCAAAAGTCCACAAAGAACGAAAGTGGATCCCAACATTCGGTGCTGTTCTGGGTATTATCATCGGATTTGCTATTGTAAGAACTATAGGGGGATAATTCTTTTTGGGAACAGATTCCATAATCTCCTCTTATCCTATTTTTATTAATTAAGCACATCAATTCGGTCCCAACTGAGGTACAAAATCAGCCCAAAAAGAATTAATGTGATCGACTCAGATACGATGCTCATATACTCATACTCAAAGAAATCTCAATTCGAATCTTATCTGCCAGCAAGTCTACATTGGTTCTTTATTTAAGCCAATGTTAAAAGATATGATTTATGAAATAAGTACGGTAAAGTAATAAGGTTGACTCTCCTAACCGTTTTTAGATTTGCATTGGAAAAACAACAAGAATCAATATCATATGATAGATATGTCAGCCGGTTGCAACAATTATTAGATTCTAAAAAGATTACAAGTGAACACTTCAATCATTTCAAGTCAAGAGGCATCGAAATCATTCGTCCTTTACAAGACTTCGGTTTAAAATCTCTTGGCCGTGTTTTGCCAGAAATTGTGATAGGCGCCTCATATGAATTTGTTAAAACAATGAAAATTCCATATCAAGCAACAAGCTTTCTGGTTGCAAATACCAAATCTAACTTAAATGGATGGTACGTATATAAAATTCCTGAACAGCCCAAGGGTGGACTAATTCTTTTGAGCGGAGGGAAAAGAAGGGTTGGTGATAATATTTTTGCCTCCACACATAGAATAATCTTGGGAAGGAAGGCGATTTTAGTCAGTGCAGTTAATTTAATGACAAATAAGAATAACATCTGGAATTGGCATTTTTTTGGGGATCATTTAAAGCAGATCAATGAATCTCTTTATGACGATCTGGTAAAACTCGAGACCATTATGAATCGTGACGATGACTCTACTGGTAACATGAAAAGTGATAGCCCCCATTACTACGTAATAATCGCGAGATCGGAATCAACTTTTAAGAAATTAGAAATCGTAGAAAACTATTTGCAAAATAAAATTGCAGTTTTGAATCCTGAAAAGAATATACACACAATTTTTGTTACTAATAAATCTGGATTTGAGTTCGCTTCAAAAAGAATCGAGGAATCAAGTTTGGTTAGCTATATTGATACGGGAGAAAACTTTGATCTTTATCAGGGAATGCAAGTACTAAGGCGAAGGTATGGGATAGACTTGATGCTAAATGACGGTGGACGTATAATGTCAGATGGAGTTAGGAGGGAGGGACTTTTGGGTGAAGAGAGAATGTCCCTAGAACCGTTTCCTGGTGAAGATATCTTTCCTTCGGACAAGTATATAGATCCTACCACAGTAGCTGGATCAAAGGGTCTAGGTTTAGACGGTAGTGAGATAGAAGGATCCGTCTTATTACACTCAACCAACATTGAGGATGAGAAATTGAATGTATACATTTACCCCTTGGACGAACGTAAAGTACTGCAAAGTAAATAGGCACTTTGGAAAGTTTTTGTATCCCATTAACGCAAGATCATAGCAATTGAAAGTATTGAAGATTTAATGTACGTTGTACAGTCAGAATGTATGTGCTAGGCTCTTCGAACCCAATATTTCTGGGTCGGATGGCAAGAAATGAGAAAGGATGATAAACTAATGAGTAGAACTAAATAGAGAATAAAGGAAATGAAAAGGAAGAAACTCAACAATACCAGTGGTAGTCCAGCCACGGATAACTATAACACTATTGAAAACGTACTAGTGCTTCAAGGCGGCGGATCTTTGGGGGCCTTTGGGTGTGGAGTTTTAAAAGCTATCGCAAATTACAATATCAAACTAGATATTATTGCAGGTACTTCTATTGGTGGCATAAACGCTGCGATTATAGCTGGAAGCAGAGATGAAAAACACCCAGAAGAAGCATTGGAGCGCTTCTGGTTAGAGTTATCGGAGAGCTTTGTGGACTTGGATCAAATAGTTCCTCCTCCTTCAGTTTCTATCCCGAAATTTGTGGAAAACTTGCTTCTACGTCCGTCTGCGTATTTGTATAATGGCGATGTCTCATCCTCAACCCCCATCACAAAAGATATTCAATCAAGAACGCATCACCGCGAAAATGACATAAAGATGAGGCAGTTTCGATCCTTCTACAGCTCGGCCATTTTTGGGAATGAGAAAATGTTTAGACCAAGATGGAGGCAGGAAACTGCTCTATCAGATCCAGAGTATTTCACACCACAAAATTGGACTTATCTGTATGATCATACGCCCTTAGTGAAGACTCTAGCAAACTATATCGACTACGATAAATTAAGACCCGAAGGAAATCCTAACTCACGTTTGATATTAACAGCAGTAAATATCCTAAATGCAGAACCTTTAACATTTGACAGTTCAAAAGAACAAATAACACCTAAGCATATACTTGCCACCTCTGCTTATCCTATGTACAACTTTCGTTGGGTGGAAGTCAAAGAGGGAATATATACTTGGGATGGAAGTCTGCTGAGTAATACCCCGTTAAGGGAGGTGATAGATGCCTCTCCCATAATTGACAAGCGAATATTTATTGTTGAAAATTATCCAAAAAAAGTTAATCAGCTCCCGAAGAACTTACCTGAAGTCTATCATAGAGCAAGAGATATTATATTTTCTGATAAAACTGAGCATAGTGTAACAATGTCAAAAGTAATTACGATGTACCTAAAGTACATCGACGAACTCTACCAAATGATTGAAGATCATGTCGATTTATCAAAAATTGATAAAGAACAACTCAAAAAAATTCGTAATAAATACAAAAAGATCAAGCATGAGCGTGGAGCCGAGATAAAGGAAATCCTGTACATAACACGCGATGAACCTTTCCCCCATATGTATGAGAATGCAGATTTTTCTCCCCAAACGATAAAAGCCTCAATCAGAGAGGGCGAGATGAAGACAGTTGAAGTGTTAAAAAGGCGGGTGGCTCGAAGCTAATGGAGCGTAGAGCATGAATGGATACAATCCTATCGTTAAAGATATATTTCTCAGCTTTTGTTTGAATTTCAAACTGAATCGTTAAATAATTTATGATGTTCATCCATGTTATGGGCTCATTTGAGGATTCAAATATGCAGAAACGTCCTATCATCTACATAGTTATGAAATAACAGAGATTCTGAATGAGAAATAATGTCCAACTCTTCGGTACGAATAGGAACATCGGGTTACACATATTCCTGGAACGAAAGACGACCTTCGCCATTTAAGTGGTATGTCAAACAAGGGTTCAATTCTGTCGAGGTTAATGCGAGCTATTATAGATTTCCATTGGAGAGCTGGGTAAACACGTGGAAAGCAAGCGCTCCTCAAGACTTTACATTTTCTATAAAAGTAAATCGTTCTATTACAGATTACCTAAGACTGAAGGGTGACCGAGCCTTAGATTTGTGGAATAGATTTTCAAAAACGCTGGAAGGAATTTATGATAAGATTGATTTCTGGCTGTTCAAAATGCCCAGGACTTTTAAGTATACAGAGCTTAACCTGGAAACCGTGAGGGTATTTTTTGAAAGATCAGGTCTGACTAAATACACTAATACTAGAGCAGTTATCGAATTTCGAGATAAATCCTGGTGGGAAGCGATAGACGGCATAGGAGATATAGGAATAGTCTTTTGCTCCGTTGATGCACCGGGTCTTCCTCGCACATTAAACGTAACAAGTAAATCACTCTACCTTCGGATACATGGATATAAGGAATGGTATCGCTATATATATTCCCGAATGGAGCTTGACGAAATATTAACCTCAGTAGTAAATTTAAATGCTGAGAAGAAGGCCATATACCTAAATAATGATCACGGAATGTTACAGAACGGCCTCTATTTGTTGAAACAAACACAGACACATTATCTCTAGTTTTAGAAAATAAGACGTATTGTGAGTTCATATGGCTTGGATTTCTTTTTTTAAGGTGTTAGGCTTTTTGATTCATTTAAACAGCATCTAACAGTTTTGCTATATCTTGTCGACTGTCGAGGATACTAAACCAGCTTAATAAGAGTTTCCTGATGTCATTCTTGCCAACGATCTTTTCAGTAGTATTTAATAGCGTAAAATCTGTCGGCAAGATCTGATCTATGATCTCCCACTCAAACGGCATTGAAATGGTGACACCTTCAATAGGTCTCACTGAGAAGACCGATGCAAGTGTCTTTCCTTTCGCATTTTGGTTGTGGTCGAAGAAAACTTTTCCTCGTCTTTTGGACGTATCCCAATCCATTGTAATCATATCTGGTCGTTTGCTAATCAGTGCTCTTCCAATGATTTCGGCAAAGCTTCTTGTCTGATGATATGTGTAATTCGAAGAAACAGGTACAAAAATATGAATTCCCGTTTTACCCGAAGTTTTAATGTACGATTTTATTTTCAATTTGTCAAAAATCTCAGATTTTAAGAGCTGAGCTACTTCAACTGTTTTCTTAAACGCTATGCGGTTGTACTCTGGCTCCTGATCTGTGCCGGTTTCTAAGCCAGAGTAAATATAAGGATCTAAATCAAATACAACGAAATCCGGGTGATTGAGGCCACAGTTTTCTTCATCTAGTGCAGTAGAACCCTTTAAACAAGCCTCGTAGTCAACAACTCTACTATACCACGGGTGCAGTTCAATACAACCAAGGTTCGTTAGCCAAAGCAATGTTTCCTTATTATTGCAGATCAAATAGTTAGTTACCCTCTTTGCAGATTCGGAATAAAGCTTCACTGAATTTACAAATTCGGGCTTTTTCTTGTTCCAATTTTTTTGATAAAAGTGTTTACCCTTAATTCCGTCAGGATATCTGCTCAGGGACAATGGTCTGTCTTTAAGAAAGGGAAGCAAGTAGACGCTTATTTTGTCATAGTATTCGATCAAATCTCCCTTTGTGATCCCACGGTGGTAACGACTCTTTGGCCAAAAAACCTTATCTAAGTTAGAATAGCTATTCTTCATATCATTGGCAGCTACTCTAGAAGGGGTACCAGAATATAGTAATTGTGATGTCGATCGCGAAGGTGGAGGTGGTGGTGATGATGACGATGATGATGAAATGTATGATCCTACCGAAAGTTCATTAGAATTTTGTGGTTTTACATTTGCTAGCTTGTCTATATTTTTAGGCTCTTCAAGAGTGCACTCCTGAGGCTTCTTGTCGTCTCTAATCCTTAAGAATATTGGAGCTCTCATAATCTTGTCCTTTGTCCATCCATCAAGCTTAACCTCAACTACTAGAACCGGCTGTACCCAAACTGGATCTCTATTGGTATAGGGAATGTAACTGACTGGACTCTCAGCGGTAGTTATTTTTTGCAATTTGTTGAAAATCTCGACGAGTTGTGGGAAGTCAAATCCACTTCCGGAGTGTCCAACAAAGACAAGTTCTCCGCTATTGAATGCAGCCAGCAGTAAGGACCCAAAGTAGCCTTTTCTATTACCTTCTCCTGGAGTATAACCAATCACCACACAATCCTGAGTCTGGATATTTTTGATTTTTAACCAATCAGTTCTTCTAGCGCCCTGCAGATATTTGCTTTGTTTATTCTTTGCAATAATGCCCTCGAGGTTGAGTGCCCTGATATTCTCGAAAAGTACTATACCTTTTCCCTCAAATGATTCTGATATCCTTATCACTTTATCGCCGCTTCTATTCAGATCTAGGACACTTGATAGCAACTCTCGCCGCTTCCAGAATTCTAAATTCTCGAGGTTCTTCCCATCTAGATATAATATATCAAAAATGTAGAAAGTGGAAGGTATTTCATTAGAAAGGTGTTGGATATCTAAACTGTTTTCTACATTCATTCTTCTCTGATGACTTTGAAAGTTTGGACGACCTTGCTCATCTAAAACTACTATCTCCCCATCAAGCACAATTGAATCATTGCATCTTATGTTCGAAGACGTCGTGATGGAATTGATAATTTCTGGATATCTGTGACGAATGGATTTATTGGTTCTCGATTTTAGCTCGAGTATGTTTTTACTTTTGTTATAAAACAGGATAGCTCTTACTCCATCCCATTTGATTTCGAAATCCCATTTGTTATCATTAAAGGGTTTATCGACTGGTGTAGAAAGCATAGGTCTTATACTGCTCGGGTAATCAGATGAAGGGAGGTGTTGTATTTTCATTTTGGTAGAGTATGGAAGATCCACTTCATCATTTTTTACATTGTTTTGGGCAACATTAGAATCAACTGGAGAGTTGGAAGATTCATTACTCGCATTGCCCTTTTTTGTAAAATTATTTTTCTTTGTTTGAGACAACACAGAATCAGGCTGAGAGAATGTCAGGTCCTCTTCTGATGCGAATTGATCATTGTATTTTATCAAAAGCCACTGGTTTTCCCGGCCTGTTCTAATTAATGAAAATTTACCATTTACTTTGTTCCCATGTAAACTAAAAGTTATCTTTCCTTTATCAAACTGCTCGGAAAACTTTTCATTAGGTTTTTCCAACATATAGAAACCAGTATCCCATACAAGAACTGTACCCGCCCCATAGTTTCCCTCGGGGATCGTTCCTTCAAATAAAAGATAATCGAATGGGTGGTCTTCAGTAAGTACTGCAAGACGTTTTATTTTGGGATTAAGAGAGATCCCTTTCGGGACAGCCCATGATTTTAGGACGCCATTTTCCGCTTCGAGTCTAAAGTCATAGTGCAATCTTCTAGCATTGTGCTTCTGAATAACAAAATGTCTTCTGATATCCTTCCTTTGTCCATCTGCGGGAGTTCCAACAGGCTCAGGAGTCTCCTCAAAGTTTCGCTTTCTATTGTATTTTTTAAGCATGCACTAAATCTAGCCTTTACGTGCTACCTTAATTATTGGACAGTATGTTATTTGTGGATTTGTGTTATTACATGGACTTATTCTGTTTGAATTAATTATCTTAGACCTCGTGTCAATGTAAATTAAATTGAAGATCATCTTTATTGTAGACTTCCTTCAACTTCCTACTTAAGCGCTTATGCAAATTGGAGTTGTTTTACCATTACTTCCTATGTAATCTCACTATCATTCTGATGAATAATCCCGACGTTCAACTACGTTATGTTGTCGAGACACGGGCGCGCACTCCTAGACTCGCTTTTTATAGGAATCTAATGCAGCATTTAGGATATTGAGATCACCTGTAAACCTATATACCTTGGCTAACCTTTCAATCTCTTCCCAGACGGGGTCCGGATGATTGTTTGGACTTATTACTTGTTCAATTTCTGCTAACTTGTTTCTTACTACTTGAGGTAGATCACGCAAGTGGGGATGTAAGCTCAATGGAGGTTTTTCGCTAACTGGTTTCTCCAATCGTTTTGCCCTCGGCTGAACAAGAACGGCTTCGAACAATCGAAACTGTGACAAATAAGAATCCAAAAGTGACTCCTTTCCTTTGTGTTCGATTAGATCGAGTTCTATCCTTCTTAGCAAAATATCTCCAATTTGTGGAAAAAGACTCCTACATAGCGACCTAATTTCTTTGAGCTTTGACGAACTTTGATCTTCAAATTGCTCAGCAGGGGACGCTTTGACGGGTTCGTTATGAGGGTTTTCGTTTGACACAAATTCCTTACGTTGCACGTTTTCAGAGTTTTCTGAATCAGATCTGTTGTGTGCAACGTTGGTGAAGGGAAAAGTGCCATCTGTGCTGCGCCTTTTCCTCCTGAACCCTATCGGATCAGCTAACCCATATTCACCGGTTACCCTCCCTATTATGTATTCGAGTGAGCGAACAATTTTGCCCCGTTCCTGGTGGAGAAGGCGGTTGTGTCTGTCCGCACTATACTTCCTAGTGAAATCCTGCGCACATGTTACGCAGACATAGTTTTTAAAGGTCATCTGTCGGATATCGATTGAATCTTTTAATAACTGTTAGCGCAGCATTGTGCTGCATTATTCAATAACAGTCTAGTAGAAGATTCTGTTTACGCCCTTGAAAGATTGACATCGCTGCAACAAACTACGACATCTCGGACATCTAGTTCTGAGGGTCACGTTATAATTGCTTTTTCTAAGTTTTTCATGTGTAATACAGAAATCTAATATCAGGTTCCTATTTGCGGTATTTTACTCACAGATTCGAATGTCCAAGCTGAAAGCATCGAAAGTTCGGGCATAGAACAGTAGAAGTTAACTCGAGTATAGGATTTGGTTATCAGATCCTAGGATTCCTTGTGCTATCGTCACCTATCCGCATTATTCACTTCCAATAATTCAAGCCAATAGATAATACTCAAAGAATTAAACTTACTACAAGGGAGTTAGGGGCAGTATGTAAACAGGAACACAAGAGAAAAATGAATGTAGGAATGTGTGACTAAATCATATTTTTATCTTATTTTCGATCTTTTAATTTTTTCCTGTAAAAGCATTACTCCTTGAATCAAGGTCTCAGGACGGGGAGGACAGCCGGGAACGTATACGTCAACTGGGATGATTCCGTCAACCCCCGGAAGCACATTATATGAGTCAATATATAGGCCACCAGTGATCGCACAAGCTCCCATCGCGACGACATATTTAGGATCAGGCATTTGATCGTAAACCATACGGAGCCGCGGTGCCATCTTTCTCGTTACTGTCCCTTGAACGACGATTAAATCACATTGTCTAAGGGAACCAAATGCCTCGATTATCCCAAATCTCTCTGCATCGTACCTGGGTCCAGAAACAGCACCAAATTCTACACTGCAGCAAGCCGTCTCAAGGTGAACCGGCCACAATGACCAAACTCTCCCCCAGTTTACTGCATATCCAAGAGGCTTGTCTAGTGCTTTTATTAAAACGTCTCCAATCCTGCTTACCATGACATTGAAGGTAGATGGATTAAGCAATTCAGTCTTCAACCGATTCTACAGCCTCTTTGAAATCCGATAATTATCCCTACATATCATATTTAATACTTCAGAATCGATCATTACCTAAGATAGGCCGCTAATCAATAATTGCTGTTGCAGGCCAAAGTAGTGAGATCAAATTTGAAAGGGGACAATAAGATTCTACGAAACATGTTCTAAATGATCAAAAAATGTATAAACGATAATTCATTTCAACTAATAGCATTGACATTAAGAATCGGATTCCACGTATCAATTTCTGGAGGAATTTCAAACTCTGTGGATAATGCTCTAAAGGATGGGTGTACTGCATTTCAAATATTCAGTAGAAATCCCAGAGGGTGGGCAGCTAAACCTTTGGATAACCAGGACGTGGCGCTCTTCAAGAATAAACTTGCAGGACGTTTAGATGGTAACAAATCAACGGATAGTATGCCAGCGAAAAGTCCCAGTATCACTAAAAAAAAGACATTGAGAAAGGGCATACCAGAAATTGATAGAAATGCTATTTTTATTCATATGCCTTACCTTCCAAACTTATCCTCACCCAATAAAAAAATTTATGATCAATCTGTGCATGTCTTGATAGATGAACTCAATCGGTGTGATGCTTTAGAAATACGCTTTTTAGTAGTTCATCTTGGAAGTCACCAGGGGGAAGGGATTACGAAGGGGGTCGAACAATTGGTTCAGGCATGCTCCCATGCTATCGAGTCGACTTCGACCGAGAACGCTGTTTCTATACTTTTAGAGAATAGTGCTGGTCAGAAGAACACTGTTGCCAGTGATTTTAAAGAATTAAGAATAATACTCGATAAGCTGTATGACTATAATCCAAGTAGCAAGAAAGATCGATTCGGCGTATGCTTGGATACTTGTCATGCGTTTGCTTCAGGTTACGACCTTACTTCAAAGGAAGCAGTTAATGACACGATGGATAAATTCGACTCACAAGTTGGATTAGGGCATCTCAAACTTATACATTTGAACGACTCAAGAGACAAGTTCTTTTCTCGCAGAGATAGGCATGAGCATGTAGGACTTGGAGAAATAGGTAAGGAAGGGTTTACTGCATTCCTGAAACATAAGTCGCACAGAAACACACCCCTAATAATGGAAACTCCAATTGATACCAGAAGAAGCAATTCAGATAACCTAAGGTTCGTTAAGTCTATTATTGATAGCCCTTGAATAAGATATAGGCCACGATCTGCCCGAGGTAGTATTTCATTAGAGAGTTATTCCAATATCTAAGAAAACTAACATTTATAGTTGATACAGATATTTCAAGCTATGAATTGACGAGCAGGCACAGGTTTAGACTTAATTATCGGAGTATGTTGGCTAGACAATTCTCGCATATATGTCAAGCTGGCTCAAGCTGTTAGAAATCTAACTTAATTTCTAGTAAGAGCCTCTAGATTGATTATGGCGATCCCGCTGGTGAGACCTGAAATCTTATATGTAATATTTTAGAGTTTTAACTTGTACCCTAACTGCTTGTGCGACATTCTGCAGGACGTTAGATATATCAATTTTTCTACTTAATTGAGCCCGACGTACGCCTCAAATGAGTAATGATCACATTTTTGACCCGTACTCCATGAAATTTTATGGAAGTTTCTTGTATTGAGTCATCCATCAATGAACTCTAATTGTGCAAGTACTTTAACATATCTAATTCACAAGATAAAAAATATCGGTAAATGTAGATGACGATCAGCCTAATAGGGACCATTAGATTACGAGGCTGAGCAATATTGCCGAGCTAAAGTCATATCGATAGGGATGAATAAGTTGCTTCTGGGCAAAACCATAAGCGTAATGCTCAACATTAAGGGTGTAGCAAAGATTGATAAAATTTCTCAAGACTAAAACATCCCACATCTGCATTTACTGATTATCACGATTTATCTTGGTGTTTGTCATACGGCTCATAATTTTCATGATTGTAATAGTATTTAACAGTATAATGCTAACTTTATCTCATCAAAGGATAGTACAACGCATTAGCCTATAGCCTAATGTATATTCAAAAGGCAGTACGTCAGAAAAAAAGTCACAATATACTCTGAAGCCAATATATCAGTGGCTAGTGGTTATATTCTTCATACCGTGGCAGATGTTTATCATATATCTTTAGTGAGCAGTATTTATTATCCATGTACAACGAACTCAGAGGCATGGATATTAACGGAGAACATGATTTCTTTCAATACTCATAAAATTGTCATCTTGAGAGTCTGATGCGTGTATTATATTTCCTACCTTAAGGATGCGCATTACTTACATGCTCATCAAGTTCTTTTTTATTATGAGCAGTTAGTCCACAAATAGTACAAATTATAATCCTGCTCTGTGATCTTGCTGACATTTTGGATATGACCGCAACTCAAATAATGCTCATCGAAATTAGCGCCATTAACATTTTTAGTTATTTCGACATCAAAATTGCACACATGACATTTTGTTGTATTCTGGCTGCCCATTAGATCACTTTACTTGTCCCATTATTGTTTATTAAAGCTCACATAGAGTCTACATTTAGAATCGCTATAGCTTTCAACAATAAGACAGTTTATAATCTATATCATTGATTTATTCAATGACCCTCTTCTCTTACCTTTAAATATTATAAATTCAAATGTTAATATATGCAAGGAGAACCGGATGTTGACTATGACGAACCCAATCTTGATCCGCTGATATGCGATATATGTAAGCAGCGGTTCGACAGCCTTGACACATTAGGAGAGCATCAAAAGAAATATCATAATATGTGAAAGTATAGATCAATCTCCAATTTACCTTATCTGTAGTTAACTTGGTGTTTGATCCTTATAACACCGATATTCACTGTAATGTCACAGGACGATTTTGCTCCAAATGCTACTTCAAGGAGATACATCGAGATTTTCTTTACTAAATGAGAATACTTTAGGCCCTCTGGATCCGCAAACAAACAGATTGCAACCAGATTAAAAGTTCCTTTAAGCACGATTCAGAGAAGATTTATAAAATTATTTCAAAAAGGATTGTCACTGTAAAAACTGAAGTCAATTTGGAGATAATGGGATTTAAGAAAGGGTTTGATACACATTTATATTAAAAATGGCAACATAGATCAAATAGCTCGCAGAATATGCTCACTGGACTCAATCGAATCTGTTAGAATTCGTATAGGAAATGACACAATGGATAAATTCGACTCACAAGTTGGATTAGGGCATCTCAAACTTATACATTTGAATGACTCGAGAGACAAGTTCTTTTCGCGCAGAGATAGACATGAGCACGTGGGACTTGAAGAAATAAGAAAAGAGGGGTTTAATGCATTCCTAAAACATAAATCAAACTTAAGACTTCTATTAAGTAAGAATCAATCGACTATAACTGCGCGATATTGGATAAAACTATTACAGGCAGTATTGTGTCAACGTGTCTTTATCTAAATGTGTAAACGATATTAGCTCCACTGGCACTATCAATCTAATTCACAGCAGTCAGTGAAATTTATCTAATTTACTACGTATTTTTTTGAATGTACAAGATACTTATAATTAGTTGAGCAAGGTCATTAAGAAAGAAATGGCTGGGTTAACGAAAGTTGCTGAATTTGTTGGGTGTGAGATAAAGAAAGGTGCAGAGTTAATTGGACATGGAATTAAAGAAAATACTGAATTAGCTGAGCACGAGGCAGGCATACATGATGTAAAGAATGGCGCAACATCCGTTTTTAATAAGATGAAAAACGCAATATAGTAATGCTACTAATTGATGAAATCCGTGAATTAAACAGATCATAGTTGGTGGAACTGTTGGGCGGCCCACCATCTTGATCGTTCATCGGTTGGGATCGGATAACGTCACGTGACAATATGCAATATTGAATAAAAGTATTATAGTGATGTTAGATATGGGTCGGCCAACAAAACTGTTTAAAATACACTAACTATAAATATCAATACTATTGAGCAGATCATTAGCTTGCTGTAATATCTTCGAAGGTTAGAGTAAATCCTCTAAGATGTACCATGATTCTTTAACCGTCCAATAAATAAAGGCTTGTAACGTAGAGCAACAGATAAGAATAAGTGTATTAGTAAACGAATGAATACCAATAATTATTTCAAATATGTCTATAAGACTAGCTTTCAAAGGCTGAATGAAAGCAGAAATGGAATGTATAAATCTTAAAAGCAATATTGCATAAAAATTGCTGCTCTCATGAATCCCATACATAATGGGAATGGAATGTTAAGTATAGAAGAAGGCTCCGTTTTGGAGGTATTAGATAAATTCAAGAAGCAGTCAAATTTTGGAGAGCATGATATATTGATTTATCCGGATCGATATGCTCTTCGAGAGGTATACTCTCGAGCTTGTAAAATGGCTCTTGAAAATAATGAAGCAGTCATTATGCTTTTACATTATGAAACTAGAGATAATGTTTTAACATCTCTAAGAGAATTGGGTGTAGACGTATACAATTATGAGAAAAAAGAAAGGTCTCTACTAATAGTTGGTTCTGCCAAAGATTATTTTGGAACTGCAAAAGATTTCTTATTTTATTTGAAACTTATGAGTACAAATGCATCCAGAAGAAACAAACGGGGGATATTGGTCCTTTTGGATGTAGGTTTTCATTATTATCCTCATCGAATTAGCAGTCGTAGAGGAATAGACTTACTAATGGAATACGAGGAGTCCCTACCGGCTAAACTAGATCTTAATGTTAAGATATTGTGTCTTTATCCTATTCGGGATTTCGATATTCTTAAGCAACCTGATCAAATGGAATATTTACTCAAGTTACATTTTAGACGATATAAGATAAAAGTGGATCCCAATCCGTACGATAAAGCTTCTTATAATAATAAATCTATTTCTACTCCGTGTTTGTAAACAGAACATCAGGATACCATCCAAAATTTCAGACGCCGTGATACTATTATCAGACTATTTTATTTAGTTAAGTGGATTAAATCTATTTGTGATGGGCTGACCAAATAGCTAAAAAATGGGTTAAAATAATACTTTTATTCAAGATAGATAGCTATCTCCTTAATATAGCAGGAAACTGTTACATATGATTGCTAGAGTTAGCATGCCTTTAGTACTAATAGTAGACGAAGATAAGATAGTAGTAAACTACCTATACGCCCTCTTTAAATTGTCAGGTTATGAAGTCAATATGGCATTTAGCGCCAGTGAATGTCTAAGATTTTTAGAGCAATTTGACCCTAGCAATATCGATGCAGTCTTGATGGATGGAAAAATAGCTGAAGACAGGGGAGCAATGGTTGTATCCAGAATAAAACAGCTCAACAAAGATATAAAAATCCTTAATGATAGTCCAAAAAATATAATCTTAGAGTATGGAGCAGACGACTTTGTAATAAAGCCAGTGGGCGGAGAAACACTGCTAAGCAAGATAAATATGCTAATTCAAGCTAAGTTCAACAGTAAATAGAATACACACCTAGAGAGCATCTTAGTGATATTCCAAAATATACTAACTTCGTTAGATTCTGAATCTATCGATCTTATGAGGCATAGCACCTTATGAAGAGTCTCTATTTTTAGGATGTGCATCAGATAGGCCAGTTCTGTATAATTCGCCTCCAAACCGTATTCTCCGACACGAGTTAGATCCAAGTTTAAGTATAATAGTTTCCTATACCTGCGGGGCCGGATATCTCACCCAGATCCAAGACTAACTGCGTGACATATAGGATTACTAGTGAGAGATTAACCCATTTGCACGAAGAATCTGAAGCCAAGAATATTAGTCTTAATACATTAGTTAATCAAATAATTAAAGAACATTTAGATTGGCATAGCTTGGCTGCTCATGCCAAGCTATATTACTTGCCAAAGTCATTCTTGATAAGAATAATCAACCAACTCAAAGAAGATCAATTACGCGAGTTAGCTCGTGATACAGCAAAAAATGATCTAGTGGACATTAGCCTGTTTCTGAAAGGAGGATTTTCAATTGCTTCAGTATTCAGTATAACCGAGACCTGGTTACGGATTTCGAAAATGCCTTACAGATATGAAATCAACGGAAACAAATGTAAGATAATTATCGAGCATGATATGGGTTACAAGTATTCGTATTTAATTAAGGAAATTTCCAGATATCTACTAGAAGTAGCCTTTGAAACACGGACCTCATGTAATATTACGGATAATACCGTTGTAATCGAACTCCAGCAGTTGATTCATGAGGGTGTATTTTCTAACGGAACTACTTGAGAAAGCATTTTCATATCTATTCATTGATTTTAGCGCAAGTCACTGTCTTATTGTGTTGACGCTACAGAGGACATCTTTTTAGTTTTGTAAGCTTTCATTAGCTGGGGAACGAATGCTGATAATACCAGAATGCCAGCAATAGTACCTTAGACGAATGTAATAGTTAGCTAGCTGTTGAAATGAGAGATAGCGAAGATGAGTTATTAGTAAAGTATTATGCATCTCATAGAGCTTCTGCCATCATAAACTATAATGAAATTAGCAAAAATATCATCCACTGGAGAGGCCTGTCTTCAAAACTATTTTGACACATTACATAGGGAGACATCCGCTCGATCTGACTCAGTATCAATGACAACACCTATTGTTAACTTATTCTCTACAACTCAAAATATTAAATTCCATAATAACGGGCGAGCAGTTTTGATACGGATGTTTCTTCTCTATATGATGTCGTTATTCTTGATTATAAAATGCCAGGTATGAATAGTATGAATGTCGCCAAAGAAATACTGGCAGTCAGTCCTCATCAAAGAATAATCTTTGCCTCTACTTATGTCAAAGAAACCTTACAAGAGTCTGTAAAGCAGCTCAAACAGATAGTAGAGCTAATACAAAAGCCCTTTACTTTAAATCAACTAGTCGACACAGTAGAGGATAAGGAAGTATATAAGGAGCTCAAGAATCTTAACGTAGATGTTAACCGTATTAGAGCTCCAGAACTAATTCATGAGCTAGTTATAGATTTACTACAAGGATTAAGAAGAATACAGAAGAACAGAACATTTTGATTTCTATGCTACGCTACATAATTAGATTTAATAGATTATAACAAGTCAATAATGAGAAGATGAATTGAAGGGAATAAATTTATAACTTTATCCCATTTCCATATTCATTTAACTAATGGCAATGTAAACGTAAAAGTGGCTCCTTTTCCATCTCTATTATTTTCAGCAAATATTTTGCCCCCATGAGCTTCTATTATACTCTTTGCTATAAATAACCCTAGGCCAGTCCCGATATCTGATTTAGGTGCAAACTTTGAAAATAATTTAGACTGTACTTCTGGATCTATGCCACTCCCATCATCCTTTATTCTAATAAAAACGTCCTCGTTCTTCTCTACAGTATTGTTATTGCCAGATGTAAGAGATTCTGTCTTATTTAATGAAATAGAGATAACCCCATTCATATCTGTAAACTTAACTGCATTATTAATCAAATTTGATAACACTTGGAAGACTCTTAATTTATCAGCATTAACATAATATTCAATACCCTCGTTGTTTTTGTCATTTAGGAATTGAATGGTTAATCCTTTCTGTCCAACCTGGAGATTGGTATTTGATATATCTTTTACCACATTTTTTATCTTATCATTTAGATTTATTTTCTCCTTGTTTAATCTTAATGTACCCGTTTCGATTCTTGATACATCAAGAATATCATTTGTAAGGTTCTTAAGCCTAATGACATTTCTTCCTAGAGCATCCAGAGAGTCCTGCGTACTACGATTACTATCATTAATCAAATTATAGTCTTGTTGAAGTAGCTCAAAGTATCCAACTATAGATTGAATTGGCGTTATTAACTCATGTGCTGCTATGTTGATAAAATCTTGTTGCATCCTTTCATGAACTTTTAGCTGTTCGTATAGTGCCACTTGTTTCCACAAGCTCTCAAAGATTAAAAAGTATGACATAACAGTTGGCTTGCTGTCAGAATAAGTAGCTAATCCTAATGCCTCAACAAAATTTTCCTTTGAATCATCTTTTTTTTCAAAAACTAGAGATTCTTTTTTATCAACTACCACTATGGTAACTGTATTCACTGGAATTTCCTTAGTGGAGGTATTCATACTGCGGAAATCGAAATCCATTTTTCTCTTTATCCCTTCTTTGCCTTCCAGCGCCGTCATATTTCCTAGGTTCTTTTCAATCACACGATCAGCTGGAACCAGAATTTTAACATTTACACCACGTTCTATTGTCCCTTGTTTCAATAATTGAATTATTCCTATACGCTCTTCACGGAAAAAGGCGTTAATTGTCGGAAGTAATAATAATACTTCATGCTTGGCTGATGTTACCAGATTGATAAACAATGTCTGTGTAGTTAAAGGGTTCTGAATTACTTCCGTCTTGCCTAGTACATATTCCTCCTCACTTCTATTGTTTATTGATGGAGGAACGTCAGAAGTTATCCCCAAGCTATTAATTCAGGGTAGAAGACAAACTATATAAGGGAATTAGAAATAATTGAACGAAATGGACATAAACTAAAACTTCCCATCTGTCGAATCAGGTTAGTTTAGGCATATAAATCAAGTCCCTCTCCCGAATCTTAGTAGTAAAGAAGCAACCTTCCTAGAAGGAATATCATTTTCCACACATTTACCCAGGTTCTTACGGTATTATTACTGATAGGTAAAAGAAGAAAAGAAATTGACGATGTGTATCTATCGCTACCCACTAGCCTGAACCTGTTGAGCCAACTTCTTTAATTCTGTATCTAATCCTGGAGAGAATTCCTGGGGGACCTCTGGATACGTTGGAATATCTGCGCCTTCTGGAAATCCATCAATTACTTCCAATGTTCCACCATCATCAAATGGTGACTCTCCTTTGAATATCTCTGCCATCCCATTTGGCTCTCCATTATTTGTAAATGTCCACATTATATTGTTCAAATTCTTGCTCTCCAGGTCCTTGACCTCTGGCATATTATCTGTATTTATTCGAGGAACAGGTAACGCTTTTCCCCAACTTACACCTAGCGTTTCAAGTGCTTTTGCAAACACCTTTTCATGAACCAAGTCACGGACAATTAAGTATGACACTGTAGCTCTGAATGCTTTGTTATTACTCATTTCATATAGTCTACATTTTTGTAGTCTACCAGTTGCTTCAAGCATAAGATTGTATAACATATTCAACACCAGATTGCCACTATCATAAACGTACGATGCAGACCATGGATTTCCAGCAGCATCAACGGGTCTAGCACTCTGTGCTGCAACTAGGAAATGATGGATATTTGGTGAGTCAAGAGCTACCGATAATGGTATATCATCTGGCTGAGTAGAAGGATTTGATGCACCATCAAGCAGCATATTAATTGTATTAGTTATTTGCTCGACATGTCCCATTTCCTCGGTTGCTATACATCTCAACAGATCTTGATACGGTGTTGCGTCTCCTCGAAAGTTCATGTTTTGGAAAAAGTATTGCATCATAGTTCTCATTTCTCCAAATTGACCTCCAAGACCTTCTTGTAATGCTTGTGCAGCTTTTGGATCAGGTCGATCTGCTGGAGGTATTGGATGTGGAATTCTTTTTACTGAAAGAAACATATTTCTGTATTCAGCAATGGTAATCTAATAAACTACTTAATAGTTACATGAATAAACCAGCCATTATATGTAAGGAAGTATAGAATATCCCAGATCAAGGAATACATAGTGTACTGCATAGCATTATTAACAATACTATACTAATGCTATCACAATGGTAGAAATAGAAAAGCTTCAAGAGAAACTGGGTGAAGCATTAGGATTAGAGAT
>Ga0105091_10000262_pt1 | contig 21458 bp, 20 predicted proteins | sample PPLLak1March2015_FD_87022 | JGI IMG/M metagenome (GOLD analysis project Ga0105091, IMG submission 87022) | Freshwater sediment microbial communities from Prairie Pothole Lake near Jamestown, North Dakota, USA - PPLs Lake P7 Core (1) Depth... | ecosystem: Environmental > Aquatic > Freshwater >... | reverse complement strand
GATCACGATGGAGATGCTCGAGAATGAAATGCTGAACGTGTTCGCCTATGGCTCCAGCCAGAAGGTGATGTTCGGCGGGAACCGGGCTCTGCTGACGATCGGCCAGATCATCAGGAAGAATGCGGTTTGGAACATCGAGTCTGGGCTGAAAGAGTACGGGATGAACGTCAGCAAGATCACCTCTCCCTACGGCGAGTTGGTCTTCTTGGCCCATCCTCTATTCACCCAGTCTGGTGGCGGGACCACGGCCGGCACAGCTTACTCCGGACTGAGCGGTTCCGCCGCTATCCTCGACATGGCGAACATCGAGTACGTTCACATCAACGGGGATGACCTCAGATACGAGGCCGACCTGAAGAGCAACGGGCTTGATGGGATGAAGTCCGGCTACATCGCGGAGTGCGGACTCCAACTCGAACACGCCAAGACCCACTACTGGTGGAATAACGTCACCTCGGCGGCCAAGGATCCCTGAGACCCCGTGAGGGTACTGGAGGAAGAAAGACCCAACGCTTTCTTCCTCCTATTTTGGAGGGAATTCCGTGACCACTACCCTGGCCGAGTTCGAAGAGACAATCAGGACCAACATTAGGAGGGGGCATTCATTGGATGCCCTCATTCCTGGTTTTGTGCGGAAGGGTGCTCTCTGGATCGAGAGGAACAACACCCTTCAGTACATGAGAAAGTTTGCTGAGATCAAGATCGACATTGAGGCTGATGAGCAGCCGAGGTACATCTCCCTCTTCAATACTCGGATCAAGGCCATTGAGTCCTTCAAGTGGATTTACAAGGACGGCCAGTTCTACTATCTGAGCCTTCGCCAGCCCCAGGACTTCCCGATTGACGTAGCAGGGGTTCCGGCCGGCTATTGGCTGGACGGAGTAGAGCGGGTTGTGCTGAGTGCTACTCCGACTGAGAACCTCTACGGGCACATGATCCTGGCCAAATACACAGACTGGCCCACAACCCCGGACTCAACCCACTGGTTGATTGATAATGCGGAAGACCTGCTAGAAGCTCAGGCCATGATCGCCTTTGCCAAGCACGCAAGGGACGGAGAGGCCATGAGCTTTTGGAAAGGTGTCTTCGACGCAGGTCTGCCGGGCCTTTACGCGGCTGATCAAGAGATGCAGTGGTCGAATACGGACCTGGCTATGGAATACTATGGGACGAATTCTTGAACCTGAAGAGCCTTTTGCCTTCGAAGTCCTCTCTCACGAAGGAGTGGACAAGGATCGGCCTTCCGGTTTAGCCTGGAACGTCTTCGGGACAGAACTCAAAGAACTAGTGATCCTCTATCCGGAGGATCCGGATGGGCCCAAGCCGACTCTACCCGATACAGAGGTCAATCTTCGGCTAGAAGACCTGGAAATTCGGCAATACCCGGTAAGAGTGGTAAGAGAAGGTGATGACCTGCTAGGTTATAGTGATATGCGGTTTGTTCACTACGACCTGACTGGTGGAATTAGCCTCGAAATCCTCTATCAGGAGGATGGAACGGCCCTGCTTCTAGAAGACGGGACTTATATCAAGCTAGAGGACCAAAATGTCTAAGAAGATCTCAGAACTGGACCCTAGCGTTGATCGTGTCACCTTCACGGTGGCAGGGATCGAGGATGACGGTGGAGTTCTTGTTAATAAGAAGAGACTGAACACCGAACTTGGCCTGACCACCGCCGAATACATTATTGCAGCGCCGGTTGAGGCCCCTTGGTTAGATACCTACTATGTTCCAGCCCTGCGGCCGGATGGGCTTCTAATCAAGAGGTCTTTTTCTGGGATAAAGGACCAGTTGGTTAATGATCTAAACCTGGTCAACAAGGCTTATATCGACGCAGCCGACGCGGCGCTGAACACGGCAATCACTGGGAAGGTCGCTAAGGCCGGCGACGTTATGACAGGCCCTCTCACTCTTCCAGGTGCGCCAACAGTACCTCTCCATGCAGCAACCAAGGGCTATGTGGATGCCGCAGATACAGCTCTTTCTACGGCTATCAGTGGGAAGATCGGCGAGGCCCCAAACGACGGACAACAGTACGCTCGCAAGAACTTAGCATGGGCAGTTGTTGCTGCTGGAACTAGTGGAGTTCCCGAAGCCCCGAACGATGCCAAGACCTATGGCCGGAAAAGCCTTGGGTGGGTGGATATCTCGTCAAGTCTGACCGGCTTCGTGCTCAAGGCCGGCGACACCATGACTGGGCCCCTTGTTCTTCCTGGGAACCCAACACTAGCCCTTCAGGCTGCACCCAAGCAGTATGTCGATGCGGCAGATTTGACACTCACCAACTCGGTGAATACCAAAATCGGAGAAGCTCCGAATGATGGACAGCAATACGCGCGGAAGAATTTGGGCTGGACAGTCGTTGTAAGTGGTGGCGGCGGAATTGCTGAGGCGCCGGTTGACACTAAGACCTATGCCCGGAAAGATGCTGCATGGGTGGATATTACCGCCAGCCTAGCAACTAACTATTTGCCCCTGACGGGTGGCACGCTCAGTGGCGATCTATTAATCAGCAAGGCTAGTCCAGCTTTTGAGTTGAATGCATCCGCTGCGGGACAGGGCCGGTGGATAGTGTCACGCACGGGTAGCCTCGCACGTTGGTCAATTGAGTTTGGCAGCAGTGCCGCTGAAAGCGGAGGTAACGCTGGCTCAGATTTTGGCCTCAATCGCTACAACGATGCAGGTACTTACCTTAGCACACCGCTGATTATTACTCGTAACACTGGCGATGCACAGTTCACGGGTGATATAACTGTCAACAAGGGCACGCCGCAGATTGTCTTGAACAAGGCTGTGGGTGCCAACCTCAACGCCATTACTGGCAACAGGGCAGGCGTTCCACGTTGGCAGTTGCAGCTTGGCGATGCTCAAGCCGAAAGCACCGGCAACGTTGGCTCGGGCTTTGCCCTCAATCGCTACAATGACGCCGGGACATACACCGGCCAATTTTTGACCGCACTACGATATGCGGACAGTCTTGTTTTGCCACTTGGTCAGTTGGGCTTCCCGGTCGTTCAGAACCCAAGCTCCGATGCACAAACCCTCGATGACTACGAGGAAGGCGCATGGGTGCCGAACTTTGAGTTTGCTGGTAACTCAGTCGGTGTTGCTTACACCAACCGCATTGGCTACTACATTAAGTCCGGTAGAATGGTCATCTTCATGGGCCGCCTCACATTGTCGAGCAAAGGCTCGTCAACTGGTGCAGCACGTGTAGGCAACTTGCCATTCACTATTGGCCCATCCTGGGGTGGTTGTAGCGTTGGTTATGCGGGAGCGTTCTTAAGCTTGACGGGTGCTCTCCAGATGGTGCCTGAGAACAACTACATCAACATCAACCAGCACAACGCGACTGGCGCAGTAGGCATCACCAACACTAACGTCTCAGCTTCTGCTGACATCATCTTCGGTGGTCAGTACTTGGCCAGCAACTAGGAGAGCATCGTGGCAAGGCAAATCGTTCTCGCGCAACTCACAGTTGATCTCAACGCTGTCATCTACATGATGTTCCAGCAGCAAATCGTGGATGGGGACCTGGTGGTGGTGGAAACTAATGTGCGGCGCATGATTATACCTGGACAAGATCCCGAGGTTCATTTCGACGACCTGGATAGCTACTTCGCCATGAAGGGGTATCCGCCAATCCAGCAGCATGACAAGGACATGATCCACGGGCTGATCGCCATGGCGCGGTCGCATCCGACACTGGTCGCCAACGGCAAGAAGTATGCAGCGGAACAGGCGGCGCTTCGTTCAACAGCAGAGCCAGAACCTGAGGCCGAGGCCACTCTCAACTAGGATTTTCACCATGCCCATGCTGAGGTATAATAACACGGTTAAGAACCTCATGGATGGGGTGATTAATCAGGCCAATCTTAGGCTAGTTCTGCTCAGCCCTTCCGCGGTCTTTGACCCCACAGACTCTTCGATGGATGAGGCTACAAATTCCGGCGCGTGGGAGGTTGATGGGAATGGGTGGACGATCGGCGGCGAGCCTCTGCCGAACTTCGCGAACTACCTCCTCGGTGCAGATGAGGGCATGGCGGACTTTGATGATATCACGAAGATGGCAGCTGGTGGAACGATTGGGCCTGCGGCGGCGATCCTAATAACCGACGGAGTCGTGCCTCTGTTCTTTCAGCAGTTCGGAACGGTGCTGATTGCTGAGGAAGGTACCAAGTTCTTTGTGCATGTGAACGCAAACGGGCTCTACAGGATACTCAATCCATGACCCAATTCTTGCTGACAAATTTCGGCGAGGCCCGGCTGACCTGGCCAGTGGACGATGAAGAGACAGTTCTTCATATAGATCCACTCTACGCGGACAGGTTTCCGTCGCCGGTTGGGGACCAGGCCTTTGCTCTGATCTTGTGGGATGGGACTCACCCACAAGAGATTATGTACTGCTGGGAGAATACCCTTAATGGGGAACTGGTTGTAACCAGGGCGGAAGAAAGCACGACCCCGCGCAACTGGCTTGCCGGCACGCAGGTCCGCCATTTCCTAACCGCCGAGACAGCGGGCTCGATCTTCCAGTCTGGGTTCTTGATTGACCATGCTGCGACCCAGCAAGAAGCGGAAGAGGGCGCGGTCGATGACAAGATCATGTCGCCCCTGAACACAAGTCAGTTCTGGAATGTAAGGACGACTGAGTTCAGTGAGGACTTCCTGCTGGCGGATAGCCAGGTTGAAGCCAGGCAAATACTCGGTTGGGAAACCGCGGTGCTGAGCGGGACAGGGATTGATACAGTCTTTACTCTGCCGAAGCCTGAATACGATGCACCCTATACCAAGGTCTATGTGAATGAGGTTTATCAGTCTTCAGGCTATGACATTAACGGAGCCCTGATCACCTTTGTTACACCTCCCCCGTTAGGGGTAGACAATATTGTGGTGGTGCTGGGAGATAACTTCGCGTTCTCAATCTCCTTCCCAGGAAATAATACTGTCGGTACTCCGGCACTGGTTGACGGGGCGGTGACTCAGCCGAAGATCGCGGACTCCGCAGTTAGCTCGATTAAGATCCAGGCCGGCGCCGTGAGCTATGCTAAGATCCAGCAGATCTCGGCAACAGACAGGCTGCTAGGAAGATTTAGTCCCGGTGCTGGTAATATCGAGGAAATCTTCATCTCAGACCAGATGCAGAACTTCCTTTCAGCTACCTCGGTGCCCGGATTTCAGGCCGCCCTGAGTGACTCGATCTGGCCAGTCCCGGTTGGAATGCTTGCCTTCTTCCTGCACTCAGGGGTTCCAACGGGCTGGATCCAAGCCATAGGGGGCTCTATCGGGAACGGTGGTTCAGGAGCGAATAATCGAGCCAACCTTGATACGATGAACCTGTTCGCGCATATCTGGACAGTTACCGCGGCGGCGGATTACCCTATCTATTCCCCAGGGACCTTGACGGTTGTGGCGAGACAAGCTACTTGGAACCTGGACTGGGACGCCAACCGGCACCTGACGGTACCAGATATGAGGGGCAACTTTCCTCGAGGTCATGATTACGGAACAGGCATTAACGGGATGGGACTAGGTTCCTTCAGGGACCACGCCATGAAGAACCATTACCACGGCCTGTTGATGAATGCCCTCGCGCCGCACCAACACAGCTATGGGCCTGCGCAAGGCAGGTATGGCATGAACGATGCGAGTCCAGGAAGTTTTAGGCCTTCTGTCGGGGATAGCAACGGCGCGAGTTATAGCCTGACAGTTACAGCGGTGAGCGCCGGTACACCTGGAGGCTTAACCGATTGGTCGGGTGCTCCAGCCGGACCGGACGAAACCAGGCCCAGGCATCGTACCTTCCTGCCATTTATTAAACTCTGAGGACCCCATGCCCGAACCGATCGTCAGTGCTGGACCTGGACAGGAACTAGAGAGTGGCCTCTTTCCGAGTGTGGATCAGCTATCGGCTCCCTTCTGGGTCGATGGGGAAAACGTCGAGTTCAGAGGGGGTGGAGTACAGTCCTCAAAGGGCCATATACCCCTGTCTACCATGCCAGGCCCAGTCAACGAAATGGCTCAGGCTTACAACGCAGGGGACCAGAGAATATACGCCGCAGTCAACAACGGTGTCTATGTAAGAAGCTCGACTTCTGGTCTGACCTCACTAGGAGCTTTCCCTCGCGTAGGCTTTCCGTTCTTTGAGACTTTCGGAACCTTTCTTCTAGCTACCAATTTCATTGACCCTCCCATGTACTGGAAGAATACAGGCAACCTTGTTGTTTGGCCAAATCTTCCCTTCACGTTCTGTAAGGTCCTGCACAGGAGGGATAACCATGTCATTGCCTTTAATACCTCGAATGGGCAAAATGCTTACGAGTGGTGTTCGGCATCTGACGTTGATGACTGGGTTCCGACGGATGAAAACTCAGCCGGGAACAATTGGGTTCGTGATCTGGACTCAGAGATCGTCGCAGCAGTGGATATTGGACGGCAGACAGCTGTGTACTCAAAGGAGACTATGGGTCTTATTCAGTTCGTCGGCCAGCCCAATGTCTTCGCGCATACCCAGGCTATTAATGGTGTGGGGGCCGTTGGAGCTCATAGCGTTATCCAGGTAGGGCCGATGAACTATGGCCTGAACCGTCAAGGTATCTTTGTAACCGACGGGGTCAGTTTCGAGTACATAGACGAGCCAGCAGTTCATGACTTTATCCTGTCCGACGTGGACTTCGACAAAGGCGAGGAAGTTAAAGGCTATCACAATGAGGACCTGGGCTCTGTTATTTGGTTCTATACTAGAAAGCTGGATGGTAGATACGGCCTTGGTGTTAACTACAAGAAAAAGACCTTCACGAAGTATAATCAAAACGTGGCTGTCGCGCTTGAGAGGCAAGTCTTCTCCACCCCAGTAGCTGCCATAGGCAATTTCCTTGTTCAGCTAAATATCGGAAATAATGCTGGAACTCTCCCCCTTTCTAAATGGGCTAGGACGAAACCTCTTTCTGCCCAGGACGCCACGATCTGGAAGATTTGGAGCCACTTGAAGAACGTAGGAACCTGGAACGCCGCACAAGTAAAGGTGGGGGTAGTTGAAGATCCTACGAAAGATCCAGTGGAATGGTTTGACATTCAGGACCTGGCCTACGAGAATTGGATCGACCGCGATGCAGTCTTTCTGATCCTTGAGTTCCGGGCTGACGTGATGGACTCGTTCTTCCACCTGAGCCAAGTCCAGATCCAGGGTGCAAAAGGCGGAAAGGTCTCAGGATGACTATTCAGTTCTATCCTCCGCACTTCAACGGGAATATCTCCTCCTGGGTCAGCGGACTTATCACCACCCTGCAAGAAGTGTTCTTCGAGATGGAGGAACACATGCATTCAGGGACGATCGTGCTCTGGCCGACCGGAGTGGATATACCAATCGAGTATCTGCTCTGTAACGGGGCGGAGTACAAAAGGGCAGTTTCCCCTGCTCTCTACAAGCTAATGGGGGCAAGTAGCGCTGGCAAGTTCAGAGTTCCAACCGTAGCCGGCCCGACTGGGTCCGTGGCAGTTATTCGAGTATGACTATACTGGAGCCCATCAGGCTGGAAGACCTTACCGACCAGGAGCTAGAATGGTTGGGAAAGTATGCCGCGGACTCCTGGGATTATACGACTCTGAGGGAGATACTTGAGGAGGTCAGGGACGGAAAGATGGCCCTGTGGAGAATAAAGAGTGATGGTTCGAAAGGCCTAATAGGAACTAAAATCTTCACCAGGGGAGGGAAGACTACCATCTGGTGGGAACTCATAGTGGGTGAAGGTTTCATGCAGGACATTGCGTCTATAAGACTGGCCATGATAGCTCTCGCAAAAAGAGCTGGCGCGACCAGTGTTACAGGCATAGTGGAACGGCCGGGCCTGGCCAGGATGTACGAGCGGAAGGTCGGCTTGAAGCCCTCCGCCCAAATTTTCAGAGAGGAATTCTGACATGGGCGGAACCAAGCCGCAGGTCGTGAAGCAGACGAATGAGCCTTGGAAGGTTCAGACTCCATACTACAAGGACCTCTACAAGCAGGCCCAGTCCGCCTTTGATCGAACGAACGATCAGTGGTATCAGGGCGAGACCCTGGCCGGGCCGACCAACCAGCAGTACGATGCGAATTGGCAGGTCCAGCAGGCATCGGCCGGTATGGGAACCGGAGTGGAAGAGTTAAGGAACCTGGCTCTAGCCCAGCTTCGAGGGGACTACCTGAACCCAGAAACCAACCCCTACATTAAGCAAACGGCTGAAGCGGCCATTGCGCCGGTCCAGCAAGCCTTTAACGCTAACAAGCTCGCGATGAATGACCAGGCCATTTCACAGGGGGCTTATGGTGGAGCCCGGCAGGATCTGCAGCAGAACCGGCTGGTGGATGAGTTCAACAAGACGGCGGGGAACCTCACGAACGATATCTACTACAAGAACTATAGTGATGAGAGAGGTCGACAGCAGACCTCGAACCAGTTGCTAGATCAGGCCAACCTGCTGGCTCTTGCCGGGCCAACCGCACTGGCTTCGGCCGGAAGTCAGCTCCAGGGTTGGGATCAAGCCCAGCTTCAGGATGAGATGGCTCGGTGGTCGAGGCAGCAACAGGCTCCATGGGCTGGCATTAATGAAATGGCGAACATCCTCGGGGCGGGCGGATTTGGTTCCTCTACTCAGACCACAGACAAGGGTGGAAACCAGTTTGCCTCTATCCTTCAAGGGGTACTCGGCGGGGCAAGTACCGGAGCGAGCCTTGCGACAGGCATTGGTGGCGTGGCGGCTGGAGCAGGAATGGCAGCATTTGCACCCTGGATGCTACCACTAGCGGCCCTTGGTGGCCTGGCTGGAGGGTTGTAAAATGGCCGGTATGCCTCTCGATATGGTGACACTCCTCCAGCAGAAACTCCAGCAGGGGATGATGCCGGGAGGCTGGGGCGCGCCAAGTGCCAATCCGGCAGGGTTCGCAACAGGGCAATATAGCCTGCCGCAGATACCTATGGGAATGACCCCACAAAGTCCTGCCGGGCTCGATCCAGCAGCCCAGCTAGCCTTGCTGAAAGCCCTTCAGGGTGAAGGCGGAGGGAGCCTTTTTAGCCAATATCTCGGCGAGGTGCCGCAGCCGACTACCCCGGAAAGGCCTCGGTTTGATCCCATTCAGATGCCTAATCCGATGGAGGAACCACCTCAGAGTTCGGTCTCGGCTGGTGGTCCTCCGGGCGCTCTGGGAGGGGACATTGACTTCAGCAAGTGGTTCACCGGGGCAGGCTGGGATCAGCTAGTTAAGAACGCCACGATCCCCGGCGAGGCTGGAAACAACCCAATTCCGCGCGGGCCTCAGAATTCGCCAGCCGGCAACATCGGGGCAGGGATCTTCAACAATACAGTAAATTCGCCTGCTGCTGCCTGGGAAATGTATAACCAGTTCCTGATCGACCCGATTGTGCGGCCTGCAGTCGGCGCCGCGGGAGATTTCCTCTTCAAGTCCGAGGCCGATCAGCAGTTAGAAAGGGACAAAGCCGCGAGGGTAGCTGCGGCAGAAGCACCTATTCCGGGCAAGTGGATGCCACCGAATACGATAGGTGGGACTCCGGTTCCGGCCGGTGCTCCGGGTGAAACGGCAGCAACAACCTCCAGCGGGCTACCTCTGCCTCAGCCCCTAACCGGCGCGGGTGGCGGTGCTCCTGGACCGATGGACAGCTATGTGGCCAACATCATTCAGAAGGAGTCTGGAGGAAGCACGACTGCCAAGAACCCTCTGAGTTCAGCCTATGGTCCAGGGCAGTTCATCAAGTCGACCTGGCTGGAGTTTATTAATGAGCGCCATCCGGAACTGGCTCGCCGAAACGATACTGGAAAGCTTCTAGCCCTCCGTTCCGACATGGGAATGAACCAGGAAGCTATTGCTTGGTATGCTCAGAAAGGGGTCGATGTTCTGGACTCTCTGGACATGCCGGTGACAGATGCCAACCTCAGGCTGCATCACTTTCTAGGTACAGGAGGTCTTCGGAGTCTGCTCTCGGCCAATCCAACCGACCTGGTTAAGAACGTCCTTGAGCCAGGTCAGATCAAGGCTAATCCGACAGTCCTCGGAGGGAACAGAACCGTTCAGGATGTGCTGGATTGGGGTCATGCTCAGGCCGGGGATTACGGCGGAAGGCCTCCTTCACCGAGGCCTGTCCAGACTATGCCGGACATGACTGCAACTTACGACTGGCTGGATAAGGCGGCGCCGTCGCAAATCCCAGCCTCGGACATTCAACAGTTCAAGCTTCAAGCCATGTTGGCTGAGATCGGGAAAGGACTCGGGAGTGTCAACGCGGGGCAAGAAGGCGGAGGCGCGCTCTTCGGAGCTTTGGCTGGCGGAGCTGGTCAAGGGGCTGCAATCGGAACGAAGTATGGGATCGAAGCCGAGCAAGCTTACAGGGACGCGCTGGCTGCTTATGCTGGAAACCGCGCGACGGTTGAGCAAGGCATCGCGGGCACGCAAGCAGGGCTAGACAACGCCAACGCGCAGAACGCCTGGCAAGACCAGAACGACATGGGCAGCTGGTTGGAAGGCCAGCAGACCGAGGCGGAACAGAGAGCCGCAGCGGCGGCACAGGCCGGAATACCTGACATCTCAATAACGGGTAACCACCTGTTGGTGAAGTACCCTGATGGCAGGTCCTATATTCAGAACCTTGCCGAGGACAATCCGTGGGATAACATGAAGAAGGCTGGAGACTCTCTCGGCCTGGATGATCCGGTGTTCCAGCGGATGAAGTACCAGACCATGATGAGTGACCCGACCACGCCAGTTCCTATGGTGCAGAACCAGATCATGAGGGACATTGTGGAGTCAGCTCAAGGACCCTCCGTCTTCGGGCAGGACGTCTATGCAAAGGCCGTGAAGGCGGCTGAAGAGCAGGTGCCGGCCTCGCTGATGAGCAAGCCTGAAGAGTACGTGAAGCTCATCAACAAGTACGTGGCGGCGAACCTCTATGCTGCCTTCGCCCAAGCAGGGGACTCAAGCTGGCTTTACGCCGCAGCTGACAAGGGAAATCCGGGCGCAATTATGCTCCTGCAGATGGCCCAGACTCAGCAGCAACTACAGACCCAGGCACCTAACTAGATGAGTGATCAAGACAAGCTCAGGGATATCTACAGCAGTTACAAGCCCCCAAATAAGGCCTCCACTGTTCAGTTAGGTGGAGACTCTTATGACTGGATGGGGAACTTCCTCATGAGCGGGGTTAGCTCAATGGGGGAACTGGTAGGTATTCATCCGGGCGAAACCACTATGAATTGGAGGGCGCAAAATCCGGGCGCCGCCATGCTTAGTGAACTCGGTGGGACGATGGTGCCCTATGCAGGTTGGCTTGGGGCAACGGCCAAGATCCCTAAGTATATGAAGGTTGTGAATGCAATTGGGGACTTAGGCAAGGCTCCAGTCTTAACCGGGGCAATGAGAGGGGCAGCCAGGTTGGCACCTTTCGAGGCAGGAAGAGTTCTTGCCAGCCAGGTAGTTGGAGACGAAAGCCTCGGCGATATGCTGGGCTCGGCCGGAATGAGCTTAGCCTTAGAGGGTGGAATTGGTGGAGTCCTGTCGGGTATAGCCGCGGCCGGAACCAGAAATCTTCCCCTGAATAAGATCGTACCTGGCTTCGATATTGCCAGCCCTCCCCAGCTACAGGTTCGGTACCTACAGGCAGCCATAGAGAAAGGCGGAATAGATCCAAGGAACCTTAATCAAGTCACCGAGGCTCTTAAGAAACTTCGTCAGAGAAGCAGACTCGAGATCCTTCCTGAGGGTGTTCGCTACGTGCAGGACCTGGAGGGCGAAGCTCCCAAGAAGAGCCTGGACGCCATCAACAGGATGTTCAAGCCGAATGGGAAAAGCGGACTCCAGAGAAGACGCTTTATAACCTGGGACGGGGATTTCGCCAACGAGGACGAATGGATAAGGGCGAGAGATGAACTCGGACTACCCGAGAATTTCGAGGATAATGGGCAATACTTTCGGGAAGTTCGCTTCACCGGGGACAAGGCTGCACAGCTAGCAGGGACCTACAATTCAGCCATTACCAAGAACCTCAAGCCGATTGGGGAAAACTACTGGATGGGAAAGGAGGCCAATGACGGCATGTTCGTCATGGCTAAGAAGGCCAGAGGTGACGCCGGCAAGCCCATGCCTGATGACGTGTGGGTGGTCTTCAAGACTGATAAACCGGGAGCCTTTGCCACACAGGCCCAGAAGTTCAATAACATGATGCTTGCGAAGGGAGCCTGGAACCCGGTGGCAAAGGTCGCCGAGGACGGTGGAAATGTATATAACTCCCTTAAGGGCTTCAAGGAAAAGATACCTTTTAATAACTACCGAGCTGGAGCTAGTGACCCAAAGGGTATCGGTGGTCTTATTGAAAGGCTCATCCCGAAAGAGCTTAAAGAGAATGAACTCATCGGAAGATTTAGGGATGGTGCGAAAGAGTTCCTAGCCCCGGCAAGGTTCCAATTCACACAGAATGCTCGAGCAACATACCTTCACAGTGCGGCCAGATCTGCTTGGAGTGCGGCCGAGAATGAAGGCCAGCAGTTACTCTATGGGAGCCTCAGTCTTGACCCAAAGGTGAATGGCTTTCTTGCTGCCCTGAGAAGCTATAAGAAAGACTCTGCTCCGAATGCAGCAAAGACCTTGATTGATAGCCTCACGGATACCGAGCGCGCCCAGTTCAACATGATCAGGAAGAAGGGGATTTATCCCAACCAGCTAGACGTCATGGTGACGACAGGTCAGATCGCGCCGAATACCATGAGGGTGGCGAAGGGGCTAAATGATCTTGACCTGTATGTGATGAACCAGCTGAACAAGGCCGAGAAGGCTACAGGAAGACCAATCACACAGGCCCTCTCTGGCCACTATGGCATGGGCAGGAAGTGGGATGGGGATACCCGAGTCGCCCTCAGGGGAAGGGATGGTAAGGTCAAGGCAATTGCGTCAGGGCATAACAGAAGGGGTGCTCAGAAGGAAGCCTTGAAGCTACAGGAGAGCTTGAAGAAAGAGGGAATTGACACGGACATTGCTGAAGAGTACGAGCAGAGCAATGTGGCTCATATCCCGAAAGATATTAAACCTCGAGTGGTGAGAATGGGCTTTAGCGAGGCCCGAGAAGGCATCAGGGGCTTTCATGGTGATATTGAGGACCTCTCAAAGGAAGAGCTACTGAGTCATTTTGAGAACGGAATAAGAGACAGACTCAAGGCCCAAGCCTCTATGTCGATTGATGATCAGCTGGCTGGGGATCTAGAGAAACTCTCCATTGAGAGTCCCCACGACCACAAGCTACTCGTCGCCCGTATGAACGACATGGCTGGCATAAAGGGACCTCTGGACGTTATCCAGAACCAGCTGGCGGACAAGATACTTGCCCCGATGCTGGGCACGAATTCGGCCTCCAGAATTGTCTCTGTTACTAACAATGCGATGGCCCATCTGCAGCTTGGTGCTGGCAAGGTAGCCTATCCAGTTATCAATGCACTTCAGTTCCTTCAAACCGTGATGCCTGAAATCGCCTTTGTTATGACTGCCCCGCCGGCAAGGTTGGCTTCCCACTATACCTACTACGCAGCGGGCGGCACCAATGGACCTGTGGCCAGCATGGGAGTTCTCAATCCCATGGTGATCCTGAAGAACTCCTTCGGGAAGATGGCCAGGCCCACGGCGAGTTTGAGGAAAGGCTATGAGAGGGCACTGAATGAGAGGGTGATTGACTCGAAGCTGATGGATGAGTTTGTGGGGGAAGGTGCTACGAAGATCAGGGACTTAAGGTCGGCTATTAGCTCCCCTGGTGGCTTCGGGTCTTGGTTGAAGGCACTCAGTGAATTCCTACCGAATGCCTCGGAACGCATGAGTCGGCTTCATGCCTTCACGATCGGCCACATGGTAGCTGAAGATTTTATGAGGCTTAGTGACCCCGAGGCGATCTACAACTTCGCCAAGCAGTTCACTGAGAAGAGCATGTTTATGTATGGAGCGGCGGATCGGCCCAGGATGTTCACTACCCCGGCTGGCTCATTCTTCGGGCTGTTCAAGAACTGGATGATGAACTATGTCGGCTCGTGGCTTGAGTACACGGGCGAAGGCATCATGCACAATAACTGGTCGCCATTCATGTGGCAGACAGCAGGAACGTTCGCACTAGGTGGGGCAAGCGCGGTGCCTCTGTCCTTTGTAGCCGATGGGTTTGCGAAAGCCTTCACAGGGAAGGACATGCTTCAGCTGACCTATGACGGGTTTGGACAGGAGAACGAGTTCTATTCGAACGCGCTGAACTTCGGACTCCCGGCGGCCCTTACCACGGTCAGCATTAGCGGGGCGGTGAGTTCACCTCTGTCTAATCCTATGCGGGATGCCAACCTGCTGTTTGGAACCGCGCACCTGGATAGGCTCATGAAGCTCGGTGATGCGACCAGCCAAGCCTTTGACCATTGGGCCTCCACCGGAGAGAGCCCCATGAAGGATGCGAAGTTCGTCAGCCAGATTGCCAGAGCAACAGCCCCCGTTACTCTCTATCGTCTTATGAACTCGATCCAGTCGGATGAGATCAGATCTTCCAGTTCGGGCTATCCGATTGCCGATGGCCAGGGTATGTGGGAAAAGGCCATGTATACCCTGGGCTTCACCCCGGTGGAAATGGAGCGGAACTTTGCCGCGAGCGACCGACTCTATCAAAACCAGAAGGAACGGCAGGCCCGAACAGCCCGGCTCTCTGAGGCCTTTGCACAGTATCAGATGGAGCGGAACTCGGAAGGGATGAGATTTGTCCTGAAAGAGTCGTATGCCCTGGGTCTTGATGTGAGTTCGATCCTGCAAGGTGCGATGGCTCGAGTTAACAAAATGACAACGCCGATGCTGGAAAGGAACTTCTCCCCAGCTGATCTGCAAAGGTATGATACGGTTACTGGTGGGATGTAATGCGTGGTGCAATCGGTCCCACCGAGGAGAGATTTATGCCGAAGTGGTTTCAAACTGAGAATGTGGCCCTGCTGATTGCAGTAGTGGTTGTGGTGGTTATTCTGGCCGCACTGATCTGGTATGTCGGTTTCAGGTAGGAGGACAAAGTGGACCTGCTATTTCTAATTGGGGTTGGAGTCTATATGATCGGCCATGCTCTAGCCTACTACCCAGTCAACGCGCCGTTCCCCTCGGCCGTGATGGCCCTGGGTGGGGTGCTAGTGTTAGTAAGCGGTGTGGTGTAGACTACTCAATTCCGGTCTTGTTTAGAAGGACTGGCTTGTAGAGTTCCGTTCCGGCCATGCGGTCTAGGAACCTGGATCTCTCAGCAATCTCCAGAACCCTCATAACTCTGTCTGCCGGGACTCGAGTCTGCAAGAAGTGGATAAGCCTTCCTTCATGGATAGGCTTTTTATCCTTGGAATATAGGCTCCATGCGTACTGGTGAAGCTCACTAATGGTTTCAGCATCAGACTTCTGTGCCATGTTCCTGAATACGTCGGGCATGGACTTCTCAGCGGCCAGAAGCCAGGTCAGGGCCTGGTGGAAGTCAAGTTCCGTTATGAGCATAGAGTTCCCATGAGAGACCGAACTGACCATGCAGAGTTTCAGAAGATGCATAATCCTGCGTGGAATGTAATGCTCGAGCTTGGTGTGTGTTGGCTCAGTCTTCTTCTGGCCGGTAGCATTCCACAGTTCTATTTCGGCGCGGGCGGTGTCAGTCCAGGCAAATTCCCCGAAGAGGCCCATGATAGCCTTCAGGTCTTTCACAATTCGACCATACAGGTTTTTGTCTAGGAGTTTGCCGTTAAAGAGGCTGACCTTTACTGGATTAGAGGAATAGATCATCAGAAGTCGGCTGGTGAAGCCCATGCCCCATGCGTGCTCGGGGAAGATTTCGCTCATGAACCTGGGCTGAGTTCCGGCCAGAATATTGAGTTGAGGTTCAGGAATATAGAGTTCTTCCTTGAACATTCTCCGCATTTCCCTGTATTCATGTGGGTTGTCATAGAGCTTGTTCAGGGTGGACAGGAAGTCGTTGTCATAGCTAGACATGAAGACTCCTAGCTCGTCGGCCGCGATCGTCATTGAGTTGAACTCGAGAAGCTCAGTGGGACTTCGGACAATCTTGCGAGCGGCCTTGGCGAGGCTATCTACTAGGGCGGCCTTGGTCATGTTATCAGGGCTGACTATCAGATCAGGCACCTTTCTCCAAAGTTCTCTTGTGGCCGTGATGGCCTGTGACTTCCCCACTCCTGGCGGAGAGACTAGAAGTGTGAAGAGGTTCGGGTAGATACGAGTTCGCGCAGAGGTCACATACACTCTGCGCTCAAGTACCGCGGCGACTAAGCCTATCCCAGCCCACAGACGGAAGATTTCTGGACTGGGTATGCCTTCAGTATATTCAAGAAATGACTCGATCAAGTCCTGTGGACTCCGGGTCAAAGCTCCTGGATCTGGCATCAGTTCCGGTCCACTTTATAAGTCCATCAGGATTAGTTGGCGTTTGCTTTCCCCAATTCCAGCCAACCATAATGTCTGAGGGAATAATGAATTCTCTACCTCGAAGAAGAATTGGAGTCGGCATAAGGCTCTTGGCCTTTTCGAGGACCTCTGACTCCATTTCTTCCGGGTACTGGATTACGATGGCATCGTGTATCTGTCCGAGCCTTTCTATATAGGGCATGTAGTTCCAGTTGCGCCATAAAGCAAGGTTCAACAATTGGCCAACAATACTTTGTGGAGAATAAGCTATTGCTTCGCGGAGCGTGGCATCATCGCCAGGCCTTCCGAAGAAATGTCTTCCCATACCTAGGAAGGTCTCAATGTACTGATCCTTCGTTTGGATCTGCCGAGCTACCCACTTGTGGTATTCCCTTATTCCTGGGAAGGCTTCGAAGTATCCAGCTTGGAAATGCTCAATGAGCGCAACCGCGACTTTGAGGTGCATTGCCATTGTTCTAGCTGTTCCGTAATAATTCGTCCCATGTCCTCCTCGTTTGGCCATGTCACGATAGGAGAAGTGAAGGTAAAATTTGCGTTCAGCAATCTCTTTATCTCGCTTAGGATCTCCTGTCCAAGGGAGGTCACGCCATATGAGTTTGGCCACGTAAGTATGTAAGTCACCGGACTCGCAAGCGTCAAGGTAGGTGCTGTCACCGAATAGCTGCCAGATGATCGCGCCCAACACTCGACTTTCAGCTTGACTCTTGTCGAGATAGGCGAGCTTTTTTCCGGGGTCAGCGATAAAGATATGCCGTAGTGCTTCAGTAATATTCTGAAGGTTAGTTCCGCCGTCGAAAGCGTTCGTACTAGCACTCCAACGTCCGGTTTCTGTTCCTGTGACATTGTAAGAGGTCCTCATCCTGTAGTCGGAGTCAACTTCCGAGGTTAAGACTGCGATCTTTTTGTTCCTGTCCCTTATCTCCAGTATGCAATTAATAAAAGGACGAGCATAATAATAACTATGCAGCTTCTCAAGGCTATCACGATTAGTCGTGACTTTCCTTTCTCCTTTGGTGTAGGAGAATTGTTCCGGGAGTTTAAGCCTTTCATAGAAGAACTCCTTCATCTGTTTAGGAGATGCTGGGTTCAGTCCAGGCTGCTTCTTCTTCGGATCAAGGGGAGTCTTGCCACCGTCCCATAAGATGAGGACAAGACCATCAAGTATTTCCTGAATGGTGGTTCGTTCCTTGCGGAGCTTGGCCACTGCCATGTCGCGCATGAAAAGGTCTATCCTCCAGCCCCGAAGCATCATTTCCAGGGCCGGCGCTTGCATAGCTTTTTCGAAAGAGTAGACTCGAGCCGCGGCCGGAGTAAGGTTGGAGCGGTTGGGTCCTGTGATCTCCTCGAAGACTTCCAAGGTAAGCGCCGAGTCCAGCCCGTTATAGATCTGCAAGGCCTCGTGCTTGGTGAAGCTACCGGGCCGTAGCTTAGCTGTCTCAACGATTTTCATGGGGAGTTCCTTAAAAGGTAGTCTACCTATGCCCGCAGGGCGTCTTTCAGAAGGCGGGCAGAATACTCTTTCCAAGGAGATACCACGTACACAGGCCTATCATGATCCAGAGCAACATTAATTTCATGTTGGACTCCTTTGCTTTCGATCCACCCGTCAAGCTCAAGAATATGAACCGAGCGGGCAGCAATGACCAACGGGTCGTTCTGGACCTCGTAATAGTCGAAGGTAAAAGGTAGGTTGTTCTTGAGAGCGACGGCGTGCCAGTGCACAATGGGGCAAAAGACTGTTGTCTTCTTCCGAAAATAGTGGACCATCGCCCGTTCATTGGCCTGGAACCTGCCTTCACGGATTTCAGGAAGCGGATGGGAGTACGGGCTCGCGAGATAGATGTAACCTGCCATCGAAGTGTTCTTTCCAAAACTTGTGCCAATCAGGGGAAACTAACCTTACAAACTCTTCCGGGTCCGGTTTACTCCACGTCGTCTCTCTTGTTTGAGTCTTCTCCGCGCGGCCGTAGTAGCTTCCAGGAACTCTCATTCGTGTAGACACTCCCAAGAAAACCTAAGCTCTTCTGCATCTCAGGGTACATTGCGTGATGCAGGATCATAGTATCTTCTGCCACGTTGGAGACTCTAAGTCCCATTCGAAGCAGGTATTGTAGGTCATAGAGCCCATTCTGGAATATCTTTGGGAAGGGGGAGCATAGGACTTCTTCGACAAATCTCCACCACTCGAGTTCTTCTGCTGCAGTCTGCCAATGCGAACCATTCGGCCTTGTAGGATTATAAAAGGGTACAACGAAAGACTCGCTTCGGGAAGGAGCAAAACTGATACACGTAATAGTCTTGTTCTTCGTCTCGATATCAGCAGCGATAAACTGTGGCCGAGACTCAAGAATACCACGACGATAGAAGCTAAGATCACCATACTCAGGATCAAAGTACACCTTCCTTTCAGGACGACGGACCTCAGGGAAGTGGCTTTCGCGCTCGGCCTTAATTAGGTCAGCCACTACGATTGGTCGCTGGCTCCAATTCCTTAAGACTGCAGATGGGTGGAAGGTTGGGAGTACCTTGTGGGGAGTAAGAACTCCTTGAGTGATGCTCCCTCTAATGCCGGTGATTTTTGGCGCGCGTAGCAAAGCCCAAGAGGCTGTCCCTCCGAGAGCGACCACCAGGTTTGGGCCAAGATCATTGAGTTCTTGCGCGAGTCGATCAAGCTCATGTAGATGGGCACTGAGAAGATATTTGCCGCTGCCCAATGGAGGGTAGGGGTAATCTCGTCCAACATCTGCCTTCTTTCCACAAAACTCATCGAGCTTGTTGTTAGGAGGGCGTGTCGAAAGGACATTAGTGAGGAAACATGCTTTGCGGTCAATTCCGGCCTCGCTTAACATGCGGGTTAATTCTTGCCCCGAGGTGCCGATAAAAGGGGACCCGGTGAGTTCTTCCTGCTCACCGGGCGCCTCACCAACAAGGGCGATTTTTGCTTCAGGATTTCCCTTGCCGATGACCCTCATCAAGTAGAGGCTTCGCTGCTGTCCAGGGCCTTCGTCATGGCGTTCGCTAGCTGTTGCTCTTCAAGCTCACGGCGCTTGAGTTCCTGGGCCGCGGCTTCCTGAGTTTCCTGGATCTGGTGGTAATGCCCGATCTCGCCGGCCATAGAGAAGTACGTGGCTCCGTGGATGTAGGTCTTCTCGGTGAAGCCTTCGCCGGAGTAGGCGCGACAAAGCATGGTCACACACTGTTCTAGGGCTTCGGCCTCCCCGACAGACATGCGGCGCTTCTGGTTGTCACGAAGGAGCTTCTTCACGGTTCCAGCCAAGCTGAGATTGAAAAGAGGCTCGCCAAGATTTTCAGTCTTTTCACGAGACATTTCCACTCCCTTCAGGAGGTACTTGACTCGATCGGGGAGTTCCTTACCATTCTGGTGGTGCGTCATTCTACAGTCTCCGATGCTAATTTCAGTTGCATATATTTCTTCCAAGCGATTACGCTGCGATCATGGTACTCCTTATCTTTCTCTACACCGAGGATGGTTCCGGCTCCGAACTCGTTGGCTGCGACGAGGGCGTTGCCACTTCCTGAGGTTGGGTCGAGGACTCTAGAGTTTTCATCGACGACCATTTGGAAGAAATGCTTGAGGACGGGGATGGGCTTTTCGGCCTGGTGGATTGCACGCGAGGTGGGGGCGGCATATCCATTAGCAACAGCTTTAATGATTTTGCGATCTCCTCTTGAGCAGAAGAAAGCAAATTCAGTGATGTTGCGTGGCCTTCGCTGGACGTCAGCGACAACTCCACGGTTATCTGATTTGAGCCATACGAGAGGGACGTCTTGAAGCCATATGTCAGGGGCGTTCTTTTCGAAGAACTCACGGATTTGTTCTCCCATTCGGGGTGAGTGCCAAAGCATCATATGGGCTGAGGAACTCATCACCCGTTGTAAGTTCCTCGTAAGTGCGCCCAGTATCTCCCAGAGGACCTCCGGCGTGTCGTCATACGTGCCGTGCTCGAGTGCATTCGTTTGATCCGAGTCCTGTATTTCGATCCCATACGGAGGGTCGAAGTGGATGAAGTTGAAGGGGACTCCTCGATAGGCGTCAGCCCATTGAATAAAGTCCTCGTTACGGAACGGATTTGGGATCCTCGGAGCGAGGTTGTCTGGAGGAAGGCTCTTACGCTGCTCGGACTCAGCGATAACGACTTTGACATCAGGTACGGTATAAGACCGAGTTTCTGCAAAGTCTGAAGCAATTGACTCGTGGAGTCGGGCTTCAGCAGCCTCCTTCTGACGCGCGCGGAGGTTTTCCAACGCGGAATAGGCTGATCCCCAAGAATTAAATTCACCCAGTTTCTCCTCTAGGTCTTCACTGTCTTTCATGGCCTTGGCGAGTTCGAGCATCCGGTAGATAGTCGAGTTATCATAGCCCAGGCTTTCCCCGGTCTTAGCGCGGGTCCAGCTAGGATCTTCCGCGTGGTAGAGGTCGTGAATAGAGAGCATGGCCTCAACATGTTCGGGCCAGCTTAGGTCTTGGCGCTTTAGGTTTTCCTCGAGTTCGATGATCTGGGCTTCAATAGGGGAGAGTTCCGTGCTATACCTGCACGCGATCATGCCAAGGTTGGGAAGCCGAAGGTAGGTCGTTAGCCGCCGTTCTCCTGTAACCAGGACCAGCTTTCCGGGGAACGCTTCGTCTTCAGGGTTGACGGTGATCGGATTGATGAGACCTCTCTTAGGGATAGAGGACTCGAGGTCGTCCGTGGTGAATATTTTCCGCTGCCGTTCATTCCTCTTGATGAGGATTTCTTTCGGGTCATGCATGTGGATCAGGTTTTCAAACGGCACGGGAACATACTCCATAAAGGCGGTGGGAGAAAGGAGTGGCGGATGGGGGCATACGTGCACCCTTCCTCCCACCTATGGGACTGACCTAAGTTGCGAGCTTAGCTAGCCTCAGTCCCAATCAGTGAATTGATGTTGGAGTAGAAAGTATCTTCCTGCCCCTGCTTTTTGCTCTGCACCTTAATGACGCTGGCAATGTAGACATGGTTCACG
>Ga0105091_10000261_pt1 | contig 21465 bp, 24 predicted proteins | sample PPLLak1March2015_FD_87022 | JGI IMG/M metagenome (GOLD analysis project Ga0105091, IMG submission 87022) | Freshwater sediment microbial communities from Prairie Pothole Lake near Jamestown, North Dakota, USA - PPLs Lake P7 Core (1) Depth... | ecosystem: Environmental > Aquatic > Freshwater >... | reverse complement strand
TAATCCGATGCAAAACACAATTAGGCCTTCACTTAATATATGGCCGTATTTTAAAGTGATCAGCACTCAATGCAGGTATTGATCGCTGAGGACGACCTTGACATAGCTACACTTTACAAAAAGGCTTTAGAGAGAAGAAGTCATAGTGTCACCATTACTTCAAATGGAGAGGAATGTCTTAAGAGATATCTAGACGCGTTGCATCATATTACTTTTGGAATCTCATTAGCAAGTACGTACATGTCTGAAAGAACAGCAACAAGACCGGATCCCTCTTTATCGACCAGGTTTAGTAGATTCAGATCGGTCAACAAGTCCGCACCATATGATGTTGTGATTCTTGATTACAGCATGCCAAGCATCAACGGAATGAATGTAGCCAAGGAAATCTTAGCAATAAATTCCCATCAAAGAATTATTTTTGCTTCCGCATATGTTAAAGAAACCCTTGAACATTCTATTAAGGAACTCAAGCAAGTAGTAGAACTGATTCAGAAGCCCTTTTCATTGAACAAACTAGTGGACATCATCGAAGACAAGGAAGTATATGAAGATTTGAGAGCTCTTAACATTGATGTTGACCTTGTGAAAGCAACGAATCCGACCCATGAGCAAATCCTCGACCTTTTAGAAAGATTAAAGAGGATCCAGAAACATAGGACAGTTTGATTTTATTGTCGCGTCTCACTAGTATCTGGTCCTCACGAAGGTGGTCACTAATTAACAGAACAACCAGAATAACAAACAAGGTTATCTGAAAGAAGTAGAGGTATACTAAAGCATAGAATGTATCCTAACCTGTCCGCAAACAAGGTTTTTCCAATTTTGGGTATCCAAAAAGGAAAGTCTAAATGGGTTTTAACAGTGTTTAGTGTAGTTATGAACGCTAGGAAATGCGTTATGTCATCTGTTCTTGCGACCATAATAATTATTGTGAGATATGAAACTGAAAAACGAGAGGATAGCTAAAATAAATGTCTTCTTATAAAAGCAAAAGGCTTCCTAGGTCAGCCAGAAGGTCGCGTAAGCCGTTGCAGGAAAATTGGATAAGAGGTCCAGGGAGGGGGACCACGCTCAAATGTACTTACGTGAAGTGTTCTTATGAATGGGAATATTTTGGTCGCCGGAAATGGGCACAGTGTCCCGCATGTCACAGTGTGTTGAAAGTTGCATTGGCCAAGAAGAATTTAATTTATCATCAACAAGCTTTGAATTCTAATGAATTCAAGAATGAATAGGTTGAAAATCATGTATAATCCCAGATAAAACTATCAACACCCGATGGTGAAGGCTTTATGGTCTCCAGGTAAACTTGCTCGACTGTCTAAAGAATTCGTAAGCGTTGTAAAAAGTCACCTTTTCTATTTGCTCAATATTAAATTCTCCTGATTTTCTCATTTCTCTTGCCATTAGTGGAACACTCAAAGGGTCTGAAACTCCCCAATCAGCTGCACTATGTACCATGATTTTTTCAGTACCGTATTTCTTTATTATATTGATTGCTCTATCAGGAGAGAGCTTAGTATATGGATATACTGACAACCCTGCCCATAATCCAAGAGCTAAAGTTTTTTCAATGGTTTCTTCTACATTATGGTCTACCAAAATCATTTTTCTTCTATATTTATTAGAACTATTCAATATTTTCTCAATCCTATTGATCCCTTCCACTTTGTTATTGTGCGGTAGGTGTATTGTCATTAGCAAATCTTTATCCGCCGCTATGTCCATCTGTTTGATGAATACCTCTTCTTCTAGTTCGTTTATAAGATTATAGCCAATCTCGCCAACTGCCACAACTCGTTCCCTGTCAAGATATCCTTTTTTTGTCATTGCGTCAATTGCATCGAGTCCTAACGGTCTAGCATTTGCCTCCTTAGGATTTACTGAAATACAAACATAATGTTCGATGGCAAATTCTCTTGCTCGTTGAGTTTCAAAGGTGATCATATGCTCCCAATAATCCTCAAAAGTCCCAACAAACCTTCTCGGTCCTCCGAGCCAAAATGATGGTTGTACAATGACCTCGATGCCGGCCTTTGACATCAGATCATAATCATCTGTCGTACGAGAATACATGTGAATATGGGGATCGAATAATCTTGTCAATTATGCTGAACTGATTTTCTCTCACATATATATGGATGTAGTATATCAAATATTGTATTCAAGACTACAATAGAGGGATCTTGGATGTTAGCGGTGATTCCAACGCAACTTTGTAACCTAAAGATAGGACATGTACAAATTTCATATTTTGATAAACGAACCACTAACTATTTCGAGAATATTTTTAGAAACTTTGGCGTCAACTTTTTTCGTCTGTTCTCTTGAGTCAAGATTAAGAAATTTGGGCTATTCTGGAGCAGTTAGACGCTAAAATCATTGCACTAGCTATTCTACATATTTTATATCTGCGAGCAGAATAGTATAGATCTTAGATTAGATATATTTTATAGTTAGAATTAATACACTTACTATGAGCAATGAGATCAAATTTATATATTTCAACATTCACAATATTATCTAATAGGCCATGTCGAATGAGGATATAATGTTTGCGGATTGGGATAAGATCATTCTTAAGAATGCACGGTCGAGGGATAGTAAAGAATTGGGTAATATTATTGCTGTTGATGATGACAACATTATTTTGAATCAAGATAACATCGAATTTAAGATACCAAAGTCTTATGTGGAAGGATATAGAGGGAACGCTGTCTTTCTCGGTCTAAATGGAAAAGATATCCAGTACTATCAATTTTAGGACTGATACTCATTAAACCATGATACATTGGTCCTACGCAATATGACTATTTTACCGCTATCCATTATCCAATGGTTAAATTCTAATCAGATTCTCCTACTTGCAATGAGCTTATTGAGTGTGTTACTTTTGCTCTTTGTTAATGTATCCGTAGTACAAATTTTCAATTCGATTTCATCTATTCCGGATAGTTCGATAATCTCAAAGTTTATAATTGCACTGACACTTGTATTGATAGCGATTATCCCTCTCCCAATAGTACATAAGGGAATAGTTCCAATTGCAATAGCCGGCATAGGATTGCCTCTATTATATGCTGGTACGGTAATCCCTATTACAACCACATCATCACCTGGCATATCTGGAAATTCCGAAGAAATATTGTTCATTGCTGAGGGATACTTTGTACTTGGAGTGTCAATGATGGCATTTAGTATTATCAGTGCATACAAACCTTCCATACTATATGTCAAGAATAGGCCAAAAGATACAGGAGATATGAGCCAAGAAGAATATCCGCTGTGGGATAAGATGCATGGAGGAACAAACCACATTCTTTCCGTAGGTAGATTCGACGATGAGGTGAATATTCCTCTCAAAGATTTGATGAGCGAGATAGAGACGTATTTATTATGGCGATATTCGTATGTCTTGGTCTCAATTCGTGGAATCCGTTATCTCGCCAATCCCAATAGCTATGTTCCATATAGTTCAATTATCTTGAGAGACGAAAACGGGCGGATGATTGGGAAGGGCAAATTTAGCAGCTATCTAGTATAGCTAAATCAAATTTCGTAGATCATTCATTTATTTGGCCACAGTGTGGGACCAGGATGTGAAAGATTAGCATATTCGATAACGTTCCCATAAAAGGTCCATTCTATGATCTATGAAATCTATTTGACTCCCCCTGAGGTCGGTATTCAAATCTTCATAGTGCCACGTTGTATTTGTTTTGGAACAAACTAGAAAAGCATTTTTTAATTAGGTTGGTTCACTAACTCGTAAGGGTAGTTAGTAAATAAATGAACAAATCTTTTAAGCAAGATGACGGAATACGATAGCTATTTGAAAGATGGGAACATAATTGGTTAGTAAAAATAACAATAATTTGGATTTAATTAGGCAGATATCGGATGATGTGATCCGTTGTACTAATTGCGAACTCTGTCATGCAAGGAAAAATGCGGTACCTGGCGAAGGATCTGCATCTGCAAAGGTCGTGTTTGTAGGAGAAGCCCCCGGTAGATTTGAGGATATCCAAGGCAAGCCATTTGCAGGACCCGCAGGAAAGATCCTAGAAGCAGCACTGTTAAACGCGAATATATCCAGGTCTCAAGTTTTCATAACCAATATTGTAAAATGTAGACCGCCTGGAAACCGAAGGCCCAAACGTGATGAAATCATCATGTGCAATGACTACCTCAACAAGCAAATATCAGTCATTAACCCCAAAATTGTATGCATCTTAGGAGCGACAGCATATTCGTCACTTCTGGGTGGTAAAGAAATCACATTAAATCGAGGAAAATTGCTAAACATCAATGGACGAGATTATTTCTTGACGATTCATCCTGCAGCGACTTTGTACAGAAGAAGTTTGCTTCGCGTCTTGGAGGAGGACTTGTTGAAATTGTCAAAATTGATTTTTGAGTAGTGATGGGAATAACAGATGACATCTTAGGGTCAGAAGATCACCTGGTCACATTCTGCAAGGGCGTCAGGGGGATTGATAAGAAGTCAAGTTTTTGATCTTGTTATTATCGGGCCTGGACCAGTTCATGTCGATGTCGATATGCACTCTTTAACCACAGTACATTTTACGGAAGCTCTAAGAATGAATTAAAGGTACGGCCAATGGAAAAAATGGGAAATGCGCTAATCTGCAGTACTACATTTATCCCAGGATATCTTGTTCACACCTATGAAAATAGGTGTGATTGGAACCGGAAAGATGGGAGCACAATTAGCGATCAGGCTAGCAAAGAGCGGACATGAAGTCATAGTCTTTAATAGGGACAGATCGAAAGCACAGATTGTACAGCATTCTATTGCTAAAAACAAGATCAGGATGGCGAGCACACCAGCAGAAGTAGGAAATAATTCTAAATTCGTGATAATTTGCGTGAAGGACCATCAAGCCATTTTGGATATAACTACTGCTAAGGGAGATGCAGGCCTAATTGATTCTCCGAGAAGTAATCGGATTGGCAAGGATTTCATTGTAGTTCAATGCAGTACAATATCTCCCACCGAATCAAATCATGTGGCAGATCTTTATGGCAATAAGAGCATCAAAATGGTCACTGTGCCAATTATAGGGGGGATAAGTGCCGCAGAAAGAGGAGAACTAATTTTGATAGCTGCTGGTCCAAAAAAATCGTTCAATCAGACCAAGTCATTACTTAAGGTCCTTAGCAAGCAAGTATTCTATGTTGGGCCAAATCATGGTACCGCAAGTACGCTCAAACTTGCAGTCAACATTAACATTGCATTAATAGCTCTTGCACTTGCAGAAGGTTTGGCATTTGTGAAAGGGTCTGGGTTGGACCCAGATATTTTTATCAAGATTTTCAATTCTACCTACTTCAAGACTGGTGTGAGCGAAAACAAGGGACCAAAAATTATTCATGATGAGTACAGCCCCTCTTTCTCTGTTGCGAATATGGCAAAAGATCTAAAATTAACCTTGCAGACAGCGTATAGTTCAGGTCTTACACTCCCAGCTACTGCTTCATCTCATGCTATTTACAAGGCCTCGGAAGCAGTTGGCCTATCGAATTTGGATTACACCTCAGTAGCTTCTTTCATATTAAGGCTAAATGGAATCAGTCGCTTCGGAATAAGGAAAGGGCAGAGTAGAGATACTGATTTTCTACTGTCGTCCTAATAGCTCAACGTTGATTTCGACGACTCGCGTCTTTTCGGACAGTTAAAGTCGTCTAAAGTTTCGGAATGCATTTTTTCCCCGCTGCAACGTTCAACCGCAAAATACCATTAAACATCAAGTGAGATAAATCGGAAGTGTGCGATTAATCCTATAATTATTGAGTTTCTTTATGATTGTTTCTCTACAGTAAAATGAATTCTCATGTTGGCCGTTGGTTGATACAATTCAGATTTGTGAGATGCATGAAAAAAGTGAATATGTCACTCTTGAATGGATTTATGTACTATTCATCATCATTGACAATATGGTATTCATCAATAAAACACAAAAAATAGTTTCAGGGAGGTCTTCTAAGAAATGACCATCGATTTAACCTGAGGCCGCCAAGAGCTCCTCTGCTTGATTCAAATTGCTGTTGATCTTGTCTACGTGCTCTTGAATCTCCTCTATTGGTGCATGGGATTGGATCAACTGTCTTAAGTCTTCTCTGAGCATCAATTCAGTTGTCTCCATTAGGGTCCTATTCTGTTCCGCTAAAGGAGCTTCTATAAACTCATAGTTATCTAGATATGCTTGTATAGCTAGAGTGTCAGCCTGGTCATAGTTCTGATTTTCGTAGGCATCAAGTGTTTGATTTAGCAAATTGCGAATCTCAGGGATATACGCCGAAGTATCACTACCAGTACCAGAGATATTTCCTTCGTTAATACCGGTCACCTCTGAAATCTCATGTATAATCGATCCAATTGCATTAGATACTATTTCAGGATTTGACTTTTCCTGAACAGCGTTTCCAAGATCTGCAAAGAATCCATCTATCACCGGAACGTCAGCCGACTTTTCTTGAGGGATCAAAGGAGATGATTCATTGAAAATTGCTCGAGCTCTTGAAATAAATGCCTGTCCATCCTGATACTCCACTATTTCCTTTAATTGACCATTCTCTATTGCTTCTTTGTATTCGTTATCTGCTACAGATAATAGGTTTCCAACGACCATGAGATTGAATGCACTGTCATTTATCGCTTGAGCTGGAATGATCTTGCCAACAGTATCATTGAGTAATCCATTGATATCCAGAGCCTTGGTCGTAAATTCTTGTACAGTAGAATTGTCTACAATATTTGAAAGCTGACCCAAAGAGGATGATAACGATTGATTCAGACTTGGATCTGTGGCATCTATCTGGACCTCGATGCCACTGTAAATCTCTTCGATTGGATGAAGAGTGTGTGCCTTTGCCAGAGTCGTATTTCCAATCTCTTTATTTGAAACAGCCTGGTCTAAATGTCCCCTGATCTGCTCTATATTTGAATCAAAACCTACTAACGAGCTATTTGAAGTACTAGAACTCATATTCGTGGCATTTTGAATTGCACCAACTTCTGTTCCCCCTGATTCTTGTCCATTCACAAATCCAGGGTTTAGAGATACTGATGCAAAAATGGCCATAACAGCAGCAGCGAAGCAAGCGACAAAAAGGATAGAGTTGATATGTTGTTGTTTACTTGAAGTCAAACTTTTCGATTCATCTTGCATTTTCATATTAGTTGAACCTAACTCTAAATATATGCTATTTATCTCATTTGATGATTCTCGATCCGGAGAATAACAAATTAAATTTTGGTACTTAATGTCTCTTCGTTGGATATCACAATTAATAGATGAAAAATATACTGATATCTCATTCTATGGACAGAAAATCGGCATAGGTAATATATATTAGTTTAGACTAATTAGACTGGGCTAATATCAAAGAAGTGGAGAATAGATGATGACTGTGAAATGTCTGGATAACATGCAATTGGCATCTGTATATTTGTATGTTTACAGTCACCTTTGGAACATTCGAAATCTAACCTACAATCCTACTCGGCAACAATACTGGTGTATCCCGCTCTAGCTTCTTGATATTATACTGACCAAATCCTTGCCGGGTAGGATATTATTATCCTATACATGATAGCAGTTCAGGAAATATAGCAGAGGCAATGATCTTATGTATCTTCACAATTGCTAGAACCTGAATTCCTTGGATTGACATGTACTTTTCAATTGAGGACCAGATCATGAATCGAAGGAAAGATAAAAGTTTCGACAGGGAAGTCGATTTTTCAAAGGTTGTTTCCATCCCTAGTTTCCGACTTCAATCGAAAGTCACAATCATCATCTGTTGGGGAGGAAGGAATAAGCAGATCATATTCAACTCAACTCTACTATCAGACTGCTCCGAGTCAGAAAAGTATGAATGAATGTGTTAGGATGGACAACCTTCCATTTGTTGAATATAATACCCTTTGGCTGTAATCTCTTTTTCTATCCTTTCTGGAGCTTCTTGAATATGGCAGAATTGACACTCTTCCTGTGTCATCCTTTGGCCGCTCTTCCCAACGCTGTCTAAATACTTCTTTCCATATTCTATCGCTTTTTCTTGAGGAGTATCAGCCTGTACTATTACATCAAAATGCATTACTCGTTTATCCTTTTTTGTAACATATGTATCATAAACAGCGCATTGCATTATAGTAGTTTCTTGCCATATCAATATTTATTCCGTATTATCATTCTCATCACAGAAAATATCCCTCTGATCTGATAGATATATCACCTACACTTTCCACGAGCTTTTTTGACTAGATTCCAACATGTAGCAGGATTTAACAGAGCAATTCCTTCCATAATTATCTCGGTTTTAGGCAAAGGATCCAGATGCGGATATAGTTTTAGATGAATTGTGTGACATTGGTTGTTTTATCATTTCCCAAACTACAATACTTGTTTATCCATAGAGAATCCTGATTAAGTACCACTAGAAATATGGCGTAATTTGTAAACCACACCACACAACATCAGACGTATCTCATCATCATAATTATTTTTAGATTGCTAGAACGGTACCTCAATTTACTAGATGATCCTATGCTTTGTATTTAAGGTTGAAAATATCTGAATTGATAATTTATTGTACTTGTTGAGTACTGTTTTTTAGAAACGACAGCGTTTTGTTCCATGCATCTGCGGTTTGATCAGGAGCATAACTGTCCCTTGATGGGTTGGCAAACGCGTGCCCTACTCCTTTGTAAACATATATCTCGTTAGGAATTCCAATGGAATCTAGTGCCGCTTTAAAATTGGTCACATTCTCAACCGAGATTGAATCATCTTGGTCGCCAAAGATTCCCAGTACCGGCCACTTTATCTTAGAGAGTTCAACCGGGTCAGAAACTAACCTTCCGTAATAAATTACAGTTGAAGACAACGGATATTTCGGTTCTGTGTTTAACGCTAGTTGCAGAGACTGCTGACCACCGAAACACCACCCTAGTGATGATATCTGAGATGGATTAACATTCTCTAAGGAGGCAAGATATCTGACAGCAGCACGGAGATTTGCGATGGCCTCAGTCGGATTCTCCCTCACTGCACCTGATAATAGACCAGCATATTCCTGACTTGTAGCAACTTGACCGTTGAACAAGTCCACAGCAAGAACAACGTATCCTTCCTTTGCTAGAGTATCAGCCATCATCTTAATATGTTCATTTAAACCTCGATTCTCATGAATCATAACTACCGCTGGAAATTTGTTACCGACTAACGATGAAGATGATGATGATGATGTAGTTGTTGTTGTTGTTGTTGGTGAATCAGTATTATTTGATTTTATCAGTGTAGCGTCAAAGGATTTAGGAAAAACAAGGTATCCCGATGTATTGCCATAATATTTAACCGTTTCATTTTCCAAAGACTGTGTACTGTTTTCTTGAATGATGTCACCACTTGTAGAATTTGCCGAAATCCCAATTGCATTTGATGAATCAGTGTCATTCGAGGAAATCATTGATGCGTTAGTTTCTTGTGCAAATGCAGTACCCGTATAGTGAATTTGTGTCAATAATACATATAAAACAAATGATATCATTAGCCACATCCGAAATATTTTCAACTTATTTTCTCACCCGATAATACACCGTATTCTATTTGAATGATGCGGTATTATGCAACGCTTTATCTATCACGTATGTATACGGAATCCCTCAATCTTTTGCTTGTTCCAGTGAACTTTAACAAAGAACTTTCCCATCTTGCGCCACAGCTGAGAATAATAATTATGAGATACAGGAGCAACGTTCGTATCCAGTTTGCCAATTGATATAAATCAGAAATAAACTTAATTTAGATCGAAAAAACATTTAGAAGTGTTATAGCCGAGCCTTAGCTAGTAGTCACTCTAACTTTGCTTTAATTCGTCTTAGCAGTAGTTCTGTAGTTATTGGCTTCTTAATGAAACAACCTATACTTTTAGTGGATGCACTTCTCTTGCTGCGTCAATATTTATTTCTCCAGAGGTCATAAAACAAACCCTGACATTGAGGTCTTTCTGCAATAATTTCTGTGCTAATTGAAAACAGTCCATTAAAGGCATGTTTACATCAATTAGTAATAAGTCGTAGAATTAGGTCTAAATCCTAATAAAGCAGTTACTGGATTATCATAACTGTATACTTGCATAGTTGGATCACTTTCTAGTCCAATCCTTAAGGTAAACACAATATCAGAGTTATCATCAACCACTAGAATCCTCTTGTAGTGTTGGGGATCCTGAGATAATAATGATGAAGATGATTTTCTTTGATTTGGTTTTAACTTCCCAGTATGGTTGGTACCTTTCTTGGGCTCAAAACTATCATTAGGATGAATTTTATTCACGTAGTTCTAACATCCACTAGTTATATTCAATGTGAAATATCAAGCAATAAAAAATTTTATGATGTTTTTTAGTAGATGATATGATATTTCCATCTGTCAAAATTAGAGGAAGAATATTTTTTACATGTACTAGGACATCATTGCAAATCCAAGTCTCTCATTAATTTTAACAATGAATCTAACTGTTCTGCACCGGCCTTCTGGGGTGGATGCAAATAAGATGAATCTTTCAGATTATTCAGATCGGCTCCATCAAATATTTGATAGTGATAACGGTAGTAGTACCTTGGTGGTAAAGGTCCCACTTCATTATCCATCGCTATCGATTCTAATTGAATGATACGGTCATTAACTAGGTGGATACTTCGCCATTAGATTCTTGTTCAGACTGAAGTTATTGAAAAACAGACTAAACTTAGATGCAATATTATAAAATTGAATTTGTTCCGAGATAATCTATACGAGTTACGGGACTGCCAAATCTTGCTCCTTTTCTTATCTCTATTGCTAGAATTCTAATCTCATCTGAAACCGCTCTAGTTTAAAATAATAAATAATGCTTAGGACGTATATACTAAAAGTGAATGATATGTCTGAAGGGATAGCAAGAGACCGTGACATAGAATTAGAAAACATCATCGGAAACTTGATGATCGCTGAGTATCAAGTCGATAAACTTCAATCTAGATTGAGTGAGAGGGTAGGGGGTTTAGGATCAGGGAGCAACAAGAAATCGTCTTCATTTGTGTTTAAGAAAAATGATAAATGGTATAGGGTCACCCTATCTGTTGAGGAGATGACCAACATCAGTATCACTGATGATGAAATGGCATAAATTAATAATTTCACATATACGCCAATTCGTAGAGGACATGATGATGTAAATTAGTAAACATTTTACCGTAACACATTTAAAATAGTTAAATAACTTAACTAGTTCGTGTCGCTGTTTCCTAGACTAATATTCTAGTCCCTATTTTGGTATCGGATCCAATAACTTTGATAATGTTGGTGACGCTGGCTCGTAATATCACCGTAGGGATTCTTGAACGTTCTATGATCTTTAAAGCGACCATATCCATCAGATCATACTTTCCTGCCATTGAGCTATTCTTACCTAATACCTCTATGCATTTATCAACGGTGACCCTTTTAAACACCTTTGCATGGCGGTTGATATTTGGATCAGAATCGTAAATGCCATTGACATCTGTCGCGTTCACAAATATCTGAGCTTTAACCTTTTCAGCGACCAGTGCAGAAGTTGCATTAGTACTCTGACCCGGATGCAATCCTCCTAAAATCACCGGTTCTCCTGTCTCAGCTGCAATTGAGACTTCTTCGAGATTTGTGGGTACCTTTGGGTATACACAGCTACGTATTGAATGGAGCAGCAACTTGGCGTTAAGTCTTGAAACTTCTATGCCCAATAAATCCAGACTTGCTTCGTCACTTCCAAGTTCTCGTGCAAGATCAATATAATGCCGAGCAATATTCCCTCCTCCTGCAATAACTACCGGTTGTACATGCTTATTCAATTCAGTTATCATCATTCCATATTCCTTAATCGATTTCGACCTTGCGCTACTACTAAAAATGCTACCACTAAGTTTAATGACCACCTTTTTTTTCCTGGAAAGTTTACTCATTGTACCTCTGACTCTTTGTTGATCCTTCAACTCGGGTCTCCGAGCACCTTATCGATAATAGAAGTCACTGCATTTCTACTCTCAGCAGTTGTGTATATCCTCAACATATCTAGAAATCCTGTGATTGAACTGATGACAGGAATTTCTGAGATAGGTGTATCGTATGCCCATTCCTTGTCTACTAGAAGAACGGAATTAATTTCTTCTTTTGAGGGAGTAAGTGGCATTGAAGGCGCTCTGGATGCGTCCACGAAAACAGTATTCTCATGAACTCCTGCAACATCGCATATACGCAGTCTTAACTCTTCAAGTGTTGAGATGCTCATCTTGTTGTACAACCTGTCACGCTTATGTAAAAATTTTTCATAGACACATTTTAGTAACTTTCTAGCTCGGTAGTCCCTGGCTAACTTTGCTACATTTTCATCCTTATCTATTGAACAAATTTGTTCAAGAGTAACCTCATCGGTTAGGTTAAGGAATTTATCAAGTGAAATCTTTGTGATATGTAAATAATTATCTGCTTGTGCTAACGAATGGAGTAACATTACTTCAGCTGATCTAACTGTCTTGTGGAAATAGACTGCTTTGAACATTTCGTATCTGGATATGAGCATTGATTCAAACGAATATAGTGCAGATTTATTAATCGCCAAATGTCCTGTTGCCACCACTTCAAAAGAGGCTATTAGCCTATGGTAGTCAATCTTACCGTATTCTGCCCCAGTAAATAGACTATCCCTGGGCAAGTAATCCATGATATCTGCGGATAGACCGCCTGCAATTATTTCATTTAAGAAACTTGATTTAGACTCACCAAATGATAACCTACATATGTCTGAAGGATTAAACCCGTGACCTCTTAAAACGTCTCCAATTTCACTTTCGAGTATCACTTTTTTTCCCATATCCTCATGTGTCATACTGCACTTACTCTCCAATACTTCTTCAAAGAGATGAGAAAACGGTCCATGACCAACATCGTGTAGTAGAGCAGCTAACCTCAATTGTTGTATACTGTCTTCGTTATCGATGAAACCCTTCCTCAGAAGGCTCTCTCCAGCGTACCCCGCAACGTGCATTGTCCCTAACGAATGTTCAAATCGGGAGTGCTGTGCACTGGGATAGACAAGGTGAGCTCCGGCAAGCTGTCTAATCCTTCGCAACCTCTGGAATACAGAAGTATCTATAAGATCTCGCTCGACTGCACTGAAGCTGATATATCTATGAACTGGGTCAGTTATTTCGCCAATAAACTTCATGGAGCGTACCTCCTAATCGGGTATTGCTCTTTAATAGATTATCTGCAAGATCTGTCGTCTCGCGATAATAGCTCAAATGATAATTTACTATTTTGTTTGGGTTCTTTTTGAGACTTACACTTTAGTCATTCTTGTAACTTCTTTCAGCAGATCGTAGTTGTCAATCGGCTTTTTGAGAATGGTGCATCCGGGGAATTCAAGCAAGGCAAAATCAAATACCATCTCTCCCGCAGTTATAAAACATACTTTGACCTTGCTATCGATTTTTTGAAGCTTGTTGCACAATACCAGCCCATTCATCTTTGGCATCCTGATATCAAGCAGGAGAAGATCGTACAAACCTGGTTTGAAATTATCTAATGCTACGAATGGATCATTAAAAACATCTACTGAAAATTGATCCTCGAGGACAATCTTCAAAGTAACGTTCACATCGTCTTCATCGTCTACAACCATTATTCTCTTTCTCGTCTGATGGTCGCTGGTCATTGCTGTTACTTGATATCGTACGCCACCGCTGAAACCTTCCTCATTACGTTGCCGCTGTGAGTACGAAAACGATGAAGTCGATGTCATTTCGGGGGTAGGTACCAGTTAATAATCATTGTAATAGATAAGTATTACCTGCAAATTGGAATTGAAAAGCAGTACTGCCTGACAATTTTACCATATTGGTTTAAAGCAGAAGCATTTACAGGTTCTTTTAATTTCGCGAATTGGCTTAATTAATCGTCTAAAGTCTTTTCATAATAAGGTAGCTTATGACATTCTTGAGCATCACCAACTCAATAAGGGACCTCTAGTCGTTAGAGCATATTACCAATGCGGATTATAGCGCTCAAGATATTTTTGGCCCTCTTTAGTTATGACAAGCTCATTCACGAAATTTCGTTCTACTAGCCGAATATCGCTCAGAACTGCTAACCATGTCTTAACAAGCTTTCCATCTCCGATGAATCTTTCTACTATCTGATCTTCATTTTTGCCCTCTGATATACACCTCAGTATGTACAACGCAGATTGAAGCTCAGAGAGTCTATTGACATATGAATTTCTTTTTATCGTATTCACCACTCTTATTTTTCTTAGCGATATAATACAGAAAGTTGATATTTATTACGCCTAGAGCTTAATAGCGTTTGAGCAAGTTTTTACTGTAAATTTCCCATGGATTAATCTTCTAAAAGAAGGCATATTTTATTTGTAATAATGTAATATCTCAAATCTAAATATGATCCTTTTGCCAACAATCCTCTAGATACTGTTGACCTTTAGTCAAAAAAATATAACATTGTGACTTAAATTACTATCGTCTGAGAATAAACACACGAAGACGAACACGAACCCGAGATCAATCGAGATACAAAAAGTTTTACAAAATGTCAAGAAATATTGTAAAATTAATGATGACAATAGCGACGAACAAATCCTAGAGTACATTACTAAAAATACTCCATTTGATACTCAGGAAACCGTCATTTATGGATCAAAACAGATCGAGATAGACGGAATCTGATATTATTGATTGGTGAAAGACATGATAAGAAAATACTCTGTACTCTCTATTCTACTTAGAATGTAAAGATTAGGTGAGTGAACACCAAGAAGATGCTATGACGATTATCTAAACTGCTATGATGATAATATTTTTACTGGGCCGAATTTCCGTTTATAGATAGAGAAGTCGAGTTTACCAAGTTGGATTAACAGAATTATACCCGAATGTATCTCTAGCTAGGAAACGGTCTTTATAGTTCCCTTAAATTCCTTTAACCCATCATGAATCATCTGTTGAACAATCTTGCTTCCTTCTTCCAAGGTCAATGGCTTTGACTGGGCTTTTGCATAGCCGTCATTGTCGCAGATGAATAGCAACATCTCGCTTCCTCTAGACATTGATCCTGCAAGCATTTCTTCACCTACTGGTTCGAATCCTTTGTCAGTCTGTTTGATCGTATAAGTGAGCATGGCAAAGCCTGTATAGTTAAATAACTTCATCTGCGCTTCTCTTGATCTCTCAGATCCCAAAATGGCAGCTTTATGATATTGCATGTATTGATAACTTACCCCTCTGATATTCAAAAATGCCGATTTGTTGATGAGCAGCTATGGATTCTAAATGCATGATATTATAATTAGACATAAGATACAATCCAGATTAATTGCTTTCCACTTTTTCGTCACGCGTAATTGAAGTAGCATTTGTATTTGTCATGTCGATTAAAGATTTTAATGATCTGTATCTATTATAGTCATTAAGTAGGATCTTTGCCAAATGCTTTGTAATATCTGTAACACTAAGCAAACCGCATATTCTATTATCTTCCTCTAGAACGACTAGATGCTTAATCTGATTCCGTGTCATGATCCTGGAAGCAGTATCCACCGAATCGTAGGACATAATTGTGATCAAAGGCGATGACATTATTTCCTCTACAGTAAATCTACTTGCTGATATGTTTTTTAAACAAACACGTCTAACTAAATCTTTTTCAGTAACAATGCCAATCGGTGTTGTCTTCTTGTCTATCACTATCACAGAGCTTATCCTTTTCTTAACCATAATCTCGGCAACGTCTCTGGCGGTATTGCCAGATTCTGAAGTGATCGTGACAGTATCCTCACTAGACATTATCTCGCTTACTGCGCTCACAGCCTTAAGATAGATCATATGCCTCTTTTAAATTACTGGTTATTCCCACCCGCCTCACAATATGCAGAACGAATTATAATATACTACTCCAATTTGTTAGCCGTGGTGTTTATCTTATTCGCCAAGCCGCCTTATAGACGGTTTCATAGTATATTTCATGCTCTCTCGTTTGCTCTTAATTTCAAACGAGCAACATCTGATAGCTGCCCCTCAATAATAAACACGCGAGTAGTATTGCATTTCTTCTTCATTAATTAAAATTCTTAGATGACAATCCCTGCATAACATATACTTTGAAGATGCAGGTAGTTCCTTCCTGCATTTACTGCAGAATTTTCGTAGCATCAAAATAATGTATTCACTATTTGGATTTAACTCTATGTAGACACGATAGGATATTGTACAAATCATGGGCAACTGATGCCTAATCTATCAGATGGACACAGGCAGGCATTAGTTAAACATTCTTATTGTTTGTAGCACAACATCATTTAGGAAAATAAATAGAGAGCCGATAAGTTATATTCCTCCTCGTTACGTGTACGAGCACCGGATAATGCACAACAGATCGATTGTTAGTCTTCCTAATGACGAATTAAATAAACACATTGTAATTTTTTAATTACAATATAAACCCCTGACTTTAATACAATTTCGATATTTAACCAGCTATGGAACTTCCCAGAAGGAGAGTGAAATCATTGTCTTATCAATATCATCTCCAAGAGGATTATCAACAAAAAAATAAGCTAGCAGATAAAGGCATTAAAGAAAAATACTCGTCAAATGTACTTTCTCACTCATGTGACTCCATCTGGATGATCTTCGACGGATCGACTGGCGAAACTATTTGTACTAAATGTGGAGCTGTTATAACTGAAAGGCCGACGACTTTGGAGACTGGTCCAAGTTCTACCGAGTCATTTAGCAATTCTATATCGCTTGCCTTTCCTGATAAAGGACTTTCAACAGTTATCACGAGTGCAAATATCGACGCTTCCGGTTCAACATTAAATCACGACCAGATTCAAAATGTAAACAAGATTAGATATTTAGATAAGGTTTCAAATAATAATAGAACTCAAATTAGAAACCTTAAGAATGCCTTTGTAACTATGGCCGCTATCAGAGATAAATTGACACTCACAGATCCTGTCATGGAAAGAGCTGCTTATTATTATCGCAAAACACTCCACAATAAACTCATAAAAGGGAGATCTATTCGGGAAATGGTGGTTGCTTCCATATACGCTTCCTGTAAGGAGATGGAAGTACCTAGAACTTTGTGCGAAATATGCGACGCAGCTAATGCAGATCCTATATTTGCAGGTAAATGTTACAGAACCATGGCAAGAGAGCTAAGAATAAGTCCATTAATTGTTGATTCTGCGAGATACATCTCAAAAGTTGCCGACAGCGCCCGTGTCAGCCAGAAAACTTACAGAAGGGCCGTAGAAATGCTAGATATTGTAAAGAAGCATTCAATATCTTACGGAAAGGATCCGAAGGCGCTTGCAACTGCAGTTCTTTATGCCGCATGCATAAAAGAAAATGAACTCAAAGTTAGTCAAGCAAAGATAGCAGCCGCAGGGAGCATCAGTGTGGTTACATTGAGGAAAAGGTTTTCAGATATCTTAAGAATAATACCAAGGGATAATGATAATAATACTAATTATGCATAAATGTGACAGCTAAAGTCAAGACACGATCAGGACGTGATCAAAACCTTACCAGCGTCAGACGTGTCAGAAAGAAAGAATGCAAACTTTTAATTGCCCTGTTCGATCTGAGTTTATAACCTTTCATGGGTCTATGATTGTCCCCACCTGCTGTAGAATGGGCTGCCTGTTGGTGATCCGAAATTATCGCGTATTACTTGTTCTCTTAGGCGGTTGCTATTGTTAATGGCAAACATTTTGTTTCATCTCCGAGTCCGAGGCAGAAGAAGAAACGTATTGCCAAAAAAGTCACCCAGTAATTCTATTTCTTTCTGACTCATTACAACCATTCAAGTGACGATGTGTCACAACACTATTAACTACCTCAAGATCCAAAATCAGAAGATATGCCGCATTTTGGTTTGCTTACAAATCCCTCCAATGAATTGCTAGGTGAAATTAGAAATATTCATTTACTGGGTTTCGAATATGCAGAGGTTGCCATTGAAGGGCCAGAGGGGAGTCCTCAGGTATTAATCGATAAACGGAGCGGGATTACAAGACTACTTCAAAAATTTAAATTAAAACCAATTGGTCACACTGTACCATGGGTAGATTTAGGATCAGATTATGAGTACATTAGACAAGCATGGATTCTTGAGGCAATGAGGAACATTAAAGCATCTAAGCAAGTTGGAATAAGCCTTGTTAACTTTCATAGTAATCTTAACGGTGGAATGTTTAAAGGTGAAAAAAGACGGAGGCTTTTGGAAAATTGGATCAAAAGCCTTCGCGAAATTGTCAGATACGCAGATTCTCATGGCGTGCAGATAATGTTAGAAAATGTTCCCCTTTCTAAAGGAGTACATAAGCTTGAAGAATTTAAATACATAGTCGACAACGTCGACGGATTGCTTGTTCATTTGGACGTTCCTCATGCTTTCACATCCGCAGGCATGCAGGGAATAATAGAATACATTCATTCATTTAGTGACAGAATTGCCCACATTCACTGGCATGACAATAATGGAATAAGGGATGAACACCTCCCCATAGGACGTGGACTTATAGATCATGAGCTAATAGTAAGAGAATTGAGATCGATAAACTACGATAGAACTATTACTTTGGAAGTCTTCACGAATAATGCTGATGCGAAGGCATCCGCAGAAGTGCTAGGAAAGCTGTGGGCAGAAAATTGATTATGGCGCAATCCCAGTGATGCTCATCAGTTACTATAAAGTTACTATAAACGTGAATAGGTGAGAAAAGTTGTATAGAAATTTCTTGCGCTCTTTGTACATAATGGGAATTTTCAAAAACATTATCTGACAATAGGCCCAGTAAGCGGGTTCGCTGAGCACGAATTTTTCCAATCCTCGTTTGGCGAATTATAGATTCTTCTATAGAATATCTATCCTCAATAAGTATACCATTAAAAGCAGATTTATTTCCAAGTAGTTACTTAAAATTTACCTAAATACTTGTATTCGTTTCTAATACTGGACATAGAAAAATGAAAAACAGGGATAGAGGGGAAATAAATGCGATGATCCTTGACATTGCAAGCCATGGTAGAGTTACCAAGACAAAGATTATGTACAGAGCATATCTATCGTATAACAAACTTGAAGAATACTTAACCGATCTGGGGGAAAGTGAGCTATTGGAATATGAAGTTAAAGCTCAGACCTATCGTACTACGGAAAAAGGAAAATGCTACCTAGAGATACATAGTAGAATGAATGAACTGATCACTATCAATAGAGAAGTAGCATTCTAACTAGGAATTCTGATTACCATAGTAGAGGGCTAAAGCTAAACCATATCATTGCCAAACCTCAAATGTCACAAAGTGATGATGGTACAGTATGAAGAAAATTCTTGTTATTGACTCTATCGGAACTGAAGACAATGTTTTGCCCGAGTGTATATACTACATAAAATAATTATTAGACAATACTAGTATTCAGTAAGTGTACTACACAGTAAATAATCGCCTTGATAGGAACACAGGATATTATGTAGGTGATCTGGTTATCTCCGATGTACTTTCTAATCATGATGGTGAAAGTCTCGTAATTTCTCATGAATCTGATTTCTATATAATGTTAAGCCAATTCGCTTTGCGTACGGCTGTCCCTTTGCAAACGATTCAGCCATTTTTTTGACAAACTCTAATTCGACTTGTGGTGGCATTGGTGGATCGAACGGATCTACATATACCTCGACTAATGTTGGTTTCCTTTCGTTCATTGCTTCATTTAGGATTGGTTTGACTTCATTGGGCTCTTTTATAGCATAGCCCTTTCCACCACAAGCCTCAGCGAATTTTGCGTAATCTATAGGCGTGAATTCTACCCCAAATTCAGGGTTTCCTAGAAAGGCCATTTGCTCCCAGCGGATCATTCCCAACACGTTATTCTTGATTACTATCACTTTGATCGGAAGATTGTATTGAACTGCTGTGGCAAATTCTCCCATTAACATCGTGAAACCACCATCTCCTACAAAAGCAACAGACTGTCTATTCGGAAAAGCGATCTGGGCTGCAATGGCGTATGGTAGGCCACATCCCATACTCGCCAAAGTACCAGACAGCGAAAAAAGCATTCCTCTCTTAATATTGATATAGCGAGCAGCCCAACTAGTGATAGTTCCACTATCTACCGAAATTATTGCATCATCATCTAATTCATCAGATAAGGATGTAGCGACAAACTGTGGCTTAATTGGCCTATCTTTTCGAGAACCCTGTTCTTCAAGCAGGCTTCTCCATTTTTGCATAGTTCGCTGTTTTGAATCAAGAAAATCCGAAGCATTCTTTCTATGCAATAGCGGGAGAAGAGCAGTCAACGTGAGTCTAGAATCCCCCACTAATCCTACCTCCACTGGATATCTAGCTCCAATTTTTTCAGGTAAGATATCAATTTGAATGCCTCTTGCTTGTCCTGGTTTGGGGAGATAGTCAATGTAAGGAAAAGATGTTCCAATCATTAGTAAAGTGTCTGCTTCATTCATTGCTTCACTGGCAGGCCCGGTTCCCAGGAGGCCAAGCCCTCCTAGACTGTATGGATGATCGTCAGGAACCACTGCTTTGCCTAAGAGTGCCTTGACAACGGGCGCGGCTAAGCGTTCACAAACAGAAGTCACTTGATCTGTAGCCCCAAGGGCCCCCTGCCCAACCATAACTACAACCTTATTCCCTGCATTTAGTATATCTGCGGCCTTGTTCATTAAGGCTTGATTAGGAATACTAGCAGATGCAATGACATCGGATGTATGGCCGGGGACTTTATGTCTCGAGTACCGGTTTTTCAGCTTTTGCTCTTGAACATCGATCGGAATTGTCAAATGACTAACTCCTCTACGCCCAAGTGCAGTTCTACACGCTATGTCTACCGCCATTTCTGCATGCTCTGGAGAATTTATCAGATTGTTGTAAACAGCTACGTCAGAAAAAAGCTGTAATAAGTTTACATCTTGCTGGTATCCTGATCCCATCAGATCAGAGTAAGTACTTCCCGTGATAGCTAATACTGGTGTGCTATCGGCTTTGGCGTCGTACAACCCATTCATAAGGTGTATAGCACCCGGACCTGACGTAGCAACGCACACACCAAGTCTTCTCGTGTACTTCGCGTATGCGCAAGCCATGAAAGCTGCTGATTCTTCATGCCGTACCAAAATGAACCTGATCTTGCTTTGTCGCTGTCTTAGGGACTCCATAAAGCCATTGATCCCATCACCTGGTAAACCAAAGATAGTGTCGACATCCCAATCAATCAATGCCTCAGCAACGATATCGGCAGTCCTTAAATTTTCGTATTCACTCATACCAGCCAGCCCCTACTGCAATGAAATTTCTGCAATTTT